>ENA-OZIC01000945-OZIC01000945.1-human-gut-metagenome-genome-assembly--contig:-NODE-945-length-13307-cov-8.380999_pt1 | contig 13307 bp, 8 predicted proteins | sample MGYA00244056_ERZ653704 | MGnify/ENA primary metagenome ERZ653704 (study PRJEB26926, sample SAMN06165229) | human gut metagenome | biome: ENVO:00009003; feature: ENVO:2100002; material: ENVO:00002003... | reverse complement strand
TTGTAAATGTTTATTTACAATCTTATTTATTTAATGGTTTCTTTGTAAATGACATAACGATCATTCCAATAACTGCACCAACTACTACAGAAATTAAGTATTGTACTGGATTCGTGATGACTCCAATAACAAAGATTCCACCGTGTGGTGCTGGAAGCCCACATTTAAATGCCATGGATAACGCACCTGCTACTGCAGATCCTACGATACATGGTGGCAGGATATGGATTGGATCTCCTGCTGCAAACGGGATAGCTCCTTCTGTAATGAATGATAATCCCATGATGTAATTTACAACACCAGATTTTCTTTCACTCTCTGTAAAACGATTCTTGAAGAATGTTGTACAAAGTGCGATCGCAAGTGGAGGTACCATTCCTCCGGCCATAACAGCTGCCATGATCGCATACTGTTCTGGTCCTGCATTGGCTACTGTTAACTGTGCTGTACCAAATACATACGCTGCTTTATTAAATGGACCACCCATATCAATGGACATCATCGCTCCAAGAACTGCTCCTAAAAGGATAGAACTTGTTCCACTCATAGATGATAAGAAGTTATTCAGTCCTGTATTGATCGCTCCAACAATCGGATTAACTGCGATCATCACAACACCCATAATTAAAATACCACAAACTGGGAATAGTAAAATTGGTTTTAACCCTTCTAATGCACTTGGTAATTTATCAAACAGTTTTCTTAATAAAACCATGATATATCCACCAACAAAACCTGCAAATAATGCTCCGATAAATCCAGAGGAAACGGCTTTGGCAGAATCATATGCCATGATATTTGCAAATGTATAACCACCATTTGCTAATGCTCCACCAACGAAACCTATCGCTAATCCTGGTCGGTCTGCAATACTCATTGCAATAAATCCAGCTAAGATCGGAAGCATAAATCCAAATGCCTGTTCACCGATTGTCTTTAGTAAAGCTGCAAGTGGTGTATTCTTACCGAAGTTTGCCGGGTTGATCGCCTGATTATCTACTAAGAATGCAAGAGCGATCAAGATACCTCCACCGATTACAAATGGCAGCATATGAGATACACCATTCATCAGATGTTTATAAATCTGACGTCCAACGCTTTCACCTTCTGCACTATCTTCTTGTGCTGCTGCTCCTGAATGATGATATGTTGGCGCTTTCTTATCTAAAATTGTCTGGATCAGTTCTTCTGGTTTATTAATTCCGTCCGCTACTTTTGTCTGAAGAACCTGTTTTCCATCAAAACGTGCCATCTCAACGTTCTTATCTGCTGCTACGATGATTCCATCACAATTTTCAATCTCTTCTTTTGTTAAGACATTCTTTGCTCCACCTGAACCATTTGTCTCAGCTTTTAATGTAATTCCCATCTCTTTTGCTTTATTCTCAAGAGATTCTGCTGCCATGAATGTATGAGCGATTCCTGTTGGGCATGCTGTAACTGCAAGAACTCTGATCGTTCCATCGTCTGCTTTCTCTTCTTGTACAGCAGGTTCCTCTTCTTCCTTCGCCGCCTCTTCTGGGAATTTTTCTGTTTCTTTCTTGTCAATCAATGCAAGATATTCTTCCTTGCTTGTTGCCTTTAATAAACTGTCCTTAAATACTGGATCCATTAAGATCACAGATAATCTTGACAATGCCTCTAAATGCACGTCGCTTCCTTCTGCTGGTGCTGCGATCATAAAAAACACATCAGATGGTTCTCCATCCATTGCTTCATAATCGACTCCGTCTGGTACTGTCATAGAAGCCAAACCAGCCTTAGTTACTGCTTTGTTCTTAGAATGAGGAATTGCAATCCCTCCTCCGATACCAGTTGTTCCATTAGCTTCTCTTGCTAAAATGCCCTTCTTGTATTCTTCGCGATCTGTGATGTTTCCGCCCTTGACCATTAAATCAACCAGATGATCAATTGCTTCTTCTTTGCTGTTAACCTTCACACCAAGGTCAATTGTTGCATCCTGCAACAGCTCTGTAATTCTCATACAGGTTATCCTCCTTTTCCAAAATAAAAACGTCAAAATCAATCATTCGTTTCCTTTTTTTCTTCATTATAGCACAGTTTCAGTCAAAGTCAATCATTTTAAACCATTTTCTTTCATGTTTTTGAAAAAAGGAAATATTAAAAAGCATACCTCTTTTTAATATTTCCCTTCCTTTTAATTTTTATTTCACTTTGATCGCCCAGCGCATCTTTGTTGATTTTGCTCTTCCGTTCTGGGTACATTCCTCTTTTGATGGACGAATAACATCTTTGGCTACATCACTGTAGATTCCTACTTTCTTCCCATACTTAAACGCATGTTTTACAAGTCGATCTTCTCCAGAGTGGAATGTAAGAATCGCAACCTTTCCACCTGGTGCCAATGCGTCTGGAAGTTTCTCCAATAATTCTTCTAATACTTCAAACTCGCTGTTTACATCAATACGCAAAGCCTGAAATGTTCTCTGGCAGGATTTTTTAACTGCTTCTTTTCGCTCTTTTTCCGGCAAGAAGTTTAATGCTCTTTCAATGACATCTTTAAGATCTGTTGTTGTCTTGATCTTCTTTCCTCGTTTCATCGTTGCAACGGTTTCTTTTGCGATCTGTTTTGCATATGGCTCATCTGCATTTTCAATGAGCATCCCTTCAAATTCAGCCTTCGTGATATCTTCTAAACGCTCTGCCGCTGAAATTCCTTTTTCTGGATTCAGTCTTAAATCTAATGGTCCTTCAAATTTATAAGAAAATCCTCTTTCCGGATTATCAATCTGCATGGAGGATACGCCAAGGTCGGCTAAAATGAAATCGAATGGTCCAACTTCTTCGGCTACCTGATCAATATTAGCAAAATTAATATGCTTGATCGTTAAGATATCTTCTCCAAACCCTGCATCATGCAGACGTTTCTCTGTCTTTACAGATTCGATCGGATCTACATCTAATGCGTAGATATGACCTTTGCCCTGTAACTTTTCTAACATCTTTCTTGTATGTCCGCCATATCCTAAGGTTGCATCCAATCCTTTTTGTCCCGGCTGGATGTCAAAAAATTCAAGAATTTCTTTTACACAGATGGAAATGTGCATTCCTGCCGGTGTACTTCCTTTACTAATAACTTTTTGAATCGTATCTCCGTATTTTTCTGGGTTTAATTCTTTGTATTTCTCTTCGAATCTTCTTGGATGAGTCCCTTTGTATCTGACTCTTCGTTTATGTTTCTTTTCTGACTGCTGTTGTTCCATTATTTTATACCTTTCTTTGTTATAATCATGTTAATCTAAGATCAGGACATTTTTTCCTTCAAATGCAAAACCATAGGCTTTGATACTATTTTCGTTGATTCCTCCTTTATACTGTAACTTCCGCATTCTGCTTGATCTGATCAATCACTGTCATGATCTTCATTGCAATATCCATATCATTTTCAAAAATCTGTCCAATACTTCCGACACTTCGAAATGGCTCATCCATCATAACTCTTCGGTCTTCGATCATTCCATTTACAGAGATATAATCAACGATCAATCGCACAAAACGAATCTGATCAGCATTTAGTTTCTCCTCATTTAAGAATTCATTAAATGCCTCATTTGCTGCCTGTTGATCCATTCCTGTGATTTTTCTTACAAGAATTCCAACTGGTGTATCCCCATATTCTTTTGTATAATCTTCTTTTGATCCTAGTTCCTGCCAAAGAATTTTCTCCAGTTCCTGCATATCACTTTTTTGTAGCGGCTGGTTATTTCGTAATTTACGCACTGCCATGTTATCTTGATGCTCTTTTAAATAGAATTCTACCTTTTTGCGATAATTTTCTAATCGATTCCCCATCTCAATTGGTGTATTTTCCTGATATTCTATTACTTGATCTGCAAAATCTGTATAAACGATTCTCTGCGTCTTTTTTGGTAAAAACTGAATCAGATCTCTAAGTGCTTCCCTGACTACATCCATTTCCAGAATAAATGCTTTTTCCCAGAATTCATTTGTCTGTACCTTATCCAAAATATATTTTTGCTCTTTGATCTGTGGCACAGAATCCTGCATTAAAGATAGTTTCTCTGCAATACCAACAACTGCTCCAATATTTTTCGAAAGATTCTTTCGTTCCAACATTGCAAGTTCAATACTATACATCAGATAATCAAATCTTCGTGCCAATTCATTTTCCTTCTCAGCCTCTATAATTGGTGCGATATGTTTCTTCAGGTCAGCCATTGCTTCTGTCTCAAGAATATCCCATGATTTCTGTTCTCGATATCGAAGAACATATTTCAAATGATGTTTTACAATGAAACTTTCGTTATTCAGATCATTTATCGCTTGTATTAATTCTTTCACTAATGTATTTCGATATTCTCTGAAATCTTCGTCTTTTTGATAGTCTGTATCTTGTAATTCTCTTGCAATCCTTGCTTTACATAAAAAGATCTTCTCGGACAATGTTTCTACAAAACCACTGTCTTTTCCATGTGGATTGACTCTGAAATATTCGAAGTTATTACAATAATCAAAAATCAGGAATTTTTCTTTATCCATTCCAGGACCTAGTAAATCTTTGCAAAGTCTTGTTCCTCTTCCGATCATCTGACAGAATTTTGCATAACTTCTGACTTTCTTAAAAAATACAAGATTCAAAATCTCTGGAACGTCAATTCCTGTGTCCAGCATATCTACAGATACTGCAATCTGAGGCATCTTGTCCTTTTCTTCGAATTGTTCAATCAAATGTTCGGACTCTTTGATGCTGTAATCAATCTGTTTGATAAAATGACTGCCTTTCTCTGGAAAAAGCTTCTGAAAACGCTCGACAATTGCCTTCGCATGTTTACTATTTCTTGCAAAAATAATTGTCTTTCCCAATTTATCTCCACCTTCTACCTTTAATCCTTCTCTCATCAGATTGATTAACACAAGATCAATCGTGTCTTTATTAAACAGCCATCGATTTACAGCTGTATTCGGAATATCTTTCTCTACATTCTCATCATCATCGAATTCATCGTCAAATACTTCTTTTTCTTCTTCAGATAACTGATCATAGTGGATTCCTTCTTCCATGATCTTTGTCTTATATTCTCTTGTTCGATAGTCAACCAGATATCCTTCTTTTACTGCTTCATCAAGCTCATACGCATACGTTGGAACCCCTCGCTCCAGATCAAAGATCGTATAGGTGTTTTTATCAATCTCATCTTTCGGTGTTGCTGTCATTCCAAGTAAAACCGCATCGAAATAATGAAAGATTTCCTGATATTTCTTATAAATACTTCGATGACTTTCATCTACAATGATCAGATCAAAATGCGCTGGTGTAAATAATTTTTTTCCATCCTTTTTCTTTGTTTCATCGATTGCATTTAGCATCGTTGGATATGTTGAAAATATCATTCTGCTGCTTTCTGGATCTTCTTTATTTTCAAGTAAATTGCATACTGTCAAGTCTGGAAGGAGATTACTGTAACTCTTCTTTGCCTGAGAAACTAAAGCTTTACGATCTGCTAAGAATAAAATATTCTTTACATAATTATGTCTGCGAAGTACATCTACCAGACTGATACTAACCCTTGTCTTTCCTGATCCTGTTGCCTGTACTAGCAACAGCTTTCTATGATGATTCATGATAGATTCACATAATACCGTCACGGCCTCTTTCTGATATGGCCGGTTTGTAATTTTATCTTGAATCTCTAAATGAATCAAAGGCTTTTTGCTTGTTCTTTGATCCACCATTCGCTGCAGATCTTCTTTTGTGAAAATACCTGAGACAACTCGCTGTGGATCATCCTGTGCATCGTCAATGATCTGCATTTCAAAACCATTTGTTATAAAAATGATTGGTCTTTGCTGATATTGATTTTCCAGACAATCCGCATATAATTTTGCCTGATGACTTCCTTTCATCGGGTCTACACTGCTTCGTTTTGCTTCGATGACTGCCAGTGGTTTTCCATTATTGCTGTATAAAACATAATCGGCATAACCTTTTCCTGTACTGTTTGGCATGCCTGTAACTAGCACTTCTGTAAGACAATCCTTGCCAATCGTCCATCCAGCTTCCGCAAGATCAATGTCAATGTATTTTCTTCTTGTCTCTGCTTCTGTATCTTTGTCCACTTCATAACTTCGTCCAGTTTCATTTTCCTTACGAAGTTTGGTCATCTGTTCTCTTAATTTCTCATTTTCCTTGATCTCTTCTTCTAATTTCTGGTCTTTTCCGCTTAGTTCTTTTTGAAGATTTTCTAATTCTTCCTGTGTTTTTTTCTCTTTTCCGGCATCTGGCAGCAGACTCATATCATAATGGCGATTTATATAGTTTTCACCATAACAGTAATCAATCCATTTACAGAACTGGAAAACACAGCGTAACGAAAGTACCGCTGCATCGTGTTTTACGTTGGTATTTGTATGTACTGCGACATTTCCAAGCTTAATCGTGTATTTTAGCATATCGAATAATTTAGGCTGAATCAGCTTGCGGAAAGAATATTCGTGAATCAGGCTGGAAATATTATCACGATATGGCATTGTCAGGGCATCATCGTGGACATATACCCATCGCACTGCGAGTTCTAAGGCTCGTCTTGACAGAATTGCTGCTGTTGACGGAGATATGGCAATGCTTCGTTCCGCTTCTGCTGCCTGCATTGCAAAGTCTTTGAAACGATCTGTCTGTGCTAGAAAGTCAAAATTCGTCTGCATGTGGTTTCCCTCCCCTTATTTTTCCTGATTCTTTGGTGTTTAGTCTTGGTTTTATTATACTCTTTGTATTGTGGGTGGTGCAATATAGAAATTTGTGGATGACAAACTTCGATTTGTTGATTTGGTGGACGAAGGCTGCGAATTGGTTTTGAAGGTTTATGTCTGCAACAATAACATCTATTGTATTAAGTTTTTTTACTGCTAATCCCGGTTGTGCAGCTCCTGTATGATATCTATATAGATCCATCAATTTTAACATGTAATAAACCCACATTGTATTATCATTTTTTAATGTAGAAACTAAAACCGCATGTTCTGTTGCATGAAATTTTCCTGTTGCATATTGTACATTACCGCATAATGCTCCTTGTCTACCTATAATAGGATAACATCCTTCATAACTTAAATTTTCTACGTATCCCCTTATCCCATTTCCACCATAGCATGGTATTTCATATTTATCTTTTAAATAATCATGAATATCTTCTGCTTTAGTTGTTATTCCTGCCTTTAAAAAATATCTTTCTTCTATTTTTTCAATCGGCAATAGCTTACTGTTTGTTATTGGATCACCAAACATCTCGACAAATCGGGCTTGAATTAAATTATCTAATTGAATTAATTCTTGTTTTCTATTGGCTATAATATTTGATATTTGATCAAGTACCTTTATAATTTCTTTTTGTTCTTCTATAGTATGTATTTCTATCTCCATTTCAGCTAAGGTTGCTTTGTTAAGAGTTTTTCCCATAACTGCCTTATTACTTCCAACATTCCAATCTTTAAATTTAAATAAATAATATATATATTCTGGTAATAACTCTACAATTTTTTTATCATGAAATGCCATTATGGCTTCATTCGAATACATATCTTCTGCAGTAATTGCTGCTTTTCCAATAGACAACTTAAAGCTCATCACCACTGTATTAGCTGGAATAATTTTTATTCCACTCTCTATAACCGCACTTTCAGAAATAGTTTCTTTTGTTTCTGATATATATTTTCCTACATTTGATAAATCTGCAATTGAAATCCATTTATAATCACCTGTGTTCCAATAACTTGAATTATGTCTTGATGGTGTTTTACCCATCTGCAACTCAAAAATCTCTTTCAACTTATATCCCATTATTATTCCTCAAAATTCAAATTTTTCAAGGAATAATTTTCTATTTTATCTGATTATGCCATATATTTCTGATGGGATGCCTTTACATTATTCTGATTTACCATTGCATATTGCATCGTTGTGTCAATCTGTGAATGTCCAAGGATTTTTTGTACCTGTTCGATTGGCATTCCTTTATCAATGGCCCTCGTTGCCATTGTTCTTCGGAATTTATGCGGATGGATTCGTTCCAATCCAAGCTCTCTTCCTAATTGTCTTAATCGAATCTCTACTCCACTAATCTTTAAGCGGTCATATGGTGCATCTAACGTAACGAATAATGCGGGGTTCTTGTCTTTCCTGCTTTCTATATATTCAATTAAATGTACTTTTGCTTTCGCATCAAAATAAACTCTTCTTTCTTTATCTCCTTTTCCGTATACAACACATTCTCGTTCTTCAAAATTAATATCTCCTATGTTCAAATTTACCAATTCACCCACACGTATACCTGTTGAATATAACAGATCAATCATTGCAAGGTCTCGAATCTGTGTACAATGATCCCTTAATTGTTCGATTCCTTCATCTGTGATCACACTTTTTACCACTGTTTTTGTCTTAATCTTATGAATCCTTCTCATTGGACTTTTTAAAATGTAATCTTCTTCCTCCAACCATGTAAAAAAGCTCGATATATTCCGTCGTATATTATCAATTGTAACATTCGAGCAGTTATTCCTTTTTTGATAATCTGCAAGATATGACCTCATTTCATCTGTCGTTATCTTGCGGATTTCTTTTTCCGTTTGTGAAAGCATATGTTCTGCTGTTACCTTATAATATTGAATGGTACGTTCCGAACATCCTTCTACTCTTTTTGCATCCAAGAACATTTCCAGAAATTCTTCATTCGATATCTGTTGTTTCTCTAGTTCATTTTCTGAAAATGTCCTTAGAATTACTTCCTGTAATTTTTTCATCTGTGGCACTGTTAAATACTCTGCCATCTCATTTAGTATTGTTACAATTTTCTCTTCCATGTTGGTACACTCCTATATACCAACATCCTTCAACCATTTTCGCTCCTAAATCTATGAAATAAAATATTGACATTCCTGATAATATGTTTCAGCTTCTTTTTGCATTAATTCTAATAATTGATCCACTTTATGATGTTCTCTATATTCTTTTAGTCCTTCTAAATACTTACTGCGATCATCATCTAAGATAATAAATGGTTTTAACTCATCATATTTCAAGCTTTCCCGAAACAATATCATTCTTCCTGTTCGTCCATTTCCATCCTGAAATGGATGAATTGATTCATATCTTGCATGAAATTCAGCAAGTGTTTTCATAGTTTTTTCTTGTTTATGATACCAATCCAAAAGTTGCCTCATCTCTGCTTCTACATCCTTTGGCAATGCTGTTTTATACATTCCGATCATATTGGGACGTTTCTTATAATCTCCGATTGCATATCCATTCGCTCGATCTTCAAAAACTCCTGATTTCAACTCATAATGCATGCGTTTTATTAGATTCTCTGTTAATTCTTCTTCCAATGTATCTAACATATGATTAAACATTAAGAAATGTCCATTCATTTCCTCTACATCTTTGGCTCGATAATAGTCATCGTTGACTGGTAATGTTCCATTATCAAATAGTGATGCTGTTTGTTCTGGTGTCAATGTACTTCCTTCAATCTTATTTGAATTGTACGCCATTGCTCTTTGCGTATAAGCATAAACTCCTGTTCTGTCAAATCGTTTTCGTTCTATTTTAAAACGTTCAATTAACCATCGTTTAAATTCTGACATTTTAATATCGCCTCTTTTCTATCCGAAATATTCTTGCATTAATGAATCATATAGTAATTGTGTTTTTTCTAATGATTTCTGAACTTCAAACTTCGATTTGTTGATTTGGTGGACGAAGGCTGCGAATTGGTTTTGAAGGTTTATGTCTGCAACAATAACATCTATTGTATTAAGTTTTTTTACTGCTAATCCCGGTTGTGCAGCTCCTGTATGATATCTATATAGATCCATCAATTTTAACATGTAATAAACCCACATTGTATTATCATTTTTTAATGTAGAAACTAAAACCGCATGTTCTGTTGCATGAAATTTTCCTGTTGCATATTGTACATTACCGCATAATGCTCCTTGTCTACCTATAATAGGATAACATCCTTCATAACTTAAATTTTCTACGTATCCCCTTATCCCATTTCCACCATAGCATGGTATTTCATATTTATCTTTTAAATAATCATGAATATCTTCTGCTTTAGTTGTTATTCCTGCCTTTAAAAAATATCTTTCTTCTATTTTTTCAATCGGCAATAGCTTACTGTTTGTTATTGGATCACCAAACATCTCGACAAATCGGGCTTGGATTAAATTATCTAATAAATTTAATTCTTTTTTTGCTTTTTCCCTTATTTCGATAATTTTATTCAATTGCTGTACTATTTTTTTCTGTTCTACTATATTTCTTAATGGTATTTTCATTTTTTTCATTGCAGTTTGAGTAAGTTTTTTTCTTGTTGCACCATTAATCATCCCATCAACCTTATAAAACATAAGCGAATAACATAAATAATCAACATCTATTTCCTCTTTAGGCTTTAGTACATGTGCATGATTATTTACCCAACATTTTCCTGAAACTCTGTATGCTATGGGTTTCTCTTTTGATCCAAAATTACCACCATCTTCAGCTAATAATACTAGCTCATCATCAAAAATGTAATCATTCACATAATCTTGTATTCCGTTTGCACCATAATATGGATATTTACCTTCTTTTCTATCTGATGCCGTTATGGGAATCCTCATTGAATCCAAAATTTCACAACATTCTTCAACACGTGTATATTTCAATTTTTCCATTCTTCGTTCCTTGCAAAATTCAAATTTTTCTATCTGCTAATCATCATTTTCTTCCAACATTTTCCTTAATTCCACCAGATTCTTATGAATTTCCACCTCTAATTCCTCAATATCTTTCAATATTTCCTCTGTTGGTGGATACTCTACCGGAATATACTCGATCTCTTTATATTTATTAATAGAAAGATCATAATCATTCTCGACAATCTCTTCTTTCGGCACAAAAAAAGACTGTTCTGTTCGTTTTCTTTCTTCTTCCTTTTCTAGATTCTGATATCTCTCAATAATATCAGGAATATCATTCTCTTCAATTTCCTGACGTTTATCATCTAAGGTTCTTCCATCAGCTTTCATATCATAAAACCAAACTTTATCGGTACCACCTGCTCCTGTTTTTGTGAAGAGTAAGATAGCTGTGGATACTCCTGCATATGGTTTGAACACTCCTGATGGCATGGAAATCACTGCGTCTAATTTATGATTTTCAATTAATTCTTTTCGAATCGCTTTATGTGCACGACTGCTTCCGAACAATACTCCATCTGGTACAATAACTGCTGCCCTTCCTCCAATTTTCATGATACGAAGGAATAAAACAAGGAATAATAATTCTGTTTTCTTTGTTTTTGCAACTTTTAAAAGATCTGCTGATACTCCATCATAGTCTAAACTTCCTTTAAATGGTGGATTGGCAAGAATTAATGAATACTTTTCTTTATCTGTATTCATCTCTGACAAGCTGTCTTTGTATTCAATATTCGGATCATCGACTCCATGAAGCAGCATATTCATTGCTCCGATTCGAAGCATCGTTCGGTCCATATCGAACCCATAGAACATCTCATGATTAAAATGCTCTCTTTGTTCCGCATTTAAGAATAAATCTTTGTGGTTTTTACGCAAATACTGCTGTGCTGCCATTAAGAACCCTGCTGATCCCATTGCCGGGTCGCAGATGATATCAGATGGTACTGGTTTTACCAATTCTACCATCATCTGAATGATATGTCTTGGGGTTCGAAATTGTCCGTTCTTTCCTGCACTTTCCAGTTTGGATAACAGATATTCGTATAAATCTCCTTTACTGTCTCCTTCCAGATTCAATCCATCAATCCCATCAATTACTTTGGTAAGTAATGCTGGCGTTGGAATCTTAAAGATCGCATCTCCCATATATTTACTATAAGCAGATTCTCCATCTGGATGTAGATTTTTAATAAACGGAAATACTCCATTCATCATCAGATCATAAATCTCATTCGCATCTCCCAAATTCTTAAATTTACTCCAACGATACTGCTGACAATCTGCTGGAAAAATTCCTTCGTATGGAATTCCTAAAATATTTGCATCTCTTTCCTTTCTCGTTTCTACTTCATCTAACTGCTTGATAAATAGTAAGTAGTTAAACTGTTCGATAACTTCCAGTGGATTTGTAATTCCACCTGTCCAGAAAATCTCCCATATCTTATCTACTTTGTTTTTTAATTCACCCGTAATCATCTTACTTCCTCTTCTTCATTTTCGTTTTTTATGTGAAAATTATACCATAAAATCACAAAAGGTCACAACCTGTATCTCTACCATGATACAGTTATGACCTTTCTTTAAACATATATAAAATTATTGTGCATGCCTCTTCAACGCTTCCAAATAAATCGCCCCTAATCTGCTAGGTTTCGTCTTCTTATGTGTCACATAGCCAATATGCATCTCGCCTTCTTCTGCAAGCGGAACTGCGATAATATTCTCTCCATTTAATTCTTTGTCGATCACACCGCTGCTGATCGTGTATCCATTTAATCCAATCAGTAAATTAAACAGCGTTGCCCTGTCTCTGACTCGAATATTCTTTGAACGCACTTCGGTACTGAACATCTCTTCGGAATAATAAAATGAATTATGTTCTCCCTGTTCAAAAGACAGATATGGATAATCTTTGAGATCCTCCATCGTGACCTGATCTTTCTGTGCCAGCGGATTCTTATCGCAGATAAAAATATGTGGTCTTGCAACAAATAGTTCCGTGAATTTGAGATCATTTGCTTTCATGATCTTCTCAAGGACCGATGCATTGAATTCATTGAGATATAAAATTCCGATCTCACTTTTCATTCTGGCTACATCATCGATGATTTCATAAGTCTGTGTCTCTCGCAAACTGAAATCATAATTCTCGCTTCCATATTCTTTGATCAAGTCTACAAACGCATTGACTGCAAAAGAATAATGCTGTGTTGAAATGCAAAATTCCTGTTTCCCACCACTTTTATGTTTATATTTCTCTTCGATCAATGCCGCCTGCTCCAATACCTGTCTTGCATATCCAAGGAAGATCTCTCCTTCTCTAGATACATGAATTCCCTTGTTCGTGCGGTCGAAGATCGTGATCTGCATCTCTTTTTCCAGTTCTTTTAGAGCTTTAGTAAGACTTGGCTGTGATACAAAGAGTTCTTCTGCTGCCTTGCTGATCGTTCCGATCTCCGCAATCGTTACGACATATCTTAGCTGTTGTAATGTCATCGTTTCTTCCTTCTTTGGTCTTTTTGTATCATTACTGTCTCTTATACACATCTCCGAGCCCACGAGACTAGGCATGATCTCGT
>ENA-OZIC01000924-OZIC01000924.1-human-gut-metagenome-genome-assembly--contig:-NODE-924-length-13541-cov-6.819591_pt1 | contig 13541 bp, 9 predicted proteins | sample MGYA00244056_ERZ653704 | MGnify/ENA primary metagenome ERZ653704 (study PRJEB26926, sample SAMN06165229) | human gut metagenome | biome: ENVO:00009003; feature: ENVO:2100002; material: ENVO:00002003... | reverse complement strand
TCTACACGCGTAAGATCGTCGGCAGCGTCAGATGTGTATAAGAGACAGTTTCATAGGTCTCCTGCCCCTCTGCGGTCACCAGTACAGACTCCACTGTACCGTCCGCAGCGCGGCTGATCTCTTCTACCGTACCATAGTAGTAGAGCCGCTCCGAAAACAGTGCCGAGGCAGCGGGCAATGCACTGACACTGAGCAGCAGCACTGCAAGCAGACAAAAGAACGAGCGATAGGTCTTTTTCATAAGAAGCCTCCATTTTTCATGTTGAAGCGGAGCACCCGCCGCATGGCGCTCCCGGATGCCTTATTCTAACACAACTCTTGTCGGATTTCTATATCCAGGCTTAACCGGCGGAAAAATATCGCAGAGGGCGGCCAATGATCACGTCTTTTCCCAAAAAAAGCAAGCCCGGAAGGCACACAGACCTTCCGGGCTTGCACTTTTGGCGATGCGCTACGCGCATCTCAGACTACTTTACAGCTGGCAGGCGGTATCGTAGCCGGTACGGATGGCGTTGGAGATATCTGCAGCCTTGCCTGCGGCATCGCCGATGGAGTACACCGGGATGTTGGCAGCTTCCAGCGCAGCAGCGTCAAACTCATTGGAGCGTGCGCCCATAGCCAGCACGATGTAATCGCAGGGGATGGTCACCTCTGCACCGTCCTTGTTCTCGCAGACGACGGCGTCCATGCGGAACTCCTTGACCTTGTGGCTGGGGTACTGCTCCACGCCGTAGGTCTTATAGTTTTCCAGCAGGGTGGGCAGAATGGTGGTGCTCTCGCCTGCGGCGATCTTGTCCATCATCTCGATAACGGACACCTTGCAGCCGCGGGCAGCCAGATACTCTGCGGTCTCGCAGCCCACCATGCCGCCGCCGATGACGGCAACCGTGCCGTACACCTGCTGCTCACCGGCCAGAACCTTCCATGCATCGGCCACGTTCACGCTGTCGATGCCGGGGATGCGGGGTGCGGCGCTGTGTGCGCCCACAGCGTTGATGACGGCCTCGAAACCGGCATCCTTCAGCTGCTCTGCGGTGCGGGTCTGACCCATGCACAGGTGCACACCGGCGTTGCAGACCGCGTGGATCAGATCCTGTGCGGCGCGGCGCATCTCCTCCTTGCGGGGAGGTACGCAGGCAATGTTCAGCTGGCCGCCCAGAGTGGTGGTCTTTTCGAACAGGGTCACGTCATGGCCGCGCAGCGCTGCCACACGGGCGGCTTCCAGACCGGCAGGGCCGCCGCCGAGGACGGCGATCTTCTTTTTCTGCGCTGCGGGCTGGATGCTGCGGGTGTTCTCGTAGCCGTTCTCCGCGTTCAGCACGCAGGAGAGGAACTGACGGTTCTGGATGGCATCGGTGCAGCCCTTGTTGCAGCTGATGCAGCGGCGGATATCGCAGGCCTTCCCGGCAGCGATCTTGGTGCCCCAGTCGGGGTCTGCCAGCAGCGGGCGACCCATGGCAACCATGTCGGCCATGCCGCTCTCGATGACACGCGCAGCCATTTCGGCATCCACGATACGACCCACGGCGCTGACCGGCACATTGACGGCCTTTTTGATGTCCCCGGCGATTTTGACGAAGAAGCCGTAGGGCTGTACGCCCATGGGAGGAATGGTGTCGGCCATGTTGCCGGTGTGGTTGGCCTGCGCAACGTGGAACATATCCACGCCGTCCTCTACCAGCCACTGGGCAAACTGCACGGCGTCGGCTTCGTCAATGCCGCCCTTGCCGCGCTGCGGGGTGACGATGGACAGCTTGTAGTCGATGACCATATCCGGCACAGCCTTGCGGATGGCGCGGGTCAGCATGCGGGCAAAGCGGACGCGGTTCTCCAGACTGCCGCCGAACTTATCGGTGCGGTGGTTCATGCGGGTGGAGCACAGGCAGCCGTTCAGGCGGTCGCCGTGGATCTGGATGACGTCCACACCGGCCTTCTGTGCACGCACTGCGCAGGCGCACATCTTATCGATGATGGCCATCAGCATCTCCTCGCTGACCTCATCGGTGAAGAACATCATGTCGTGATGCAGGCGCTGACGCATCTCATCAAACTTTTTCTGCATAAACAGACTGTTGATGGCGTCTACGTCGTACTCCGGGTGGAAGAGCTGGACGCCCAGCTTGGTGCCGTAGGCGTGTACGCTGTCGGCCAGTGCCTTGAAGGCAGGGATCTGGCTGTCGTCAAACAGCTTGGGGGTGGGAGAAAAGCTGTTGATGGGCGCCACATCGCCCATAACGATGTAGCCCACGCCGCCCTTTGCCAGACGGGTGTAGAAGCCCATGTCCTGCTCACTGATCATGCCGTTTTTCTCGTAGCCGGTGGTCAGCGGGGGGAACATGATGCGGTTTTTAAAGGTCTGTCCGCCCACCTCAATGGGCTGCAGAATTACGTTTTGCATATAAAAGCCTCCTTGCAGATATGCTTTGCTTTACAGATTTGCTTTGATGAATGCTGCGGTCTTTTCCTCCACGGCGGCACGGGCTGCCAGCGTGGCAAAGTTGTGGCCGCCGCCTGCAATGGTGTCCACCTCGGGTGCGGTGTACACCTGTGCGTAACGGCTGCAGGTGCCCTCGTCCACCAGACGGTCATCGTCGGCGCGCAGCAGCAGCACCGGGCCGTTGTAGCCCTTGGCCTCGGTAAAGGGGTCGGGGTGCTTGGCCATCTCGTAGTTAAAGGCCATCTTGTAGCACAGACCCTCCAGGTCGGTGTAGTCCTTGCCGGTCTGCACAACGCCGTCGGCGCGCTGTGCGCAGCCAAACCACATCCCGGCGCCCGGGCACAGCAAAATCAGGCCGTGGGGCTGGATGACCGGTGCGCAGGAGGCGGCAATGTAGCCGCCCATGCTCTGGCCGGAGAGGAACAGCTTTTCGCTGTCCACATAGGGCTGCTCAGCGGCCCATGCAAAGATATCCTGTGCATCGGTGTGCAAGCCGTCAAAGCTCATATCCTCGAACTCGCCGTCGCTCTCGCCGTTGCCGTAGAAATCGAACCGGGCGCTGCCGATGCCCTGCGCTGCCAGAGCGCGGGACAGGTGGGTGTACATGGACTTGTAGCCGCTGCAGCTGCCGGCAAAGCCGTGCAGATGCACCACAAAGGGTACCTTGCCCTCGGTGTCGGGCAGGGTCACGATGCCGCGCAGGGTGTGGCCATTGCGGTTTTTAAACTGAACCTGTAAGATCTTCATGGTTTACTTGCTCTCCTTTGCGGCGCGGCGAGCCTTCAGCTCGGTCAGCATCTCAGCAGTCTTCTGCTTGGTCAGGGGGTAGACGAAGAACAGGATGGCAACTGCAATGCCGTAGCCCAGGAAGTAGACGCCGGTGTAGCTCTTCCAGATGGCGTTCACAACGCCTGCGGTCTGCACAGCGCCTGCGGTAACGTTGTAGCCGATGGCACCCAGCACAAAGCTGGACAGGCTGCCGGAAATAGCGCTTGCAAGCTTGCGGAAGAAGGAGTAGGTGGAGTAAACGATGCCCTCGTTGCGTTCGCCGGTCTGCAGCTCATGGTAGTCGATGGCGTCGTTGACCATAGCCCAGATCAGCACCTGCATGCCGGAAGCGCCCAGATAGCAGATACCGTTGATGACGATGAAGGCCACAGGGTTGTGGACGGGGAAGAAGAACAGGATGCCGAACACGATGGCGGCAAAGCCAGCGCCCATGCAGCACCACTCCTTCTTGCCGAACTTGTTGGCCAGAGGCTGGGTGATGGCAAAGGACAGCACAGCGTACAGCACGCTCAGCATACCGGAGACAGCCTGAATTTTAACGTTGCCGAAGAAGTCCTTATACAGGTAGGTGTTCAGACCGTTGACCACGGAAGCACCGATCATGCCGGTCAGGCTGAAGAACATAACGCCCAGCAGAGCCTTATTGTGAGAGATCTCCTTGAGCACGTGCAGGTAGTTCAGCTTTTCGCCCTGCGGACGCTCGGGCACTTCCACGCGCTCCTTGCACCACACGCAGGTGATCTGCAGGCACAGCAGACCCAGCATAGCGCAGATGCAGGCCAGCATCAGGAAGCGGCCAGCCACGGGCTGGTTGTCCACATACAGGAACAGGGGGCCGACCATGACCATAACGGTCATGAAGATGGTGCCGCCAAGGCTGCGGTAGCGGGACAGTGCGGTGCGCTGGCTGACATCATCGGTCATCACGCTGGACAGAGTACCGAAGGGCACGTTGACGCAGGTGTACAGCGCCTCGTACAGAACGTAGGTGACGAACATGTAGGCCAGACGCAGGCCGTAGTTGATATTGCCTACATTGACAAAGCCAAGTATGCACAGCACTGCCATGGGGAAGGAGAAGGCGCGGATCCACGGGATGAACTTGCCGCCCTTGGTGGCCTTGCGGGAGTCCACCATGGCACCGATGATGGGGTCATTCACGGCGTCCCAGATCTTGGTGATCAGCAGCAGGATACCCACGTGGAAGGGGTTGACCTGCAGGATCAGGGTGTAGAAGATCGACAGATACATGGCGCGGTACTGCTCGGTGAAGCAGCAGCCCAGATCGCCCAGCGTATAGCCGATCTTGTCCTTCATGGAGAAGGGGCGGATGGTCTTTTTCTGGTCCATTGTGTTTTATCCTCCTTAAAAACAGTGAAACCACGAGACTTTTCGCACAAGTCTCTTTTCTACGTTTACATTATACGTTGATTTTTCATCAATACATATCCAAAAAATGATTGAAAACTATCGCAAATTGATGTATTATGCAATTATAACAGTTGTGCTTTTCTGTTGTGTACAACAATCTGTTACACATGACAGTTTCATGGAGGACTTTTTGGTGAATTATACAGCCAAGTGTTATCTTTTTGAGCAGAGCGCCGTCCGGGAATTTTATTCCGGCGCGTATTATGATTTGTTTCTGGTCATGCGGGGCAGCGGTGTGTTCCGGTGCAGCGAGGTGGTGCTGCCCGCACAGCAGCAGAATCTCATCATCTTCAAGCCCGGTCAGGGCGGCAGACTGGAATACGCCGGTGCTTACGGCCCGCTGGAACTTATTCGGGTGCAGCTGTCCCCCCAGACGCTGGCGCAGCTTTCGGACGCAGATACCGACCTTGAAAAAAGCTTCAACGTGGTGCCCTCCCGGCAGGTGGCTGTGCGCCCGGACAGCCAGATCTATATGCTGCTGAAAAACCTTGCCCGGAAGTTGCTGATGCTCCCGCAGGAGCGCACCCAGTTCGGTGCAGCGGTGTTCGAGCACGGTATTTTGCAAATGTTTGTGGTGCTGGCGCTGCGTGCCTGCATCCATGCGGAGTTCCACACCGCATCGGTCAGCCGCTACCACCTGATGCTGGACGAGGTGTTTTTGTTTATTCAGGCGCACCTTACCGAGGAACTGACGCTGGAGCGGCTGGAAAAGGAGTTTTTCGTCTCCCGGGAACATATTGCCCGGGAATTCAAACGCCAGACCGGGCAGACGGTGCACCGCTATATCGTAAAGGCGCGGTTAGACCGCTGCTGCACCCTCATCGAGCAGGGGCTGCCCATCACCGAGGTGTACAAGACCAGCGGCTTTGGCGGTTACAACCACTTTTTCCGCGCCTTTAAAAAGGAGTACGGCATGACCCCCAAGGAGTACTTCCACACCACCCGGCAGGACGCCCGGGGATGAATCCGGCAAAAGCAGCGCCGTCTGCGTCTGTGAAAAAAGCCACCCGGGAAGATCCGCAGATCCTCCCGGGCGGCTTGCTTATCCTATTTTTTTTCTTTTACTTGCGGTGGGTGAGGCAGAAGACGCACAAGGGGATTGCAAACAACCTGGCATAGTGGTATACTAATCTTGCAGTGATATAAGTCAAACTTGTCACAGTCGGACAAAAAGGCTTGTAAGCCGACAAAAAATGTCGGCGTTGTAGGCCTTTCTTTTTTTGCGGAAAATCAAAAGCAGAGGGATGCAATGATTCTTGAAACGATTGCGGCTGTCAATACGGCGGTCAACAACTTTGTGTGGGGCATACCGGCTATGGTGTGCATCATCGGCGTGGGGCTTCTGCTCAGCGTGCGCACGCACTTTTTGCAGATACGAAAGTTTCCATATGCCATCAAAACGACAATCGGGCGCATGTTCCGAAAAAAAGATGCCTCCGACGGTACGATGACGCCGTTTCAGGCGGTGTGCACGGCATTGGCGGGCACGGTGGGTACTGGCAACATTGCGGGTGTTGCGGGCGCTATCGCCATTGGCGGCCCGGGCGCGGTGTTCTGGATGTGGTGTTCGGCGGTCCTGGGCATGTGTACTAAATTTGCCGAGGTCACGCTGGCAGTCCACTACCGGGAGCGCAGCGCCGCCGGGGAGTGGGTCGGCGGCCCGATGTACTATATCAAAAACGGCCTGGGCAGGCATTGGCAGTTTTTGGCGGTGCTCTACTCGCTGTTCGGTGTGCTGACGGTGTTCGGCACCGGCAACGCGACGCAGGTCAACACCATTGTGGCCGCCATTGACACGGCCCTGACGGAGTTCAACGTTGTGAGCGGCAGTGCGCTGTCCACCTTGAATCTCGTCGTCGGCATCATCGTTGCTATGCTGGTGGCCATGGTGCTGCTGGGAGGCATCAAGCGCATTGGCAGCGTCAGTGAACGCCTTGTGCCGTTCATGGCGCTGTTCTACATCGTGCTGTCAGTGGGCGTTGTCATCCTGAACATCCAGCGCTTTCCGGCGGTCATCGAGGCCATCTTCGCGGGGGCCTTCAACCCGGCGGCCTTCACCGGCGGCGTCATCGGAAGTCTCTTCGTCAGTATGCAGAAGGGCGTCTCCCGCGGTATCTTCTCCAATGAGGCGGGCCTTGGCACCGGCTCCATTGCCCATGCCTGTGCCGACACGAAAAAGCCGGTCAAGCAGGGTGTGTTCGGCATCTTTGAGGTTTTTGCCGACACCATCGTCATCTGCACGCTGACGGCCATGGTCATCCTGTGCAGCGGTGTCCCTGTCAACTACGGCGCGGCGGCCGGTGCCGAGTTGACGATCTCCGGCTTCACCACCACCTACGGCGGCTGGGCGTCCATCTTCACGGCGGTGGCGCTGTGCTGCTTTGCGTTCTCCACCATCATCGGCTGGGGCCTGTACGGCTCGCGTTTCATCGCGTTTTTGTGCCGCAGCGACAAGGTTGTGCGCCCCTTCTTTGTGGTGTACTCCTTCGTGTCCATCCTGGGTGCAACGGTCGATCTGGGGCTGCTGTGGAGCATTGCCGATACCTTCAACGGCCTTATGAGCATCCCGAACCTCATTGCGCTGCTCCTGCTGTCCGGCACGGTGGTCGAACTGACCAAGGACTATTTTGCGAAAGAAAAGGTGTAAAAAATGTTTATAGGAACTTGGTGGTCTCTGATGCCGCCTATCATCGCCATCCTGCTGGCGCTGCTGACGAAAGAAGTTTACCTCTCGCTGTTTGCGGGCTGTGCGCTGGGTGCGCTGCTGGTGGCGGAGTTCCACCCTTGGCTGGCATTTGACACGCTGTTCAACACGATGATCAACAGCGTTGACTTCTCGATTCTGATGTTCATGATCCTGCTGGGCATGATCGTCATGCTGATGCAGGAATCCGGCGGTACGCGCGCCTACGGCGAGTGGGCGGCAAAGAAACTCAAGAGCAAGCGGGCCACCTTGGTGGCAACGTCGCTGCTGGGGGCGCTGATCTTCGTGGACGACTACTTTAACTGTCTGACCGTCGGCTCGGTCATGCGCCCGGTCACGGACAAATACAAAGTTTCTCGCGCAAAGCTGGCCTACCTCATCGATGCTACCGCTGCACCGGTCTGCATCATTGCGCCGATTTCCTCCTGGGCGGCAGCAGTCAACTCCTACGTCCCGGCGGGCAGCGCCATGTCCGGGTTTGAAATGTTCGTGCGCACGATACCGTTCAACCTCTATGCGCTGCTGACGCTCTACATGGTGTTCTTCATCTCGCTGGTCGGGTTTGACTTCGGCCTGATGAAAAAGCATGAGCGCAACGCCGCCAATGGCGACCTCTTCACCTCGGGCGGGGAGGCATTCCAAAACCAGGAGACACACGACCCCACAGAGGGCGGCAAATACGCCAAGGGCAAGGTCATTGACCTGATTGCGCCGATGATCGTGATGATTGCAACGGCCATCGGGGCTATGATCTGGACCGGCTACTTGAACGGCGGCACGAACCTTGTGGAGGATTTCGCCAACTGCTCCTCGTCGGAGTCGCTGGTCTTTGCGGGGCTTATCACGGTGGGGTTCCTGCTGGTGCTCTATCTGCCGCGCCGGGTCATCGGGTTCAAAGATTTCATGAACTCTGTGCCCGAGGGCGGCAAGCTGATGATGCCCGCTATCCTGATTCTGGTGCTGGCTTGGACGCTGAAAGGCATGACTGACGCGCTGGGCATCGGCGATTTTGTGCGCCAGGCCGTCAGCCTGAACGCCGGGCTGATGCGGTTTGTGCCGCTGTTGATTTTCTGCATTGCCATCTTCATTGCGTTTTCCTCCGGCACCAGCTGGGGCACGTTTGCCATTCTGGTGCCCATCGTCGTCAATATGTTCAGCGAGACAGACCCCAACATGATGATCGTGGCCGTAGCCGCTGTGCTGGCGGGCGCTGTTTGCGGCGACCATATCTCGCCAATCTCCGACACCACCATCATGTCCAGTTCCGGCGCACAGTCCAACCACATCAACCACGTGCAGACCCAGATGCAGTATGCCATGGTCGTGGTGGCTGCCTGCGTGCCCGGCTACCTGATTGCGGGCTTTACCGAGAACTGGCTGCTCACCTTGGCCGCGTCCCTCGTCATCCTGACCGTGATGCTTCTCTGGCTGCGCAAGCGCAGTTTAGCAGAATAAAAAAAGCAGTGCTTTCAAAATTGAAGGCACTGCTTTTTATTCTGCGTGCCCGGGCGGATTCCATATCCGCCCGGGCCGTTTTATTTCAACGTTCCATCCACGACCTGCTGGTAATACCACGGCTTCTCGGCGTGGAACACCCGCCCGGCCAGGTGGGCAAAACGCGGGTCGGAAATCTGTGCAGGGAAGCGTAGCTCCCACGCGCAGAGGGCTTGATACTTGAACCGCAGCTCCCGGTTGGCGGCGTTGTTGCCGTACTTGGAATCGCCCAAGATCGGGCAGCCGATGTGTGCGAGGTGCGCCCGGATCTGGTGGGTGCGCCCAGTCACAAGCTCGACCTCCAGCAGGGCCAGCCGTCCGCTGACGGCCAGCGTCTCATACCCGGTGATGACTTCCTTCGCGCCGCCTGCGGTCGTGTCGGTAATGCGCACAATGCCGCGCTCGGCGTCCTTCAAAAGGTAATCCCGCAGCAGGGCGGCGGGCGGGTTCGGGCGACCGAACGTCACGCAGAGATACCGCTTTTCAATGTCCCGTGCCTTGATGGCGGCGGTCAAAAATGCCTCGGCGGCGTTGTTTTTTGCCAGCAGCACCAGGCCGCTGGTGCCGGTGTCCAGTCGGTGGCAGAGCACCGCGTGGGTGGCCTTGCCCTCGGAGGCCAGCTTTGCCTGCACGCGGCGAATCAGCGTGTCGGTGTCTGGCCCATCCACCGCAATGCCTGCGGGTTTGCTGGCAATGATGATATCGTCGTCCTCATACACAAATACGGCGGCGGGGGTGGGGCGGTTTTCCAGCTGCTCATCGGTCAAAAATAGTTTGATTGTGTCGCCGTTCTGTACCCGGGTCGAAAGCGGCTGCCTTTTGCCGTTCAGCTTGATCTTATTCTCGCGCAGGGCCTTGTTCAGCCGCCCCATGCCTAAGGCGGGGTACTGATCCATCAGGTATTTATCCAGCCGCACCGGCAGCAGGCTTTTCACGTGCAGTTCTTTCATTTTGTTGTCAGCTCCTCATTCCACAAAATCGTGGCATCGTCAATTTCCAGCGTAACCATCAGCCAACCGGCGTCATGGTCGTCCACTGCCAGTATCGGGTATTCGCGGCCCCTGGCACACAGGTATGCAGCGCCGTCCAGCTTTGCGCGGGCAAAGGGAGAGTCCATAAAGCAGACTGTCTTTTTGGTGGAATCCAGCACACCGCGGTTCCACAAAGCGTCGGTGTAATCCGCCAGCCGCAGGGGATAGTTTTCATCGTAGGGCGTGCAGAGCGCGTCAAAAGTCTTGCCTTGCAGCCCCGGCGCGATAACGTACCAGCTGGCCGTGCCGTCGGTACTTGTCACCCGGCCGCACCAGGCGGCATCTTTTACCGGCTCAACGGCTTGCAGAAATGCGCCTTCGGTCGCAAATAAATAGAGAGTATCATTCTGCAAATCGCCGTTCTCCAGCGCATCCAGCGCGGTCTGCCGCTCGGCGGCAAGGGCGGTTTCATCATAGCGGGCGGCGAAGGGGTCGTTCGTGGTCATGTCGTTGTCGGCGGCCCACAGCGCCAGGTGCAGGCTGTCGGCCTGCATCCCTTCCACGGATTCAAGGTGTGCGTACCGCCCGGAGGCTGTCTGCCAGAAGCTACTTTGCATCTCGGTAGGAAAAGCGTCCGCCGTTTGCGCGTTCCGCATGGCATCGTGCCGCTGGATAAGCGCGGGGCTTACATCCCACAGCTGCACCATTGCAAACATGGCCACCCAGACTGCTGCCTGGGGCAACCGTGCCAGTCCGGTGAACGCCGCCAAAACCAGCAAGTAATACACCGGCCAGAACAGCCGCCCGCCGGAGCGGAACACCGAAAACAGTTTGATAAAGGAAGCTGGTAACGGCAGCGTGGCCAGCGTAACGCCGTTGGCCGTGATGACGTTGCTCACGGCAAACGCAGTCAGCACCACACAGCAAAGGCAGAGCGCCCAGTGGCGGCGCAAATACCCGGCCAACCGCCGCCGCGCCAGCACCAGCGCCACCGGCAGCGCCGCCAGCACGCCCAGCCCCAGGTAGGCAAAGGCATCATAGTTGCCGCCCACCTGGTTTTGCGCGGGCAGCAGACGGCTGTACAAAACGCCGTTTACGCCCACCGGGTTCCACAGCGCGTTTAAATTCATGGCAAAATAGCCGTACAGCGCCTGCCCGCCGCTGGTGGCCGTGCCGTACAAAAGCCCCAGTGCCCAGCCCAGCGTTGCCGTGCAGACCATATTGCTGCCCAGATACACAGCGGGCCGCAGCCATTGCCGCTTTTGCACGGCGTATTCCAACAGAAGCGCCAGCGTGACGGCGTAGGTCATGGACAGAAAATAGGGGTGGATGCCCACGGCTAAAACATTGAGCAAAAACAGCCCCCGTGACGCATACAGCCCCTGCCGCTTACAGACAAAATAGCAGTAGAGCGCTGCCAGCACAAGCCATTGCGCCCCCAGTGAGGTGTGCCGGAACGCGCGTTCGATCAAAACAGGGCTGGCGGCAAAGACGAGCGACCCCGCCAGTGGGGAAAACAACCCGCCCGCAAACAGCGAACACAGCAGCGCCCCAAAACCGCCCTGCAAGGCAAAGCACACCAGCGTGAACCAGCCAAAATACTGGAACGTGCCACCCAGCGCCGCCGCCAGCGGGCGGCATAAAGCCGCCAGCAGGGGGATGGAGTCGGTGTAGGCTACGCTGACCCCGCCAGGGTAGTTGACGGCATCCGTCACACCCAGGGGCCAGCCGATGGCGCTGCGCTTATAAAACAGCCAGCCCGCGTAGTGCTGCTGGATGTCCTTTTCGATATAGCCGCCGCGGCAGAATGCGTCGTTGGCGACGTTCAGCGGCGCGGTGCCATACACCAGTAAAAAGATGGCCACCCCCAGCAGGGCACCCAGCAGAAACAGCTGCGCTTTGCGGGATAATTTATGGTTCAGCATATAGCCCATCCCTCGCACTAAAAAACAAAAGTCTAACCGACCGGACGGAAGGTTAGACTTTACGAGGAAATGCCGCTGACCGGGATCGAACCGGTACGGTATCGCTACCGAGGGATTTTAAGTCCCTTGCGTCTGCCAGTTCCGCCACAGCGGCATAACATATGTATTGTAGCGCATGATGGCGGAAATGTCAATCTTCCCGGCGCGTTTTTTCCATCCCAAAACCCAATTTGCACAAAAAATTCAACATCAGCCGCTTGTGCTTTTGCCCGAGATTTGCTATACTAATATGGTATGTTTGGATAGGTGCGCCCATTTGGCAAGACCCGGGCGTTTTATAATAAGGAGAATTCACTTGGAAAAACTGACCTATACCCACAATGACGCTGCGGCCAAGGTGCTGGCGGCCTACTACGAGACCCCACCGCTGGCGTATGTGCGCAGCTACGGCTGCCAGCAGAACGTCAACGACGGAGAGAAAATCAAGGGCGTTTTGCAGGATGTCGGCTACGGCCTGTGTGACAATGTCGAGCACGCCGACCTCATCCTGTTCAACACCTGTGCCGTGCGTGAGCACGCCGAGCAGCGGGTGTTCGGCAATGTCGGTGCGCTGAAAAAGCTCAAAGAGCAGAACCCCCGCCTGATGATCGGCATCTGCGGCTGCATGGCCCAACAGGAGCATATCGTTGAAAAACTGCGCCAGAGCTACCCCTATGTGGATCTCGTGTTCGGTGTTGACGGCATCGACCGCTTACCCGCCATGCTGGCGGAGCGCATCCGCAAAGGCAAGCGCTACCTGGAAAAGCCCGAGGAACGCAACGCCGTGGTCGAGGAACTTCCCATCCGGCGGGACTCCGGTTTCCGCGCCTGGCTGCCCATCATGTACGGTTGCGATAACTTTTGCACCTACTGCATCGTGCCTTATGTCCGCGGGCGGGAGCGCAGCCGTGAACCTGCCGCCATTTTGGCAGAGTTCAAGCAGCTGGTGGCCCAAGGATACAAGGAAATCACCCTCTTGGGCCAGAACGTCAACAGCTATGGCAAGGGGCTGGAAAACCCCATCGACTTTGCCGACCTGTTGAATCTTTTGTGCGAGGTGCCCGGCGACTATCAGATTCGCTTCATGACGAGCCATCCGAAGGATGCCAGCCGCAAGCTCATTGATACGATTGCTGCGCAGGAGCATCTGTGCAAACACATCCATCTGCCGGTGCAGTCCGGGTCTGACCGCCTCTTGAAGGAGATGAACCGCCACTACAACGTCGCGCAGTACATGGACCTCATCAATTATGCGAAAGAAAAGGTCCCCGGCGTGACCTTCTCCAGCGACATTATTGTCGGCTTCCCCGGCGAGACGGAAGAAGATTTTGCCGCGACGCTCGACCTTATCCGCAAGGTGGGGTATATGCAGCTGTTCACCTTTATCTATTCCAAGCGCATGGGTACGCCCGCCGCCAAATTGCCTGACCCCACGACTCACGCCGAAAAGGCCGCCCGCATGGACCGCCTGCTGAAAACGCAGGAAGAGTTCGCCTTTGCGGCCACCGCCGCCATGACCGGCCAGACCGTCCGCGTGCTGGTGGAGGCCGCCGGCCGCAGCGAGGGCACCGTCAATGGCCGCCTGGACAACAACCTGGTGGTCGAGTTCAAAGCCCCCGAAACCCTCATCGGCCAGTGGGCCGACGTCCACGTCACCGGCTCCCGCGCCGCGCTGCTGGTGGGTGAACTTGCCGAATAAACCCAATCTACATCTGTCTCTTATACACATCTGACGCTGCCGACGATCTTAC
>ENA-OZIC01000914-OZIC01000914.1-human-gut-metagenome-genome-assembly--contig:-NODE-914-length-13650-cov-6.293049_pt1 | contig 13650 bp, 16 predicted proteins | sample MGYA00244056_ERZ653704 | MGnify/ENA primary metagenome ERZ653704 (study PRJEB26926, sample SAMN06165229) | human gut metagenome | biome: ENVO:00009003; feature: ENVO:2100002; material: ENVO:00002003... | reverse complement strand
GCAGCCGCCGGAGCGGTGCTTAAGCCGTAAGGCGGGAATTGTGCGGTGTTGCCTTTACAATTTACAACACGCGCACGCGGATAGCAGGCTCAATAGCTCCCAGCTTCACGGCCAGGTCGTCGGTGACGTTGCCGGTCACATCCAGCAGGGTGTAGGCCACATCCTTTTTGCCCTTGTTCACCATGTTCTCAATGTTCAGGTGGGCTTCGGTCAGAATGCCGGTGATGGCCGAGATCGCGCCCGGTGCGTTCTTGTGGATGATGCAGATGCGGCGGCCGCTGACGCGGGGCTGGCTGACATCCGGCAGGTTGACACTGTGGGTGATGTTGCCGTTTTTCAGGTAGTCGCTCAGCTCGGCGGCTGCCATCACGGCGCAGTTCGTCTCGCTCTCCGGCGTGCTGGCGCCCAGGTGCGGCGTGCAGTAAACGCCCTTGACGCCCAACAGTTCCTCGGTGGGGAAATCGCAGAAATACTGCGCGACCTTGCCGCTGTTCAGCGCGTCCAGCAGGGCAGCGTTGTCCACCAACTCACCGCGGGCGAAGTTCAGCACGCGGACACCGTCCTTGCACATGGCCAGCGTCTGCGCGTTGATGGTGTGGCGGGTCGTGGGCAGGTAGGGGACATGGATGGTCAGGTAGTCACAGCGGGGCAGCATATCGCCCAGCGTGACGCAGTGCTGCACACTGCGGGACAAGCTCCACGCTGCATCGATGGAAATGTAGGGGTCATAGCCCAGAACTTCCATGCCCAGCGCCACGGCGGCGTTGGCAACGCGGGCACCGATGGCCCCCAGTCCGATGACGCCCAGCGTCTTGCCGCGCAGTTCGGGGCCGACAAAGGCTTTCTTGCCCTTCTCCACATCCTTGGCGATGGTGTCGCGGCCCTTGAGGGTCTGCGCCCAGTTCACGGCGTCCACCATGTTGCGGCTGCCTGCCACCAACGCGCCGATGACCAGCTCTGCCACGGCGTTGGCGTTGGCACCCGGCGTGTTGAACACGACGATGCCGGCATTGGTGCATTCCTCCACCGGGATGTTGTTGGTACCTGCACCCGCGCGGGCGATGGCCAGCAGGCTGTCCGGCAGCAGCGCGTCGTGCATATCGGCGCTGCGCACCAAAATGCCGTGGGGCGCGGCGGCCTCGTTGTCGATTTCAAACTGGTTGGCAGGCAGTTTGGCCAGCCCAACCGGCGAAATAGCATTCAAAGTTTTGATTGTATACATATAGATTACTCCCTGTTCCCCTTAATTATGCTTTGTAGGGGCCGGATATGTCCGGCCCTCAGCCTTGCGCTGCAAGTCGTCAACGGGTTGCCACCATACTGTCGCGGGCCGGGCACGCCCGGCCCCTACGAGGCGGCCGTTCAATGCTCCTTGCGGAACTTCTCCATAAAGTCGACCAGCTTATCGATGCCCTCTGGCGGCATGGCGTTGTAGATGGACGCCCGCATACCACCCACCAGGCGGTGGCCTTTTAGGTTCACAAAGCCCGCCTCAGTGGCTGCGGCGCAGAACGCCTTGTCGGTGTCGGCATCGGGGCTTGTGAAGGTCACATTCATCATGCTGCGGTACTTTTTCTCCACCGGGTTCTTGTAGAAGTCCTGGCCGTCGAGGTAATCGTAAAGCACCTTCGCCTTGGCGGTGTTGATCTTCTGCATATTTTCCAGGCCGCCGACCTCGTTCTCCAGGTAGTTCATGACCAGGCCGGTCATGTAGATGCACCAGCACGGCGGGGTGTTGTACATACTGTCGGCGTTCAGCAGGGTGGTGTAGTTCATCATCGTGGGAATCTTGTCGGGCGTCAGGCCCTTGGCAGCCTTGCCCAACAGATCCTCCCGCACAATGGCGACTGCCATGCCCGCGGGGGCAATGTTCTTCTGCACACCGAAGTAGATGACACCGTACTTGCTGACATCCACCGGCTCCGAGCAGATCATCGAACTCATGTCTGCGACCAGCGGCACGCCGTCCACCTGCGGTACATCGACGAATTTCGTACCGAAAATCGTGTTGTTCTGGCAGATGTGGATATAGCTGGCGTTGGGGTCATAGTCGATGGCCTTCACGTCGGGGATATAGGTAAAGTTTTTGTCCTTGCTGCTGGCGGCAATGCGGGCCGTGCCGAACTTGGCGGCTTCCTCAGCAGCCTTTTTGCTGAAGTTGCCGGTCACAAGGTAATCCGCCGTGCCGGTGGTCATAAAGTTCAGCGGCACCATGGCAAACTGCTGGGTCGCGCCGCCCTGGAAAAAGCCCACCTTATAATTGTCGGGGATGTTCAGCACCCGGCGCATGGCGGCCTCGGTATTGTTGATGATTTCATCGAACCATTTACTGCGGTGGCTCATCTCCATCACGCTCATGCCGGAACCATGGTAGTCCAGCAGTTCAGCCTGTGCGGTCTTTAAAACAGTCTCCGGCAGCATCGAAGGGCCGGCACTGAAATTGTAAACTCTAGCCATCGTAATTTCCTCCCTGGCAGTAAATGAAATGCGACCCGCACACGGCGGATCGCATCTTGCCGCGCCGTTGCGGTATGCCAATATTATAGGAGTTTTGCCCCCGCCCCGGCAAGCGGGCAAAGTTACGAAAAAAGCCCAAAATCCGGCAAGTGTTTCTGTAAAGTGACAGATTGTTTTCTTCGCAAGGACACTATACGCGACATTTGTAAAAGTTATTTGCTGTTTATGTCAAAATAAGCCCCTGAGATTTGTGCAATATTTCCTGTTGCATTTCAATCTACCACAGATGTAAAATAAATATAGATATTACTTCCACATTTGTAAAATCGCAGCCCGTAGGAGCGGGGCTTTGCTCCGCCCGCGCTGTTTTCCCGCAATCGTCTACTTATCTTATACGACCGGGCCGGGCATGCCCGGCCCCTACATCGTCGCCTATGAAAAAGGAGCCTATCATGGAACAACTTTCCCGCAGTGAAGAACAGGTCATGGCCGCACTTTGGGCCTGCAATCGCGCCGCCACCCGGCGCGAGATCGCGTCACACCTGCCGCCGGAGTGCCACTGGGCAGACTCGACGCTGCTCAATTTTCTGCTTCGCCTTGAAAAGAAAAACTTCGTCCGCACCGAGAAGCAGGGGAACAAGAACCTCTACACACCGCTGGTGCGCCGCCTGACCTACTGCGGCGCGGTCAGCCAGGCGCATTTGCAGACGCTCTACGATGGGGACATTCGCGCCATGGTGCGGGCGCTGGCTGACACCGGCCGCATGAGCTACGCCGACACCGAGCGCCTGCTCCGCTTCCTGACCGAGTACCAAGCTGCCAACCCGGAGTACGATTACGAGTAGTCACACACTGCCCTGCATCTCCACCATGTCTTTCCAGAACCGCTTCTGCACGTGGTTCATCTGGGCTTTCTCGTTGCGGCGTTCCTCGATGGTCAGCGCCTTGAAAAAACGTTTCCACAACTGCTGCCAGTTCAGTTCGTCCTCGTCTATGCCGGGGGTGTAGTGTTCCATCGTCAGGTACTGCACCTGCCCGCCGCGCCGCACCAGCGCTGTGCCGTGGGTCGCGTCAAAAATCAGGAAATCCTCATCCGGCAGGCGGCTGCAAAAATGCCCGCGCAGCAGCGGCAAGACTTGGTGCTTCGGGTGGATGACCGTGCCCAGCATCCCGTCCCGCTCCTCAAACCGGATGAACTCGATGAACTTGCCCGCCTCGTTGTTGACGGCCCGCTCGATGGCGAACGCCGCTGCCACATCCGGGTCGCCCAGCATCTGCACGGCCTGCGGCCCCTGGGCAAAACAGCGCCGCGCAAACCGCAGCAGAGTCAGATCTTTGCCCGGGTCAGTGCTGAGGAACCCTGTTACAATGCGATCCTTGACCTGTGGCCCGAGCCGGTCCAACCCCACCGCCACCCGCTTCGCGCGCTGCCGGTCAGTGAGGATTTCCCGCGTGCCGAACAGGTTCAGCTGGCCTTCTTCAGGTGAGCAAACCTCCGACGGTATCTCGTGCCGGGCATAACTCTCGAACACGCAGCACAAAAAGCCTGCAAAACTTCCGTCATAGCGGTAGGCAACGTCGGTCACATTCGCTTCGTAAGGCATTGCAGTGCCTCCTGCCGCACGGTTTTGGCGGCCTCGTCAGCCGCCATACCGCGGGCGGCCAGTTTTTGCACAGCCGGGGCTGCATCCGGTAGGGCCTTGGGTACAAAATCGTCCAGCGAAAGCTGCTGCATCCCTACGCTGAACGCCTTGGGGTCGAGCAGGGCGTTGGCAATTTCCGCACGGTTTGCGTGAGCTGCCGCCCGGCCCTTGCAGGTGATGAAATACTGCGCCCGCTTGACCACCACGCCAATGCGCTTGAGTTCGGCCAAGCCCAGATTCTGCGTGCGCCGCGCCTGAATGATACGCAGGGCGCTTTTGGGGCCGATGCCAGGCACCCGCAGCAGCTCCTCCTTCGCGGCAGTATTGATCTCCACTGGGAAAAACGCCGGGTGCCGCACGGCCCAGGTACATTTGGGATCGAGGTAGGGGTCAAAATTCGGCTCATCCTCGGTCAGCAGTTCCCGCGCCGAAAAATGGTAGTACCGCAGCAGCCAATCCGCCTGGTAGAGCCTGTGCTCCCGCAGCAGGGGCGGGGCGGTGTGCGGCGCGGGCAGGCGGCTGTCCGCTACCACTGGCAGATAGGCCGAGTAAAACACGCGCCTCAGCGCATATTTTTTGTATAACCCTTCTGTCAGGTCCATGATATGCCGGTCAGTTTCCGGCGTAGCGCCAATGATCATCTGGGTGCTCTGCCCGGCCGGGGCAAAGGGCTTCGCGCCCCGGTAGAGCACCATCTCTTTTTTGCTCTGGGCGCTCTGCACCGCGATCTGGCCCATGGGGCGCAGGATGGCGGTCTTTTTCTTGTCTGGGGCCAGCGCCGTCAAGCTCGTCTCGCTGGGCAGCTCGATATTGACCGAGAGGCGGTCTGCCAGCCGCCCGATCTTCTCCACCAGCAGCGGGTCCGCGCCGGGAATCGTCTTGGCGTGGATGTAGCCGTTGAAGTGGTATTCCTCCCGCAGGATGTGCAGTGCCTCGATCATCAGCTCCATCGTGCGGTCGGGCGTACCTAGCACCGCGCTGGACAAAAACAGCCCCTCAATATAATTGCGGCGGTAAAACCCGATGGTCAAATCGGCCAGCTCCCGCGGGGTGAAAGTTGCCCGAGGCCGGTCGTTGGCACGGCGGTTGACACAGTAGCTGCAATCATAGCTGCATACGTTGGAGTACAGCACCTTCAGCAGGGAAACGCAGCGCCCGTCTGGCGTAAAGGCGTGGCAGATGCCCGCCGCCGCGCAGCTGCCCAGGCTGCCATGCCGCCCCGGGCGGTCAACGCCACTGGACGTGCAGGCCACATCATATTTGGCGCTGTCCGCCAGAATTTCCAGTTTTTCCGCAAGGTCCATCGCACCTGTCTCCTAAAAAAAGGTATAAAAAATACAGCCCGCCGCATATCCTTGTTTTGCAAGGTGTGCCGCGGGCAGCATTTTTGTGAAATAATTCAATTCCCACATTGAAAGTCCAAATTATAGGACTTCGCTTATGCTACAATAGAATCGTGAAAGGGCTTTACCACTTTGCCTTGGTTTCCACGACCTTGCCGGCGATGTAGAGGTGATCCAATTCCTCACCCTTGATGACCATTTCGTCATAGGCCGGGTTGAAAGGCTGTAGCACGACCGAGTTGCCGCGCTGGATATACTTTTTCAGCGTACCCTCGCCGTCTGCGCCATAGACCAGCACACCCAGGTCGCCGTTGTCCAACGTGTTCTGACGGTGAACGAGGGCCAGGTCGCCGTCGGAAATGCGCGGCTCCATGCTGTCGCCCTTGACCACGAGGAAGAAGTAGTTCTTCGGATCCTTGACGCAGGCGTACTCCTTGCCGTAGTCCTCCTCAAAGGCGAGGGCCCCATACCCGGCGCGGACGGTGCCCACCACCGGGATCTGGGATTCGGTATAGCGGCTGAAGGCGTTGCGGCCCACGGCGGCGGAAACGCCCGGCTCCTTACGCAGGCCCAGCAGCACATCGGAGGGGGTATCCAAAATTTCTGCCAGACGCGCGACGGTCTGTGGGTCCGGGGTGGAACGCCCGGTCTCCCACTTGCCGACAGCCTGCTGCGTCACACCCAGCATTTTGGAAACCTCGGCCTGGCTGTACCGTTTGGCCTTGCGGGCCTCTTTCAAGCGCTCTGCAAACATCGGAAATCTCCTTTTTATAGTAGGGTAAACCACATCTTGTATGCGGCTCTGATTCTTTAGTCTCATTATACAACTGTCCGTGGTTTTTGTAAAGAGTTTTTTGCAAACATTTTCAAAAATAAGTTGTAAATAGGCATTGACAACAACTGCTGGGTGTATTATGATAAGAGCAACGAACAAAACGCTGTTGTCCGTTGTTAAAATTGCGGCAGTCGGCCACGCGGGGCCGACTGATTTGGAGGTATCGGTATGAACTGGGAACTTATCAAAAACAAGCTGTGCCGTCTTGTCGCCACGGCGGCTATCCTGTTGGGCGGGGCTATGCTCAGTGCTGCCGCCTCCGGCTCCATGCCGCTTTGGGCGGCCATTCTGGGGCTTTTTGCGGCTGTCATCATGCTCAATGCCGTCTGTGGCATCCTGCTGGCCCGCCCGGAGGAATCGGTCGGCCAGCCTGCCCCCGCGCCGCGCAAACACCCTGCGGTACAACTGCGCGTCGTGCGTGGCGGCCATGCGGCGTAAAACTCTGCCTACTCCTATTCGTTGTGATACACATATAACTGCGGCAAGCCCCGCGCAGCTTTCCGGCTGTGCGGGGCTTGCCGTATCCAAAATTTCATGCTACAATGAGGAAAACGCCAAAGGGGATGTGACCACACATGAAGTTGTTGGAAGTCTGTGTTGACAGCCTGGCCTCCGCCCGCGCCGCCAAGCAGGGCGGGGCCGACCGGCTGGAATTTTGCAGTGCGCTGGCCGTGGGCGGCCTGACGCCCTACGCCGACCTTTTGCGGCAGGTCAAGGCCGAAATGTCCTTGCCGGTGCGCTGCCTGATGCGCCCCCGTGCCGGGGATTTTCTCTACACGAAAGAGGAGATCGACCTGCTCTGCCATCAAATCAAGACGCTGCATACCGCCGGGGCGGACGGTTTCGTCATCGGCGCACTGACGCCGGAGGGCACGCTGGATCTGCCCGCTATGCACGCGCTGCTGGATGCCTGCGACGGTGCACCGGTCACATTACATCGTTGCATCGATGTTTCCCGCGATTTGCGCGAAACCTACCGTGCCGCGGCGGCCCTTGGCATCGACACAGTGCTGACCAGCGGCGGGGCCGAGAACTGCCACAAAGGTGCATCCCAGCTGGCCGGGCTGCTGCGCCTGCGGGACGAGCTGCACGGCCCGGAAGTGCTCATTGGCGCGGGCGTCAACGCTGCTATCATCGACGAACTGCGGGCTGCGCTGCCCGGGGCGCGGGCTTTCCACGCCAGCTGCAAAACGCTGTTGGACAGCGGCATGACCTTCCGCCGCGAGGGTGTACCCATGGGCCTGCCCGGCCTGGACGAGTGGCACATCCAGCAGACTGACGCCGAGACCGTGAGAGCGGCGAAGGATGCGGTGATGCGGTGATTTTCCAAGCCTTCTCCCGAGGGAGAAGGTGGCCGAAGGCCGGATGAGGGGCGGGTTCACGCAGCAGCCTCTTTTAACGGGCGATAGCGGCACAGCCGCCCCTCATCAGTCCGCTTCGCGGACAGCTTCCCACGAGAGGGAAGACATTTTATTCAGTCAAAAAGACAAACCCCGCCTGCCGATTTTTTCATCGGCAGGCGGGGTCTAATTTTCATCATAAGGGTCGTCAAACAGTCCGAACATCGAGGTTTTCTCCAGGTCAGGCGCGTTGTACTCCCGCACGGGGCGCACAGGCTGGAACTCGTCGGTCGTCTCGGGGGTGCCGCGGCCATGGTGGGAGCGGGGGCGAGGGGCCGCCGCCATGGCGGCCTGCAGCTCCTCCTCATACGCATCCTCCCTGTGTTCGGGTGTCAGTTCCAGTTCCTCCAACAGGCTCTGGATGGCCGCGCAATCCTCGGGCACGTCGGTCAGGCTTGCGCCGTAGTGGCAGAACAGCACCGTGCCGTCGCAATCCAGAATCAGTGTCAGCGGCAGCTGCTGTTCTGCGCCTTTTGTGGGCTTGTAGCCCTGCTTTTTCGCTTCGCGCAGGATGCGCCAGCCTTCCAGCGAGTAGCTCATCAGGGTGCTTTTGCTCGTGGGGATGTTCAGATGCTCATACAAAACACCGGCCGCGTCGCAGAGCAGGGGATAGGGCAGGGTGTTCGGCCCGATACTGCGGGAGAGCTTGTCCGCGCGGGAGCGCACCACCAGCGCAAAGCCGCCGTCCTGCAAGGCTGCGTATGTATTGGCGTAGCGGCTGGCAAAGGTGCGGGTGATGGGGTGGCCGAAGTTTGCCATAAACACCAGCACCAGCGGCGCGCGCTGCGAAAGCAGGTCGCGGAAGCGGTTCTTCGCGCTGTACGGTGTATCGTACAAAAAGAAGGGGAGCTTGTCCCCGACGTGAATCCTATCCGCCATGGTCAAACACCCCTTTCCCAAAAATTATAACCCAAAAAACCGGACAGGAAAAGCCCTGCCCGGGATGTGTGCTGTAAAAACCCCGCACAGCCGTCTGCAGCCAATCAAAACCTACCGGTATAGGCAGGTGGGTATCCTACGGGGGCGTTCACGCTCCCTTCTTCAGCCCGAAGGCGGGAAGGTTTGCAATCCAGTCCCAGACCCGGATTCCCTAAATTTGATTAGTAGGATTTTATAAGGCCGCAACAAATCGAACCGCGCAGGGTGTGAGGCCTTGCAGCCTCTTACTGCAATTCAGAGTCGTCGATGTCGTACATCGCACGCAGGCGCTCCTCGAACACCTTGCCGACGGTGATCAGTTCCTCATCGTCATCCACGATGTCCATATATTCGCCCTCGTCGTCGGTGCCAATGCGCATCAAAATCAGCTCGGCGTCCTCCTGCAGGCTCTCCGGATCCTCCTGGTAGGGGATGACAGCCAGATAGCGGGTGCCGTTGACTTCGGTAGCATCGATTACTTCAAACGTGACCTCCTTGCCGTCCTCATCTTCCAGCGTCAGCAGGTCGGGGGTTGCCTCTTCCAGCATTTCCGGGCTCAGTTCGTCAGACATAAGTGACCTCCTGTGGTCGTTCGTATTTGATGCTTATAGTGTACCCTTTTTTTTACCAAACGTCAAGGGTGTTCAAGCGGGAAGTTCTGTGGTATAATTAATTTAATTGGATTTTTCACGGAGGAAACGCTATGCGCAAATCACTCTGTCTGCTGCCCGCACTGGCCCTGACGCTGTTGTGCGCCTGCGGCAAAGCCGATACAAAAACGCCGCCCACCCGCCCGGCTGACCTTATCAGCGCCGAGCGGCAGTTCACCGCCCCCAGCGACGGCGACACGATCGCGATTTTTGATACATCCTTAGGCGAGGTGCGCGCCGTGCTCTACCCGGACGCCGCGCCGATGGCAGTGTACAATTTTGTGGGGCTGGCCCGCAGCGGATATTACGATAACACGATTATCTGGCGCAGCGAGTACGGCTTTGCCGTGCAGGGCGGCGACGCCACCGGTACAGGCACCGACGGCTCCACGATCTGGAGCAACAACCCCTACCCGCTGGAAGCCGACGCCAATTTGAAGCACTACGCCGGGGCGCTCTGTGCGGCATTTGCTGCGGGCGGCGACGTGACCGGCGGCAACAGCCAGTTTTATTTTGTGACCGCTCTGCCGGACAGTGTCAGTACCGCTGACCAGCAGGCTGAGCTGACCGCCAACGGCTACACCGACGCCCAGGTCGCGGCCTACGCCGCCATGGGCGGGCTGCCGTATTTGGACAACACAGACACGGTGTTCGGCCAGGTCTACCAGGGCATGGACGTCGTGGACGCCATGGCCTGCGTGGACACCGTCAAGGACGAGGACGGCAACGACACCTTCCGCCCGACGGAGGAGACCGCCATTACCATCAACAGCGTGACCATCACGACCTACCCCGGCCCGGGTGCCGATACCGCCGACAGCGAGAGCAATGTCGGCTGACATACCCTAGTATATGCAGATCCGCCCCCGCAAAAGTTTGGCAGATGTACCAAACTTTGCGGGGGCGGGTTGTGGTTTTTGCGGAAATTATTTCTTCGTATTCCCGCCCATGCGGCGGTCGCGGCGGGCATACTCGGCCAAAGCTTCGTCGAAGCATTTCTTCGTGAAATCGGGGAAGAGCGTCTGGGTGAAGTAGAACTCCGCGTAGGCGCACTGCCACAGCAGGAAGTTGGACAGCCGCTCCTCGCCACTGGTGCGGATCATCAGATCGACCGGGGGCAGGTCGCGGTAGAGGTGCTTCTCGATGACCTTCTCGTCGATGGCCTCGGGTTCCAGCGTACCGGCCTTGACCTCGGCGGCAATGGCGCGGGTGGCGTCGGTCAGCTCGGCATGGCTGCCGTAGTTCAGGCAGAAGTTGACGATACCCTTGTCATTGTCTTTCGTCAGGTTCATCATGTAGTCCATGGCATCCAGCACGCGCTGCTGCAGCCCCTCGCGGCGGCCACTGAACAGCACCTTACAGCCGCGCTCGTTCATTTCGTCGGCAATGGTGCGGAAGTTGTTGGCAAACAGGTCCATCAGGTAACCGACTTCCTTTGCGTCGCGGCTGAAATTCTCCGTGGAGAAAACATAGAGGGACAGCACATAGACACCGCGGTCGCCGACGGCGTAGCGGGTGATCTCGCGCAGGCGGTCAAAACCAGCCTTGTGGCCCATGCTGACCGGCATCAGGCGCTGTTTGGCCCAGCGGCGGTTGCCGTCCACAATGATAGCCACATGGGTGGGGAAGCGGGGTTCAGCTGCATTCGGCATAATCGTTCTCCTTTTATTGCTCGGGGCGCACCAGCTCGGGCGGTTCCTCGCCGGGGTGGTGGGCGCGCCAGTTCAGAAAGCTCTCCAAAATGACGGCGGCGGACACGGAATCCAGCCGTTCCTTACGCTTGGCGCCGAAGGTATCGTTATCGGCCAGGATGGCGGCGGCGGACACGGTGGTGCGGCGCTCATCCCACATCACAACCGGCACACCGGCGGTGTTGGCAAGGCGCTGGGCAAAGCGGCGGCTCTTGTTGGCGCGGCTGCCCTCGGTGCCGTCCATGTTTTTGGGCAGACCGCAGACAAGGCCCTCGGCCCCGCGGGCGGTCAGCACCTCAGTCACAGCGGCAGCGACCTTGTTCATGCTTTTTTCTTCGATTTGCGGCGTGATAGGGGAGGTGATCGTCTCCCCGGCGTCGCACCCGGCAAGCCCGGTGCGGGAATCGCCATAGTCAACGGCAAGCCATTTCATGGGCAGGCTCCTTTACATTTCGTCGTATAGGGTTATTATAGCATAAAAAAGCCGCCCTGACCAGCAGGACGGGAGATTTTGTTTGCCTTGTTGCTTTGCCTTCCCCCGAGGGGGGAAGGTGGCCCCGCAGGGCCGGATGAGGGGCGGGCTTGCTACGGTTGCCCGTAAACGGGTCAGCCTGATCAGCTCTGCCCTCATCAGTCACCTTCGGTGACAGCTTCCCCCGTGGGGGAAGCCCTTGGGGTACTGTAGGGGTCGATGCTTGCATCGACCCGCGGGGCGTCGAGGACGCCGCCCCCCCTACAAACTCAGACCAGCGAGCCTTTCAGCCGCTTATCCAGCTGGATGGTCAAAGCGGCGGCGAGGGCGATTTTCACGGCGTCGCCGGGCAGGTAGGGCAGGACGCACCAGCCCAGGGCGCTGACTAAATCAGCCCCCGTCAGGATCATGAACCAGATCGTGCCCAGCACGTAGCAGGCAGCGCAGCCTACGACCATGGCGACGCAGAGCGCCCAGAACTTGCGGCCCAGCACCTTGGACAGCAGGGCCGTGATGAGCGCTGTCAGAATGTATCCGATGGCATAGCCGCCGGTCTTGCCGAAGATGGCAGACGGGCCGCCCTGGAAGTTGGCCAGCACCGGCACACCGATGGCTGCCAGCGCAATGAACACGACCTGACTGGCCGTGCCCCACACAGGGCCAAGCATCGTGCCCGCCATATAAACGGCGAACAGCGCCAGGTTGATGGGCACCCCCCACGGCATCGGCACGGCAATCTGGCTGCACACGGCGACCAGCGCGGTGAACATGGCACATAGCACCATGTGGCGGACATTGTTGAAAGTTTTTGTCATGATAAAATACCCCTCTTACATTTATAACAGACGCACGCTGACCTCGCCGCTGTTCAGGGCGGTGGGGCGGCTTTCGCCGGTAAAGCGCACGATCAGTTTCCATTCGTCATTGATGCCCAGCGCTGCGGCCTGACGCGGCTCGCCCTGGCGCGGCGTGACGAGCACCCGCCGCCCTACAAGGGCCTGGCGGCTGCGGTATTCGTCCAGATACCCACCGCGCAGCCCGGCGCGGTAGAGCGGCCAGAACTCGTTCAAGAATGCCGCCGCCAGCATGGCCCGCGCCCCTGGGGCCGGGGTGCCATCATACAGTGCCCCCGCCACGTCCCGCAGGTCGTCGGGCCAGCCCTCGGCCGGGGCAATGACGTTAAAGCCCAGCCCCAGCACGGCGTAGTCCAGCATCCCGGATTCCAGATTCAGCGCGGCCTCAGTCAGAATGCCGCAGACCTTTTTGCCGTTCTTCCACAGGTCGTTGACCCATTTGATCCGGATGGGCGTTCCGCAGAGCTTTTCCGCTGCGCGGGCCGCTGCCACCGCCGCCATGGCGGTCAGGCCCACGGCCTGCCGGGCACCGATCTCGGGCCGCAGCAGCACGCTTAAATACAGCCCCCCGGGCGGCGAATAAAAGCTATGCCCGCCGCGTCCGCGCCCCGCGCTCTGCGCCTGGGCGATAAGCACCAGCCCCTCGGGTGCACCGTTGTCGGCACGGGCACGCAACGCGCTGTTGGTGCCGGGTAAGCGGTCAACGACCTCGATTTGCAGCGCCTGCAGGGGTGCTTCGTGCAGCAGGGCCGCTACGGCGGCAGTGTTCAGTACATCGACATTTTTCGACAGGGTGTAGCCGCGGTTCGTCACGGCCTCGATAGGAATGCCGTCGCTGCGCAGGGCAGCCACAGCTTTCCAGATGGCGGTGCGGCTCACGCCCAGCCGAGCGGCCAGCTCCTGACCGGAGATATACTGTCCCCGTGCGCCGTCCAGCGCTGCGAGAACTTCCTGTTTGACCATACTGCCGCCCCCCCCTTTCAGGCCCGACTGTAAGCCAGTATACCGCGGCGGGGGGCGGAATGTCAACGTCTTCCCGGCTTCATGGTTGACAATCAGAGCAAAAAATGTCCCGCCGGGGAGGCGGGAACGGCAAAAGCCCCGCAGGCGAGAGCCTGCGGGGCTTTTGCTATGATGCAAACAGATTTAGTGGGAAAAGTCTAAACTTAGCGCTGGATACGGCCGGAACCGTCGCCACCGGCCAGCTTCTCGACCTCGGAGACAGTGACCATGTTGTAGTCACCCTCGATGGAGTGCTTCAGGGCAGAAGCAGCAACAGCGAACTCAACAGCATCCTGGGTGCTCTTGCCGTTCAGCAGGGCATAGATCAGACCGCCGCCGAAGGAGTCACCGCCGCCAACGCGGTCGATGATGCGCAGCTCGTACT
>ENA-OZIC01000902-OZIC01000902.1-human-gut-metagenome-genome-assembly--contig:-NODE-902-length-13755-cov-11.049635_pt1 | contig 13755 bp, 15 predicted proteins | sample MGYA00244056_ERZ653704 | MGnify/ENA primary metagenome ERZ653704 (study PRJEB26926, sample SAMN06165229) | human gut metagenome | biome: ENVO:00009003; feature: ENVO:2100002; material: ENVO:00002003... | reverse complement strand
TCTACACGCGTAAGATCGTCGGCAGCGTCAGATGTGTATAAGAGACAGGGATATGGATATGAAAAGGAATAATTCTAAAAAGTGGATTAAAAATGTAACGATAGCAACAGCAGTACTTGTATTTGGTATCGGTGTTGGTTTCGCAGCTAAAGTAGCAGGAACACCTAATTCAGATAATGATGGTGCCAAAACAATAGTTGCGGCAGCTAATGATGCAACAGATTCAGTAGTTAAGGAAACAATTGCCCAGAAAGAAACAGAAACTGATACAGAGACAGCTGCTATAGAGGCAACAACTGAAGTTACAACAGAAGAAGCCACAGAGGCAGTAACAGAACAGAGCAGTACAATTGCAGAGACTCAGCCACAGACAGAGACTGCCACAGAGGCAGTTCAGGTAACAGAGCATACGGAGGCTGCGACAAAAGCACCAGTACCTGTTGTACAGACTCCATCAGATGAAAGAGTTGCACAGGTTATATCAGGAATCAATGCAGAACGTGCAGCAGCAGGTGTGTCTGCAGTTACATATGATGCAATTCTTACAGATATGGCTCAGGTAAGAGCATCAGAGAATGCAGTTAATGATTACTTTGTTATAGAGAATGGCAAGCATAAAAGACCAGATGGAAGAAATGCTTCTTCAATATGTTCAGATTTTGGACAGGCCGGATATTTCGGTGAGGTCATGGGCAGATATCAGACAAGCCCTGTAGAGATAGTAAATGGCTGGCACAATTCAGCAACACATTATGCATGTATGACAAGTACTAAGTACAGCAGAGTTGGTGTAGGTGTTGCAGCAGACTCAGAAGGATACCTTTACTGGGTAGCAATCTTCATGGATTAATTATAAGCAGACAATAGATTACATAATATAGATACAACTTAATATGGTAAGAACAATGTATTTGCGGCATTGTTTTTATAAAGCTTCACAAGAAGCGAAACCCTCACATTCCTCTCCCGTTGTGTGAGGGTTTCTTTTTGCGCGAGTAGCGCGGAGAATATACTTAATGAAAGGACAGGCATGCTTGCATGGCCTGTCCTTTTGTTAAGTATATTCGAGAAGCACCGCGACAATGCCATAACGAAGTTATGGCATCTGCGCTACTCGCAAGGAGAATATAATTATATGCTTGCAATGTGTATACATATATGGTAATATTCTTTGTGCGGTAGACAGTTGTTTATCAGAGAAAGACATTGAAGAACAATTGTCTTTGTAAAACGGACAATAGAAAGGTACAGACGCAGTATGGCAGATAATATTAAGTATTATGTCGTTAAGCAAAAGGCTCTGCCTGAGGTTCTGCTTAAGGTGGCGGAGACGAACAGAATTATTGAGACTGAAAATATATCTGTTGCAGATGCTACAGAGAAAGTTGGAATAAGCAGAAGTTCTTATTACAAGTATAAGGATGATATTTTTCCGTTTAGAGAGAATGTAAAGGGTAAAACCATTACATTTGTATTGTCTATGGACGATGAACCAGGGCTGCTTTCCCTGGTATTGAAGAAGGTTGCAGAATTCAAGGCGAATATTCTTACTATTCATCAGACAATTCCTGTTAATGGAATTGCTTCGCTGACGCTCAGCGTGGATATTCTTCCAACTACAGGAGATTCTTCAGAAATGATAGAGCAGATAGAAAGACTTAAAGGAGTAAGATATCTTAAGATATTAAGCAGTGATGCATCTATCTGATATATAAGCAATTAAAGAAAACGGAGGCAGATATGGCAAAGATTGCAGTGTTAGGTTATGGAACAGTAGGATCAGGAGTGGTTGAGGTATTAAATACCAATGGTGCTTCAATTGCAAAGAGAGCAGGAGATACTATTGAGGTTAAGAGTGTACTTGATTTAAGAGATTTTCCTGGAGATCCAATTCAGGATAAAATCGTTCATGATATAGATCTTATAATTAATGACCCTGAGATAGAGGTTGTTGTTGAGGTTATGGGTGGCGTAGAGCCGGCATTTACATTTGTTAAGAAGGCACTTGAAGCAGGAAAGAGTGTGTGTACATCTAATAAGGCACTTGTTGCTGCACACGGTCCGGAGCTTCTTGAGATGGCTAAAGAAAGAAAACTTAATTTCATGTTTGAGGCATCAGTAGGCGGTGGAATTCCAATTATCAGACCACTTAACCAGTCTCTTACAGCAGATGAGATTACTAAGATTACAGGTATTCTTAATGGAACAACTAACTATATTCTTACTAAAATGAGCAGAGAAGGAATCTCATATCAGGAGGTTCTTAAAGAGGCACAGGCACTCGGATATGCAGAAAGAAATCCTGAGGCTGATGTTGAAGGCTACGATGCATGCAGAAAAATAGCAATTCTCACATCGCTTGCATTTGGAAATACAGTGAAATTCGAGGAAGTGTATACAGAGGGAATAACAAAGATTTCTAATGAAGATTTTGCATATGCTAAAGAGCTTGGAAGTGTTATCAAGCTTCTTGCAACAAGCTATAGTAAGGATGGCAAGGTATATGCAATCACAGCACCATTCATGATTGACAGCACACATCCATTATATAATGTTAATGACGTTCTTAACGGAATCTATGTACACGGCAATGTATTAGGGGATGTAATGTTCTTCGGAGCAGGAGCCGGAAAGCTTCCAACAGCAAGTGCTGTAGTATCAGATGTAGTTGACTGTGTTAAGCATAAGGGTAAAAATGTTATGACAATCTGGAGGTCAGTAAAGCAGGAACTTGGTGATACATTTGACGAGATAAGAAAGTTCTTTGTAAGAATTAAGGGCGATGATGTCAAGGCAGCTAAGGCAGCATTTGGTGAAGGACAGGTTGTTAAGGTTGATGGAATTAACGGAGAGTTCGGATTTGTTACAGAACCTATGACAGAGAGAGCATTTGAAGATGCTAAGGATAAGGTTTCTGTTATAAGCAGAATCAGAATAGATGATACTAAATTACAGTAATAATATAAGGGAGAAATAGTAATGGTTAAAGTAGTTAAATTTGGTGGAAGTTCACTTGCAAGCGCAGAGCAGTTTAAGAAGGTTGGTAATATTATCCGTGCTGATGAGGACAGAAAGTATGTAGTTCCTTCAGCACCTGGAAAGAGATTTCCAGAGGATACTAAGGTTACTGATATGCTTTACAAATGTTATGCAGAGGCAGAAGCTGGTAAGAATATTGAGAAGAGCCTTAAGGCAATTGAGGAAAGATATAATGAAATTATCAAGGGACTTGGACTTAAGCTTTCATTAAAGGAACAGTTTGAGACAATTAAGAAGAATTTTGAGGCACTTGCAGGAAAAGATTATGCAGCTTCAAGAGGTGAATATCTTAATGGTATTATCATGGCTAACTATCTTGGATATGAGTTCATAGACGCTGCTACAGTTATATGCTTCGATAAGGATGGAGAATTTGATTCAGAAAAGACAAATGCAGTGTGCGAAGCAAAGTTTGCTAATATTGAAAGAGCAGTTGTACCTGGATTTTATGGAGCAATGCCTAACGGAAAGGTTAAGACATTTTCAAGAGGTGGTTCTGATGTGACAGGTTCAATTGTTGCAAGAGCACTTAAGGCTGATATGTATGAGAACTGGACAGATGTATCAGGTTTTCTCGCAGCAGATCCAAGAATTGTAAGCAATGCAAAGCCAATCAACGTTATTACATATAAGGAATTAAGAGAGCTTTCATACATGGGTGCATCAGTGCTTCATGAATCAGCTATCTTCCCTGTAAGAAAGGGTGGAATTCCTATCAATATTAAGAATACTAATGCTCCGGAAGATAAGGGAACAATGATTGTTGAGACAACATGTAATATGCCGGAATATACAATTACTGGTATTGCAGGTAAGAAGGGATTCGTTGCAATCAGCATTGACAAGGATATGATGAATTCAGAAATCGGATTCTGCAGAAAGGTTCTTTCAGTGTTCGAGGATAACGGAATCTCAATCGAACATATGCCATCAGGAATTGATACTATGACAGTATTTGTTCATCAGGATGAATTCGTAGAGAAGGAACAGAAGGTTCTTGCACAGATTCATAAGGCAGTTAATCCTGACTCTGTTGAACTTGAAGCTAACCTTGCGCTTATTGCAGTAGTTGGACGTGGAATGAAGAACAGTACTGGTATTGCTGGTAATATCTTCTCAGCACTTGCAAAAGCTAAGATTAATGTTAAAATGATAGATCAGGGATCTTCAGAGCTTAACATCATCATTGGTGTAAGAAACAGATACTTTGAGGATGCTATTAAGACTATCTATGGAGTGTTTGTTCCAGAAGAATAGTTGAGTAGATAAACAGGGGGATAAGGGATATGAAAGAAGCTAAGAATGAGCTGTTACAGTTTGTTGGCGGCGTAATAATGCTTGTTGTAGGACTGTACATATTGTCACAGAAAGTTATGGTATCATCTTCATATGGGTTCTTTTCATTATGGGGTGGCAGGTTCTCATCGGGTCTTATTATGGTACCATTAATAATTGGAGTTGTATGGATGTTTGCTTCAGGCGGCTCATTTGTATCTAAAGTATTTACCGTACTATCAGTGATACTTATAATTGCGGCAATTGTTGCGTCAACAAGAATCTGGCTTGTAACTATTACAATGTATGAATGGGTTCTTATACTTGTTCTTATATTTGGCGGCGCCGGATTGGTTGCAAAGGTATTGTTTGCTAACAATAAGTCAGAAAAGTCCAAGAAAGATAAGTCAGAGCAGACAGGCGGCAGTTATACATCAAGTGTAGATGATGAACTTGATAAGATGAAAAAGAATATGAAGTAAATTTCATTCCCCGCACATGGAGTGCGGGGATTCTTGCGTTTATGCAACTGTTGATAAACTTTGATGAAATTGATATAATTAAATGTAATATGCGTATGAAAACGGAGGAAGATTAATGGATATCGCAAAGAAGATAGCGGAAGAGCTGGAAATTAAAGTAACACAGGTAGAAGCTGCTGTTAAACTTATAGATGAGGGGTGTACAATCCCTTTTATTGCAAGATACAGAAAGGAAGTTACAGGAGCGTTAAATGATGAACAGCTCCGTAATCTTGATGAGAGATTAAAGTATTTAAGAAATCTTGAAGACAGAAAGACTCAGGTCCTCGCAAGCATTGAAGAACAGGGAAAGCTTACAGAAGAACTTAAGGCTGCTATTACAGCAGCAGAAACAATGGTTCTTGTAGAAGATCTTTACAGACCATATAAGCAGAAGAGAAGAACAAGAGCAACAATTGCGAAAGAGAAAGGTCTTGAACCACTTGCACAGTTCATATATGCACAGGAAGCTACAGAAGATGTAGAAGTCAAGGCAGCAGAATTTATCAGTGATGAAGAGGGTAAGGAAGTTGCTACAGCACAGGATGCAATAGCAGGTGCATTAGATATAATTGCAGAACAGATATCAGATGTTGCAGATTACAGAACATATATCAGAGACATCACAATGAAAGAAGGAAAGCTTGTTGTAATAGCTAAAGATGAAAAGGCTGAGTCTGTATACGAGAATTATTATGATTACAGCGAGGCACTTTCGACAATTCCGGGACACAGAATCCTTGCAATTAACAGAGGGGAGGATGAGAAGTTTCTTACTGTTAAGGTAGAAGCACCGGAAGAGAGAATATTAAGATATCTTGAGAAGAATATTCTTAAAGACAATGCATTTACAGCAGAATACCTTAAGAACTGCATAGCAGATGCATATGGAAGACTTATTGCACCAGCTATCGAAAGAGAGATAAGAAGCAGCCTTACAGAGACGGCAGAGGATGGGGCAATCAAAGTGTTTGGAAAGAATCTTGAACAGCTTCTCCTTCAGCCACCTATCGCAGGCAAGGTTGTTCTTGGTTGGGATCCGGCTTTCAGAACAGGTTGTAAGCTTGCAGTTGTAGACCCTACAGGTAAGGTGCTTGCAACTAAAGTTATATACCCTACAGAACCACACAATAAGGTGGCGGAATCTAAGGCCGAGGTTAAGAAGCTTATAGATAAGTACCACGTTAATCTTATTTCGTGTGGTAACGGAACAGCTTCAAGAGAATCAGAGAAGATTATTTCAGATATGATACATGAGATGAATCTTCCTGTTGATTATGTAATCACTAACGAGGCGGGGGCTTCTGTATATTCAGCAAGTAAGCTTGCAACTGAGGAATTTCCTGACTTTGATGTGGCACAGAGAAGTGCAGTTTCAATAGCAAGACGAGTTCAGGATCCATTGGCAGAGCTTGTAAAGATTGATCCGAAATCAATCGGAGTAGGTCAGTATCAGCATGATATGAACCAGAAGAAGTTAGAGAACACACTTACAGGAGTTGTTGAGGACAGCGTTAATAAGGTTGGAGTAGACTTAAATACTGCATCGGCCTCACTTCTTGAGTATATTTCAGGTATATCTAAGGCAGTAGCTAAGAATATAGTTGAATATAGAGAGAGTAACGGAAGATTCACGAACAGAAAGCAGCTTTTAAAGGTTGCAAAGCTTGGACCTAAGGCATTTGAACAGTGTGCCGGATTCATGAGAATATCAGGCGGCGATAATCCGTTAGACGCAACAAGCGTACATCCTGAAAGTTATGAGGCAGCAACAAAGCTTCTTACACTTTTAGGTTATGATATTAATTCAATAACATCAGGAGAACTTATAGGACTTAAGAGCAAAGTTGAAGATTTTGCCAAGATGGCGGATGAACTTGGAATAGGAACAATGACACTTGAGGACATCATCAAGGAACTTGAGAAGCCGGGAAGAGACCCAAGAGATGAGATGCCTAAGCCTATATTAAGAAAAGATGTTCTTGATATGAAGGATTTAACACCGGGCATGATACTTAAGGGAACAGTCAGAAATGTTATTGATTTCGGAGCATTTGTTGATATCGGAGTGCATCAGGACGGACTTGTACACATTTCCCAGATGAGCAGCACAAAGAGAGTTGAGCACCCTCTTGATGTTGTAAGTGTAGGAGATATCGTAGATGTAAGAGTTATAGATGTTGATATCCCTAAGGCAAGAATTTCACTTTCAATGATACTTGATGAAAAAGAGGCAGCTAACAGAAAGTACACTAAGGATAATTCCAATAATAAGAATAACAGAAACAACGGCAAAGGAAACAGGCAGGACAGAAAGCCTAAGAAGGAAGGCCTTAACCTTTCAGGTCTTGCCAAGTTCATGCATTAATAGGAGTATTGTATGGAAGATAGAATTGAATTCGACAGCGTAATCACAGAGAAAGCACTTAATGATTTCAAGATGTATCATATTTTTCACAATGTTGGCGGAGTGTTCGGATATGTATTTGCAGCATTTGCAATAGTTATGTGCGTGCTTGGGGTAATATTCAAAATGTCTCCTAAATATATAGTCATGATGGGGCTTTTTGGAGTGTTTTTCTTCTTTTATCCAATTGTTAATATGCGGCTTGGAACTAAGAAGCAGATGAAAACAGTTGCAGCATTTAAAGAGCCTATGCATTATAGTGCCGGGGAAGACAAGATAATTGTAAGCCAGGGTGATATGTCAGAAGAACTTGCATGGGAGCAGATATACAAGATAAGATTCACAGGAAGCAATCTTATTCTGTATCTTTCATCTGTCAGAGCCAATGTGCTTACAGTTAACAGTATGGGTGAGGTGGCAGTTCCTTTTGTTAAAATGTGTCAGAAGAAATTAAAGCCTTTTCAGGTTAAGGTTAATATGGATAAGCTTGCTAAGGCTGTGGCTTAAGTAAGCAGATAGGAATAATATGGTTAAAGAAACATTTAACGCTAAAGAAACATTTGAAGCAGGATATGAGATGGGTAAGAAGGCTCTTCCGGGGCAGATATACTGTCTAAATGGAGATTTAGGTGTCGGAAAAACAGTATTTACGCAGGGCTTTGCGAAAGGTCTTGGAATAGAAGAGCCTGTCAACAGCCCTACATTTACAATTATTCAGGAATACCATGAAGGCAGACTGCCATTGTATCATTTTGATGTATACAGAATTGGCGATGTCGAAGAGATGGATGAGCTTGGATATGAGGAATATTTCTATTCGGACGGGGTGTGCCTTATTGAATGGAGCACACTTATACAGGAGATAATTCCAGATAATGCGATAGAGATAGTTATAGAAAAAGACCTTGAAAAAGGCTTTGATTACAGGAAAATAACTATCGGGCAGGAGGCAGTATGAGAATATTAGCGATAGAAAGTTCAGCAGTTACAGCATCAGTTGCGATTCTTGAAGATGATACACTTGTTGCTGAATACACAATTAATCATAAGATGACACATTCACAGACACTTCTTCCAATGATAGATGAGATATTTTCAATGGTTCAGTTAAAGCCTGATGATGTTGATGTTATAGCAGTATCAAAGGGACCGGGTTCATTCACGGGCCTAAGAATTGGTGCGGCTACAGGCAAGGGAATTGCACTTGCGCTTGACAAAAAGATGGTGGCAGTACCGACACTTGCGGCTATGGCATATAATTTATATGGAGACAGCAGATATATATGCCCTGTAATGGATGCAAGAAGAAAGCATCTGTACAGTGGAATATATACATTTGACGGTGACAGGCTTATTACAGTAAGAGATGTTAATCTTGAGTCATATGATGAGCTTGCAGAAGAACTTGCAGGACTTGATGGACAGGTTGTATTAGTAGGTGATGGTGTGGATGTCGCAGGTGAAGTCCTTAAAGAGCAGCTTGGTGACAAATGTGTTCTTGCACCGGCTCATATCAAGACACAGAGAGCCGGTTCAGTAGCGCTTTTAGCAAAGCAGATGGCAGATAATGGTGAATATACAGATGCTGATGAGTTAAAGCCTGATTATCTGCGCCCTTCACAGGCAGAAAGAGAGAAAGCACAGCATGAGTCTTAAATATGTGATAAGACCGATGACGGAAGATGATACATTTGCAGTGGAACTGATAGAACAGGGAATATTCTCGCTTCCATGGTCGCAGAAATCATTTGCAGATGCGTGCAGGAATCAGGACAATGTGTATCTGGTATGCGAGGCAGACGGAGTAATAGCAGGATATTGTGGTATGTGGACTGTGCTTGGAGAAGGCAATATAACCAACATGGCGGTATCACCGGATTACAGGCGGTGCGGCATAGCACAGATGCTTATGCAGTCAATGGAAAAGTATGGTAATGACAAGAATGTCACATCGTATTTCCTTGAAGTCAGACAGAGCAATCTGCCTGCAATAGCCCTTTATGAAAAAATGGGGTATAAGAATATAGGTATTAGAAAAAGATTTTACGAAAAGCCAGTTGAAGACGCAGTAATAATGTCTAAAATTATTGGGTGAAATAATGGACTGTATAATAAATATTGATGTATAATAACAGAAGGAGGTGCGATTAATGCTTGATGTATGTTTGCTGGGAACCAGTGGCATGCTTCCCCTGCCGGGAAGATGGCTGACGTCGCTTATGACACGTTACAACGGAAGCAGCCTGATGATAGATTGCGGAGAGGGAACACAGATAGCTGTTAAGCAGAAAGGATGGAGCTTTAATCCTATAGATGTTATCTGTTTCACACATTATCATGCTGATCATATAAGTGGTTTGCCGGGGCTTTTGCTCACAATAGGTAATTCTGACAGAAAGAAGCCTTTAACACTTGTAGGACCTAAGGGGCTTGGCAGGGTAGTTTCTTCACTAAGGGTAATCGCACCAGAGCTGCCATTTGAACTTAAGTTTATAGAACTTACGAATCAACAGGAGCATTTGTCAATATGTGGATATGAGATAGATGCATTCAGGGTTAATCATGCGGTTATATGTTATGGGTATTCGATAAGTATTCCAAGAATAGGCAAGTTTGATGTAGAGAAGGCAAAAGAACTTGGAATTCCGTGCAGCATGTGGAATAAACTGCAGCATGGAACAGCTGTTACAATAGATGATAAAGAATATACGCCGGATATGGTTATGGGAGCGGCAAGAAAAGGACTTAAAGTAACATACTGCACAGATAGCAGGCCTGTTCAGATTATATCAGATAATGCTAAGGAATCAGATCTTTTCATATGTGAGGGTATGTATGGAGAGGATGGTAAGGAAGCTAAGGCAAAGGAATATAAGCATATGACCTTTACAGAAGCGGCACAGCTTGCAAAGAATGCGGATGTCAGGGAAATGTGGCTGACACATTATAGTCCTTCACTTGTAAGACCTCAGGATTATGTTGATAAGGCAAGAAAGATATTCCCTGCTACAATAGCAGCTAATGATGGAAGAACAGTTGAGTTGAAGTTTGACGATGAGGGTTAGATTATGAAAAAATACGGAAGGACGATAATTGTAATAGCAGTATTGGTTGCGTTGGGACTGGTGTATTACTATTACCTTGCTAATAAGGATACAGGTAAAGATGCTACTGATATTGCGGCAGATACAAGTGAGGTTTCTGTGCTTATTTCAAAAGATATTATGGCTAATTATCCGGAATCACCTAAGGATGTAGTTAATCTGTATGCAAGAATAACGAAGGCATATTATGATACATCACTTACTGATGAGCAGATTGAAGCATTAGGAAAGCAGGCACGTCTGATGTTTGATGATGAATTAAAGAATACGCAGACAGATGCGGATTTCTATGAGAAACTTAAGGAAGATATAGGCAATTATAATTCAACCAAAACACGCATAAGTTCATATGTTATACAGAGTGCTGTCAAGACTAAATATTCAACATTCAAAGACAGGCAGTATGCATCAATCGCATTAGTGTATTATCTGAGACAGGGTGACAAGCTTATAGATTCACCAACAAAATTCACCTTAAGAAAAGATGATGATGGACACTGGAAGATTCTTTTCTGGGAGCTTACTGAAATAAGCAGTGATTCAGAACAATAGGAGATATAAAATGAGCGAAAAAGATGATGTTCTTATCCTTGCAATAGAAAGTTCATGTGATGAGACAGCGGCAGCAGTAGTGAAGAATGGAAGAGAGGTATTGTCAAATGTGATTAATACCCAGATAGCCATACATACAGAGTATGGTGGTGTAGTTCCTGAAATTGCGTCAAGAAAACATATAGAAAATATTAATCCTGTAATAAGGAAAGCGCTTGAAGATGCGGGAGTAACACTTGATGATATAGATGCAATAGGTGTTACATATGGTCCTGGACTTGTGGGAGCACTTCTTGTCGGAGTTGCGGAGGCTAAAGCAATAGCATTTGCAAAGAATAAACCATTAGTAGGGGTACATCACATAGAAGGTCATATTAGTGCCAACTATGTTGAGAATAAAGAACTCGAACCTCCTTTTGTTGCGCTTGTTGTTTCGGGAGGACATACGCACCTTGTTAAGGTCAACGACTATGGTGAGTATGAAATAGTTGGGAGAACAAGAGATGATGCGGCAGGAGAAGCATTTGACAAAGTTGCAAGGGCAATAGGATTGGGATATCCGGGAGGACCTAAGATAGATAAGCTTGCAAAGGAAGGCAATCCGGATGCAATAGAATTTCCGAGGGCACATGTTGATGATGCTCCTTATGATTTTTCGTTTAGTGGAATAAAGTCAGCAGTGCTTAATTATATTAATTCTGCCAATATGCAGGGCAAAGAGATAAACAGGGCTGATGTAGCAGCGTCATTCCAGAAGGCGGTAGTAGATGCTCTTGTTTCACGGGCAGTAAGGCTGGCAAAAGAATGTGGAATGGATAAGCTTGCAATAGCTGGAGGAGTTGCGTCTAATTCAGCGCTTCGGGCAGCAATACAGGAAGAGTGTACAAAGAATAACATCAGATTCTATTCGCCATCACCTATATTATGTACAGATAACGCAGCTATGATAGGGGCAGCAGCATATTATGAATATATTAAGGGGGTACGTCATGGCTATGATTTAAATGCTGTGCCGAACCTTAAATTAGGAGAACGCATATAATGAATACGGCTATAGTTCTTGCGGGTGGAAGTGGAAAAAGAATGCATAGTGAAATTCCAAAGCAGTATATGCAGCTTAATGGAAAGCCTGTTATATATTATTCGCTGAAAGCATTTGAAGAAAGTGAACATGTGGATGAGATTATTCTTGTTACAGCAAAGGAATATATAGAATATGTCAGAAATGAAATTGCAGGTTCTCAATTTGCTAAATTAACAAAAATCATTGAGGGCGGCAAAGAACGTTTTGATTCAGTGTGGGCAGGTTTACAGCAGATTAGTGAAAAAGGGTATGTATATATACATGATGGGGCAAGACCATGTATAAATCAGAATATAATAAATGCGTGCTGGGAAACGGTCGTCCAGACTGATGCGTGTGTTGCGGCAGCACCGGTTAAAGACACAATAAAAGTTGCAGATGCTGACGAGTATGCAATAAATACACCGGACAGAAAAACATTATGGCAGATTCAGACCCCACAGGTCTTTTCAGCAGATGTAATTAAAGAAGCATACAGCAGGCTCTATGAACAGAATTGCTTTGATGGGGTTACAGATGATGCGATGGTTGTGGAAAGATATGGCAACTCAAAAATAAAACTGGTTAATTGTGGTTACTGTAATATTAAAATAACCACGCCAGAAGATATGGAGATTGCGGGCATATTTTTAAAAGGTTGACGAGTTATCAAAATGATAATATAATTAATAGAAATTTTATAAAATAAGGAGAGAGGCATGAAAAACTTTTCAGTAAAAAACATTAATTTTGTTGGTGCTGGAGCGGCATTACTTGCATTTATTTTTACATTTATACCGTTTTATAAACTTCAGCCAACAACATATTTTCTTCAGAATGAAAGTACGGCAGCTCTGTACACTATAACAAAGAATCTTGTTACATATAACTTCTTTGGTGTTCTTTGCCTTATTCTGGCATTAGCTGCAATAATATTATATGTATGGAATGGATCAGAGAAAATAACGATGGCAGCAATAGCTGTATCAGTAGTTGATTTAATATCACTTTTTCTTGCATTGATAGTTGGAAATAGTGATATTAAAGATGTTAAGTCATTAATAAATGCACTCGTGCAGTATAGTGGTACATCAGCAAATGCAAATTTATTCTTAAAATCTTCCGTTGCGGCTGGTTTTGTTTTAGAACTTCTGATGATACTTGTAATGATAGGTTCATACTGGATTAATGAGCTTGTAATCAAGCCATATGTATTTGGTGATAAGTCTGGTGCAAAGCTTAACCCGTTTGAAGGGGTGACAGGAACGGCTAAAGCACGTGCGCAGGCAGCACCTCAGGGATTTATTCAGCAGCCAGTGCAGGGACAGGCATTTGGACAGGCACCGCAGCAGCCAGCACAGGGACAGACATACGGACAGGCACCGCAGCAGCCAGCACAGAATCAGAATAACAATGCGCAGTAATTTATAATTATGAATTTGATATATAGGGGAAGCTTTTATTATCAGCATAACAGACACCATGAGAAAGGTATTTGAAATGCTGGACTAATGAGAGCTTTCCTTATTTTTATTTATATAAAAAAATCAAAGTTTAAAAAGTGAAAAAAATTGCAAAAAAATTCAAAAAAAGTGTTGACAAATAAATAGCCTGATGATAATATAATCAAGTCGCTGGTGCGACACAATAAAATAGCTATGGAGAGGTACCGAAGTGGTCATAACGGGGCGGTCTTGAAAACCGTTTGTCTTCACGGGCGCATGGGTTCGAATCCCATCCTCTCCGCTCTGTCTCTTATACACATCTGACGCTGCCGACGATCTTACGCGTGTA
>ENA-OZIC01000871-OZIC01000871.1-human-gut-metagenome-genome-assembly--contig:-NODE-871-length-14066-cov-36.655628_pt1 | contig 14066 bp, 14 predicted proteins | sample MGYA00244056_ERZ653704 | MGnify/ENA primary metagenome ERZ653704 (study PRJEB26926, sample SAMN06165229) | human gut metagenome | biome: ENVO:00009003; feature: ENVO:2100002; material: ENVO:00002003... | reverse complement strand
CGGTACGTACGGTGCTGTGAGAGGACGGCGGTTAGTCACCGCCTCCTACTCGATTAAAGTGGGCTTTTCAGAGCGAAAAAAGGCTCTTTAAAAAAATATGATAATGGTGTAGAATTGTTATTATATAGTTTTAGAATGATGTTTGAGGGTGTGTGATGATTTTAGGACTAAGTGATACGGAAAAGAAATTTAAGACAGCGATGGATACGGCGGGTGCCGACATGACAGTGGTCAACAGCTGGCTTAAGTTGTATGTCAAAACCAAAAAGAATTCCTCCGGTGTTGCAAAGCGCTATTATGGCGTGAAGACAGGCTTAAGCAGCCTGCTTTCAGATTTAAAGGAGCTTGAGCAACAAGTTATCGGGTATTGTGAGCTCACAGGAACAGACCGGAAGCACTTTGGAGAGCTGATAAAGGCTTGCAAAGCGAAAAGTGGCATGTTTGACGATGAATTTTTAATCAGCAAGGTGGACACGGATTTTCACACGACTCTGGACTCTGTTGTAAAGCAGGGGGAGAGATATCTGTCATCCTTTGACAACGGTATCATTTTACAGAGTGAGATAGAGAATCTGATACATCTGACAAATGAGGGGCTTGAAAGGAAAAAGCCTGATTTGTTTGCTCTGTCATATTTCTATCTGGGGCACAGCAACAAAGAGCTTGCAGAGCTAAATTTCACACAAAAGACTAAGAGAGTGCATGAGATATATTACGAGGAGTTCTGGAAGGATATATTAAAGCAGCTTGAGGCATGTGTGAAGCAGGCTGAGGCCATAAACGATAAGTATGAGGGCACGACAGACCGGCGCACGGCAAGGATACTGTCGGAGCTTAATCCGCTGCTTGTGGGTGTTACAAAGCAATGGGAGCCGGAACAGACAGCAGAATACATACTGCGCGATATGTGCAGGATATTCAGGGATTGACATAGAAAATGCAGATTGATAAAGGAGCAGAATATGGATGTTATAATTTGGGCAATTATCTTAGGAGCTGTTTTTTACATTAACAAAAAATCAAAGAGCGCAGGCAGCAAAAACACGCAGCCAAACAAACCGAGACCGCAGCAGAAGCAGATACAGCAGATATGGAACAGCATGCAGAATACAGTTCAGTCGGGTATGAATGCATTGAACCAGACATATCAGCAGAAACCACAGCCACAGATGCAGCAGAGAGCACAGCAGCCTCAGAGACCACAGATGCAGCAGAGAGTACAGCCACAGCAGAGACCACAGCAGAGCAATCCGGATATAGTGCGCAGGGCCGTGAAAAATAACGCACGCTTTGCGGATGATACGACACAAAAAGAGCTTGAGGCTATGCACGGACATAGCGAGGCACAGCAGAGGATGGCTCAGGAGCACTCAAGAAACTGCCAGACACTGCATACCAAAGCGGCAGACGGTGCAAAGATTATAGAGGCTGAGACACAGAGCATGTTTGGCAGTGTTGAGGATCTGATTGCCATGGGATACAGCGGTAATCTGGAGTTTGAGAGAGATTTCCTTGGAGAAGGCTTAGACATGATTAACAACTTTTAAATAATAGGAAAAGAGGCAGAAATGATGGACAGAACACCAAAGCCCGGAGAGCTTTACAGGCACTTTAAGAATAAGCTGTATCAGATAGTTACAGTGGCAACACATTCAGAGACAGGGGAAAAGCTTGTGATTTATCAGGCTTTATATGATGATTTTGGGATATACGCCAGACCACTCGACATGTTTGTAAGCGAGGTGGACCATGAGAAATATCCTGATGTGAAGCAGAAATACAGATTTGAGAAGATCACGCTTAAGGATAAGCCGGAGGATATGCCTGCGCCGGATGCAGATGAAGGCCAGGCACCGGATCCGCGTTTGCTGGAGTTCCTTGATGCGGATACCTTTGAAGAGAAGTACAATATACTTATTTCAATGAGGGATATCATAACCGACCGCCTTATAGATGACATAGCGGTGGTTATGGATGTTGTAGTTCCTGAGGGTCCATTGCAAAAGCGGTATGATGATTTAAAGAATACAATAAAGACTAGGCAGTACTATGAATTTTCCAATCGGCTCAGATAGCTGTTGTGATATTTGCCGGATTCAGTGACATCCTCGCCAAACCAGTCAGGCGCTGTGAATTCATTTGCTGCGTCGACAGAGTCGAATTCAACCTCCACAAGTGTAAGAGGAGCCAGATCACCCTCAAATACATCAAGCTCTGCGGTCAGACCACCGTCAAGAGGTATGAGATAGCGTGTCTTTTCGATGAGACGACCGTCAATCTTTTGGACAAGATGGTCGTAGGCTTCTTTTGTGAGAGGAAGATTGTACTCCTCGCGCACCATAAGACCGGCTCCCTTGTAGGTCATATAATAGCTGTCATTTGAGCGTCTGACTCTGACAACAGGCGAGGTGCACAGATAGCCCTGGGCGATTTTTTTGCTCGCGTAGCTGTCTAAATTGGAAGGAAGCTGTTTAAGTAAGTATTTTCTTTCGATTTCCATGGTATATCCTTTCAGGTTACTGGTAGATTTATAGTTACGGTTTATATTTTTGTTTTACCCTCATATCATTTATATATGATTATAATGACCGGTATTTAAAAATTCAAGGACGAACCGCAGATTTTTATAGTATGATTAAAGGGTCAAAAGGTATCATAGTATTATCAAAGAAAAATAAAGGAGAAAAATATGATTAAAGTAGGAATTTTTATGGCAGACGGCTGTGAGGAGATTGAAGGACTTACAGTAGTCGATATAGTTAGAAGAGCAAAGCTGGAGATTGAAACCATATCAATCACGGAAAAAGCCGAGGTGACAAGCTCTCATCAGGTGACATTTAAGACAGATACCACAAAGGCACAGGCTGATTTTGACAGCTACGATGCAATCGTACTGCCGGGAGGCATGCCGGGTACATTAAACCTTGGCGCGGATGAGACCGTAGTAAAGACAATTAAGAGATTTGCCGCTGAGGGAAAACTTGTTGCAGCGATATGTGCAGCGCCTAGCGTGCTCGGTGAGAATCATATACTTGAGGGCAAAAAAGCTACCTGTCATCCGGGTTTTGAGGAAAAGCTGCTTGGTGCACAGTGGCTTGAGCAGCCTGTAGTTGTGGATGGCAATGTGATTACAAGTCGTGGAATGGGAACAGCTATTGCGTTTGCACTCGAGCTTGTCAGATACTTCACAGACGATGCCACAGTAGAGCATATTCGACAGGGACTGGTATACTAATACAACGTTCAGCAAATAATCATATTATTAGTATTATAACAAAAGAGGTCACACACCAACCCCATGGTGCGCGGCCTCTTTTTATGCTTGCATTTGAAGCGTACATTTGAAGCCTGCTATTGCAGAGCTTATTTCATCTGCTGCTCCTGCTTCATGATCATCTGCTTGACCATCTCGCCACCGATTGAACCGGCCTGCTTAGAAGTAAGGTCACCGTTGTAGCCCTCCTTTAAAGGGACTCCAAGCTCTGAAGCAACCTCTTCCTTGAAACGGCTCATAGCCTCTTTTGCCTCCGGTACAGAAGCCTTTTTACTACTTGATGCTGCCATAATGCAATACCTCCTTTTAAAACGTTATACACAAGCTGTATGTGTATGGAAATATTATGCCGTAAAATGACAAAAATATGTTTTGGTATTGCTGACAATTTATGGAATTATACACAAAAGCAAATTTAATGTAAAAAACACTGGAAATAGTGGATTTGTTGTGTTATAATCATCCAATGACTGGGCTTAGCAGTTTAAAAAGCATGCCCACATTACATTTGATGTACATACCATTCATATATATTTTTAAGGAGGATAACGATTGACATGAGTGTACAGGTTGAGAATTTAGAGCATAATATGGCGAAGCTTACTATTGAGGTAGCAGCTGAGGAATTAGAGAAAGCATTGGATTCTGCATATCAGAAGCAGAAGAAACAGATTAGCGTACCTGGATTCCGTAAAGGAAAAGTGCCAAGAGCTATGATTGAGAAAATGTATGGAGCAGGTGTGTTCTACGAGGATGCAGCAAACATTCTTATGCAGCAGACATACGCAGGTGCGGTTGACGAGAGCGGTGTTGACATTGTTTCACGCCCAACAGTTGAGGTTACTCAGATTGAGAAGGGACAGCCTTTCATCTACACAGCAGAGGTTGCTGTAAGACCTGAGGTTACTCTTGGTAAGTACATGGGCGTTACAGTTACAAAGATCGACACATCAGTTTCTGATGAAGAGGTTGACGCTGAGCTTGAGAACCAGAGAAACAAAAATGCAAGAACAGTTACAGTTACAGATCGTCCTGTAGCAGAGGGAGATACAGCAGTTATCGACTTTGAGGGATTTGTTGACGGAGTAGCTTTCGAGGGTGGAAAGGGTGAGAATCATCCATTAGAGATTGGTTCACACACATTCATCGATACATTCGAGGATCAGTTAGTAGGAAAGAACACAGGCGATGAGGTTGAGGTCAATGTAACATTCCCTGAGAAGTATCAGGCAGCAGACCTTGCAGGAAAGCCGGCTACATTCAAGGTTAAGATCAACGAGATCAAGGCTAAGGAGCTTCCTGAGCTTGATGATGAGTTTGCACAGGATGCAGCAGGTGTTGATACATTAGCTGAGTACAAAGAGGAAATCAAAAAGAACCTCACAGAGAAGAAAGAGACAGAAGCTAAGAAGACTAAAGAGGATGAGGCTATCCAGAAGATTATCGATAAGTCAAAGATGGATCTTCCGGAGGCAATGATTGAGACTCAGTGTGAGACAATGGTTGAGGAGTTCGCTCAGAGAATCGCACAGAGCGGTCTTACAATGGAGCAGTACTTACAGTTCTCAGGCATGACAGTTGACCAGCTTAAGGATCAGGTTCGTCCTGAGGCTACAACACGTATCCAGAGCAGCCTTGTACTTGAGCAGATTGCCAAGGAGGAGAACATCGAGGTTACTGATGCAGATATCGATGCTGAGGTAGAGAAGATGGCTAAGGCATACGGCATGGAGGCTGATAAGCTTAAAGAGTACATGGGAGATGCTGAGAAGGAGTCTATGAAGAAAGACATTGCTATCACAAAGGCCGTAGATCTTATCATGGACAACGTTAAAGAGCGTGCAAAGGCAAAGAAAAAGGCTGATGCAGAAGAGTCTACAGAAGAATAAGATTTTTGAATCAAGATTTGATGGACTGGCTCAGAAGCCTATTTTCTGAGCCGGTCTTTTGAGCTTTTATAAAGGAGGTATTTTATATGAGTTTAGTACCATATGTCATTGAACAGACCAGCAGAGGAGAGCGCAACTACGACATTTACTCCAGATTATTAAAAGATCGTATCATTTTCCTTGGAGAGGAAGTAAATGAGACAACGGCCAGCCTTGTTGTTGCCCAGCTTTTATTCCTTGAGTCTGAGGATCCGAATAAGGATATCCACCTTTACATCAATTCACCGGGTGGAATGGTTACAGCAGGACTTGCTATTTACGATACTATGCAGTATATCAAGTGTGATGTTTCAACAATCTGTATCGGTCTTGCAGCCAGCATGGGAGCTTTCCTTCTTGCAGGCGGTGCAAAGGGCAAGAGATATGCTCTTCCAAATGCAGAGATTATGATTCATCAGCCATCTGGCGGTGCAAAGGGTCAGGCTACTGAGATTCAGATTGCTGCAGAAAATATTTTAAAGACAAAGAAGAGATTAAACGAAATTTTAGCAGCCAATACAGGCAAGCCATACGAGACAATTGCAGCTGATACAGAGCGAGACAACTATATGTCAGCACAGGAAGCCGCAGAGTATGGTCTCATAGACAGTGTAATAACAAACAGATAATCAGAAGTTAGATGAATTTAAGAGGGTACCCCATATGGGATGCCCTCATGCAATAAAAGGAGTTAATAATGGCAGGAAAAAACGACGGAAAGATTCGCTGCTCATTTTGCGGTAAGACACAGGACCAGGTAAATCGTTTGATTTCCGGACCTAATGGAGCTTTTATCTGCGATGAGTGTATAGATATATGTGCCGAGATTCTTGAGGAAGAAGGCGTAGAGGGGCATGAGGACAAAAGCAGCGCTAAGGATGATATAAATCTTGTTACTCCGGAGGAGCTTAAGGCGTTTCTGGACGATTATGTAATAGGACAGGACCAGGCAAAGAAGGTGCTTTCGGTTGCTGTTTACAATCACTATAAGAGAGTACTGGCAGGTGATACATCAGATGTAGAGCTTCAGAAGAGTAATATTCTCATGCTTGGACCTACAGGTTCAGGAAAGACACTTCTTGCGCAGACACTTGCCAGAGTGATAAATGTTCCATTTGCTATCGCTGATGCTACAACACTTACAGAGGCAGGATACGTAGGTGAGGATGTGGAGAATATCCTGTTAAAGCTTATTCAGGCGGCAGATTATGATATCGAGCGTGCAGAGCATGGGATCATTTATATAGATGAGATAGATAAAATTACAAAGAAATCAGAGAATGTCTCAATCACCAGAGATGTGTCAGGCGAGGGTGTACAGCAGGCTCTTTTAAAGATTCTTGAGGGCACAGAGGCATCTGTACCGCCACAGGGCGGCAGAAAGCATCCACAGCAGGAGCTTATACCTATTGATACTACTAATATACTTTTTATCTGCGGTGGAGCATTTGATGGTCTGGAAAAAATTATCGACAGTCGTATGGATACATCATCTATAGGCTTCAATTCAGATGTAAAGTCAAAGACAGATCTCAATGTAGGAGAGGCATTTAAGCATGCACTTCCACAGGATTTTGTAAAGTTTGGATTGATTCCTGAGTTTATCGGACGTGTACCTATTACCGTTTCTCTCGAGGCACTCGACAGGGATGCACTTATCCGTATACTTAAGGAGCCTAAGAACTCGCTTATCAAGCAGTACACCAAGCTCTTTGAGCTTGACGGAGTAGGTCTTGAGTTCACAGACGATGCAGTAAATGCCATCGCTGACAAGGCACTTGAGAGAAAGACAGGAGCCAGAGGACTTCGTGCCATCATGGAGGCTGTTATGCTTGACCTTATGTATCGTATACCGTCAGACAAGAGCATCAGCAAGTGCGTAATCGACAAGGATACAGTTGAGGAAAACTTAAAGCTAGATGGTGAGTGTGTGCCGGAGGCATATATCGAGGAAAAAGCGGCATCATAAGTACATGGCGGTATTTTACAAAAGATACAGCATCGGATAATATAAATTGCACAGCGGTTTGTTATGCATGGCTGTGCAATAATACAGGAGATATAAGTGGAAGAACAGATTATGAATATGCCTGCAGTAGCGCTGAGAGGGCTTACTATTCTGCCGGGGATGATTGCCCATTTCGACATCAGCAGAGCGCGCTCTCTTCGTGCTGTCGAGGAGGCTATGGAGCAGGATCAAAAGATTTATCTTGTCACACAAAGGAATGTGGACAGTGAGGACCCGACTCAGGAAGACCTCTATCAGATGGGTATTGTTGCTGATATAAAGCAGGTTGTCAGATTACAGAATGATGTTGTGAGAATACTTGTAGATGGAATAAGCCGGGCAGCATTGCTTGGCTTTACCGGTAATGAGAAGTACCTTGAGGCAGAAATCTGTTATTGTGATAGTAATGCAGACAGCCTGCCGGAGGATCTCAGGGAAGCCATGCTTCTCGGAGTCAGAGAGGCTTTTCACAGATATGCGGCAGTCGTCGGCAAAATCAGCAAGGAGCTTATCAGACAGATAGATCAGTATGAGGATCTTGAAAAGCTCATTGATTATGTAACCAACAATCTGCCGGTGTCATATGAGCTTAAGCAGCAGGTGCTTGAGGCAGAGGATATCAATGACAGATATCAGGTTATAGTATCATTACTTCTCTCCCAGGTGGAGGTTATTTCCATAAAGAATGAGCTTCAGAAAAAAGTAAAGGTTCGTGTGGACAAGCATCAGAAGGAGTATGTGCTTCGTGAACAGCTTGGTGTGATACGTGAGGAGCTGGGCGAGAATGCTGACTCGGAGGCTGATGAATATGAGAAAAAGCTATCTGAGTTAGATGCGCCTGACTACGTAAAGGAAAAGACGAAAAAAGAGATAAAGCGCTTTAGAAATATGAGCAGCAGCTCATCAGAGAGCACAGTTGAGAGAGGCTATATAGAGACTGTACTTGAGCTTCCGTGGAACAAGATGTCTGTGGACAACAAGGATCTTGACCATGCAGCACAGGTGCTCGATGATGATCACTACGGATTAAAGGATGTTAAGGAGAGAATACTTGAGTTTCTGGCAGTCAGAAATCTGACAAGCAAGGGAGAGAGTCCTATAATTTGTCTTGTAGGTCCTCCGGGAACAGGAAAGACAAGCATAGCCCGTTCAATTGCGTCTGCACTGGAGAAGAAATATGTGCGTATTTCTCTTGGTGGTGTGCGTGATGAGGCAGAAATCCGTGGACACAGAAAGACATATATCGGTGCTATGCCGGGCCGTATAGTAAATGGCTTAAGACAGGCAGGCGTTTCAAATCCTCTCATGCTGTTGGATGAGATAGATAAGGTGTCAAGTGACTACAAGGGTGACACATCAGCCGCTCTTCTCGAGGTGCTTGACAGTGAGCAGAACTGCAGATTCAGGGATCATTACATTGAGATGCCTGTGGATTTGTCGGAGGTGCTTTTTATTGCAACGGCAAATGAGGTTTCAGGCATTCCAAAGCCGCTTCTTGACAGGATGGAGCTTATTGAGGTGTCAAGCTACACTGAAAATGAGAAATTTCACATAGCAAAGGAACACCTGGTTGAGAAGCAAAAGAGCAAAAACGGAATTAAAAAGGAACAGCTTACGATAACAGATGGTGCTTTAAAGGATATCATCAGGCTGTACACCAGAGAGGCCGGAGTCAGAAGCCTTGAGAGGACTATCGGCAAGCTGTGCCGCAAGGCTGCCAGGGAAATCTTTAAGGACAGCGAAGCTGCTGTAAAGGTTACAAAGACCAATCTTAAGACGTATCTGGGCAATCCGAAGTACAGTCCGGAGAAGAAAAATGATCACGCAGAGGTTGGAATCGTTAGAGGCCTGGCATGGACCAGCGTGGGCGGAGTCACACTCGAGGTTGAGGTGAATGTGCTGCCGGGCAAGGGTGAGCTTGTTCTCACAGGTAAGCTTGGTGATGTGATGAAGGAGTCGGCACAGGCGGCACTTAGCTATGTGCGCTCAATAAGCGAAGGATATGGCATTGATGCAGAGTTTTATACGAAGCATGATATCCATATACATATCCCGGAGGGCGCAGTGCCAAAGGACGGACCATCTGCAGGTATCACTATGGCGATAGCCATGCTCTCGGCTATTACAGACAGAGCTGTCAGGGCAGATGTAGCCATGACAGGTGAGATAACACTGCGCGGCAGGGTGCTTCCGATAGGAGGACTCAAGGAAAAGCTGCTTGCAGCCAAAGTAATCGGAATAAAAACAGTGTGTATTCCAAAGGATAATGAAAAGGACCTGGAGGAGATTTCAAAAGAAATAACAGACGGCATGGAAATCGTGCCGGTGGAGAGATTTTCACAGGTGGAGAAGATAGCATTTGTAAAATAAGAATGAGGAAGAGATTATGGTAATTAAAAGTGTTAATTTAGAGACAGTTTGCGGAATTACAAGCACAATCCCTGACAATGAGTATAATGAAGTGGCATTTGCCGGCAAGTCAAATGTAGGCAAGTCGTCACTGATCAACGCACTCATGAACAGAAAGTCACTTGCCAGGATCTCTTCACAGCCCGGCAAGACACAGACCATCAATTTTTATAACGTCAATGACGCCATGTATCTGGTCGATCTGCCGGGCTATGGCTATGCCAATGCCAATATCGAGATAAAAGCTAAATGGGGACAGATGATAGAAAACTATCTTCACACCTCAAAAAAGCTTCAGGCAGTGTTTCTTTTAATAGATATAAGGCATGAGCCATCGGACAATGATATCATGATGTATGACTGGATGGTAAACCAGGGCTTTGCACCGATCATCATTGCAACCAAATCTGATAAATTGAAAAAAAGCCAGATTGCCGCACACATAAAGACTATCAAGGATGTGCTTCATGTGAAGCCGGGCACGGTAGTTATACCGTTTTCGTCCATGTCAAAGGAAGGCAGGGACGAAATCTGGAATCTCATAGATTCACTCGTGTTTGATGAGGAGACGCTTCTTGCCATGAAACAGGAGGAGGCAGCAAAGCGCGAGGCAAAATCAGCTGCAAAAAGAGCCGCTGCATCCCAGCCGCACAAAAAGGAGCGCTGGAAGAAGACCGGAAAGCCGGTTGCCAAAAAGACTAAAGAGCGCAGAGATAAGGCCAAGAGCAAAAAAAGCGTTAATAATCATAAAAAGAAATAAAGTCGAAATAAAGTCATAGAAATAAAGCTATAGAAAGAAAGGCGAATATTTAATATATGAAGAATAAATGCAAATTTGTAGGCATTATGTTTTTGTGTATATTGATAGTGTGTACGCTTGCGGTAATGGCATATGAGCACACAGCAGGTATGAAAGGCGCTGCCGGTGGAGTATCAAATTCTTCGGGCAATAAAAAAAATACTGACGAAGCTGATGATATGCTTACTGTCGTGACATCCTTCTATCCTATGTACATTGCCACTTTAAACATAGTAGACGGAGTGGAAGGCGTGAGACTTGAAAACTTAAGCGAGCCACAGACCGGTTGTCTGCACGATTTTCAGCTAACACCGGAGGATATGAAGCTTTTATCCACTGCCGATGTTTTTGTAATAAACGGAGGCGGTATAGAGTCGTTTATGTCAGATGTGGCAAAGGCGTATCCGAAGCTTGATGTGGTTGAGGCCTGTGAGGATGTGGCACTTCTTTCTGAGGATGATGCAGACAGTGACCACAACCATGACCACGATGCAGACACAGAATCAGACAGTGACCACGAAGCAGACGCAGAATCAGATAGCGCGCACGATCATGACCATGGTGATGAGAATGCCCATGCATGGATGAGCGTGCCGCGTTACCGCACCATGGTTCAGACAATCGCATCCCGGCTTGCCGAAAAGGATGCAAAGCATGCTGATGAATATTATGCAAATGCAAAAGCATATGATGCAAAGCTTGCAGTGCTTGAAGAAAAGATAAATAGCATAAAGAGTCTTACCAATGGACAGAATATCATCATATTCCATGAGGCCTATGCATATGTAGCTGATGATTTTTCCATGAATGCATGCTATCTGTTAGACCTTGACGAGGAGCGCTCAGTCAGCGCAGGTGAGATAAAGCAGGTAATAGGTGCCATAAAGGATGACGGAGTGTCGGTAATACTCGCTGAGGAGCTCTACGGAAAGAGCATGGGAGATACCGTATCGCGTGAGACAGATGTGCATGTGATTTATATCGACCCTCTCAACAGGGGAGAGTACGACAAGGACAGCTATCTTTATGGTATGGAGCACAATATAGAGCTTATCAAAGAGGCATTTACTAAATAAAATTGGAGAAAATATGCGGAAAATAATACAGCCATGTGGCTTTCATTGCATAAAAATAAATAACCTTGGAGTGAGCTTTGGAGAGCAGACAGTGCTTGAGGATGTAAATATGCACATACATTGCGGCTCTTTCAATGTCATAATAGGCCAGAACGGTGCCGGAAAATCTACACTCATAAAGGCGATACTCGGCGAGATACCTCACACCGGTACGATTGAGTTCAAGGATACTAAGGACGGACATATGGCTAAGCTTAAAATCGGCTATGTGCCGCAGTCTGTTAATATCGAGAAAAATACACCGGTCAGCGTGTATGACCTCATAGCAAGCTATCAGTACAATTATCCTGTTTTTCTGCCAAAGAGCAAAAAGATAGAGGCAAAGATAAGGGAGACACTCGAGGTATTTGAGGCTGAGGAGCTCATCGACAAGCAGGTGTGCAACCTCTCGGGAGGACAGCTGCAGAGAGTGCTTCTTTCCATGGCAATCATGGACGAGCCGAACTTGCTGCTGTTGGATGAGCCGGTGTCCGGAATAGACCAAAACGGCATGGAGCTTTTCTATAAGACCATGGATTATTTAAAGACTCACTATGACCTTGCAATCATACTGATATCGCACGATTTGGACTATGTGGCAAAGTACGCAGACCATGTTGTGCTGCTTGATAAGACCGTTGCAAAGCAGGGAACTGTGAAGGAAGTCTTCGAGAGCAAGGAATTTGAGAGAATTTTTTACACAGGAGAGGAATCCTGGGTGAGAGAGGAGGAACACAAATGAATATAACCTCCTGGCTTCAATATGATTTCATGAGAAATGCCCTTATCGCTGTGCTCATCATCACACCGCTTTTTGGCATAATGGGAACCATGATTGTAAATAAAAAGATGGCATACTTTTCAGACGCGCTCGGACATTCGGCACTTACCGGAATCGCTGTCGGTGTGGTATGTGGCATGGCAGACACCTCGCTTGCCATGGTGATATTTGCGATAGTGTTTGCACTTCTTTTAAATAAGATAGGCAGTCTGAACACTGCATCGACAGATACCATTATATCGGTATTTTCATCGTGCTCTGTGGCGATAGGTCTTGCGATACTGTCAAAGGGCGGCAATTTCGGCAAATACTCAAGTATACTGGTGGGCGATGTGCTAAGCATCACAAAGACTGAGATAGTTTATCTAATTGTGATTTTTGTGGTCACGATAGTGTTCTGGGTGTTTTGCTTCAATAAGCTCAACGCCATCTGCATACACAGAAGCGTGGCAAAAAGCAAGGGTATCCATGTGCGTCTTCTGGATAATCTGTTTGCGGTGCTTGTAGCACTCATAGTTATGCTATCCATCAAGTGGATAGGTATACTTATAATAAATGCTCTGCTTATATTACCGGCGGCTTCATCAAGGAATATTTCGGAAAATATGCGTGAGTATCATTTCTTTTCAGTGATATTTTCAGTATTTTCCGGTATAGTCGGCCTCGCAGTGTCATACTACACCAATGTGGCAACAGGTCCGATGATAGTGATTATTGCATCGGTAATATATTTTTCGACATTTATATTTGGCAGAAAGCTGAAAAAATAACGGCTAAAGCTATAAGCAACAGACGCAAAACAGCCGATACACAATATAAGAGAAAGACTGTTTAGCTATATCAGACGCTATACAGGTTGATAATAGTATAGCGGGAAAGGATTCCCGCACGCACATTACCAGGGAGGGATGAGAGATGTTAGATGCTATTTCAAGTGTAGTTTCAGCAGTAGCGGCGCAGAGTGTCACAGCAAAGGACGAGGCGCAGACAAAGAATACTAATACCGCTTCAAAGAAGCAGGATGCAAAGACGGATAAGTCGGATGCAAAGACTGCAGGCTTCAGCGAGGAGGCAGCTGTATATGAGAAATCAGACAGCAAGGATGATTCAAAGGATACTGCAAAGAGCACAGTAAACCAGAAGATGAGCAAGGCAGACAGAGATGCACTGGTACAGGCACTTAAGGATGATGCCAACGCCAGACAGCAGCAGCTTATCGAGATCGTCAGAAAGTCCATGACGGGACAGGCTTCAACCTGGGACAAGTCACAGGGCTTAAAGAGTCTGTTTGAGAATCTGACTGTAGATGCAGACACAATAGCGCAGGCCAAAAAGGACATCGCAGAGGATGGATACTGGGGAGTTGAGAAGACCTCAGACCGTATTCTTGACTTTGCAAAGGCACTGTCGGGAGGCGACAAGGACAAGGCTGATGAGCTTTTGAATGCATTCAAGAAAGGCTTTTCACAGGCAACAGGAGCCTGGGGAGACAAGCTGCCATCAATTTGCCAGGATACTTATGATGCCGTAGTCAAGAAGTTTGATGACTGGAAGAATGGCACAGAGGACACACAGGTACAGGGCTAGAAGCCGGATGTGTATGTAAAAGTGTCGTGATGGAACGAATATTATATAAGAAATCTGATTTATGAATTATGAAAAGGGGGCTGCACGCAGCGTGCAGTCACCTTTTTAGTGCTGTGCGCCTAGCGGCGCACGTTTCTAACGGGTTAAAGTCCCGAATCCGCCCGG
>ENA-OZIC01000869-OZIC01000869.1-human-gut-metagenome-genome-assembly--contig:-NODE-869-length-14103-cov-7.265732_pt1 | contig 14103 bp, 13 predicted proteins | sample MGYA00244056_ERZ653704 | MGnify/ENA primary metagenome ERZ653704 (study PRJEB26926, sample SAMN06165229) | human gut metagenome | biome: ENVO:00009003; feature: ENVO:2100002; material: ENVO:00002003... | reverse complement strand
CTACACGCGTAAGATCGTCGGCAGCGTCAGATGTGTATAAGAGACAGGTGTAATACCGCCGATGGCAACGACTGGGATGGAGACGGCTTGGCAGATGGCTTTCAGCGTGTCGTAGCTCACGTCGTCGGCATCGTCCTTGGAGCCGGTCGGGAACACCGCGCCGACGCCAAGGTAGTCCGCGCCGTGCTTTTCGGCCAGGATGGCCTGTTCAACAGTCTGCGCCGACACGCCGAGGATCTTGTCGGGGCCGAGAATGGCGCGGACGTCCAGTGCCTCCATATCGCTCTGACCGACGTGGACGCCGTCGGCGTTCATCTCGCGGGCAATTTCCACGTTGTCATTCACAAGGAACGGCACGCCGCGTTCGCGGCAAAGCGCCTGCAATTCCTTCGCTTCTTCAAGGAATTTTTCCTCTTCCAGCGTTTTCTCCCGCAGCTGCACCATCGTCACGCCGCCGTCCAGGCTCTCGCGCACAACGTCGATGAGCCTGCGGCCGTCCAGCCAATGGCGGTCGGTGACGGCGTAGAGCAGCAGGTCCTTTTTATCGCAGTTCATACTTTGCGCCCCCATCCAGCGTTGCGCCGTCCATGTTGTAGATGGCGTCGATAATGCGGTTGCGGTAGGTGGAGTTGCCGTCGCCGTCCTGCATACGGCTCCAGCCGATCTCGCCCGCCAGGCCCATGGCGCAGACGGCAGCGGCGGCGGCCTCAAGCCGGTTGTCGGGGTTGGCGACGACGAAAGCCGTCATCATGCCGGAGAGCTGGCAGCCCGTGCCGGTGATCTTGCCCATCTCGGGGCGGCCATTGCGGATGACATAGCAGGTCTTGCCGTCGCTGACCAGGTCGATAGCCCCGGTCACGGCAACGATGGCCCCGCTCTTGGCGGCGAAATTCTTGACAAATGCAACGGCATTGTCCAGGTTTGCATCGGTCACAGCGTCGGCCACGTCAGCGTCCACGCCCTTGGTCGTGCCGCTGCCCAGCGCCAGCGTCTTGATTTCAGAGATATTCCCGCGGATAACGGTGAACTTGACCTTTTCCATCAGCTCCACAGCCGTGTTGGTGCGCAGTGCCGACGCGCCCGCACCGACGGGATCCAGCAGCACGACATGGCCCAGGGCATTGGCCTTGGCCCCGGCGCGGAACATTCCCGCGATGCTGCGCTGGTTCAGCGTGCCAATGTTGATGTTCAGCCCGCCGCAGATGGTAGTGATATCCTCGACATCCTCCGGCTCGTCGGACATGATGGGGCTGCCGCCGCAGGCCAGCAGGATGTTCGCCACATCATTGACGGTGACATAATTCGTGATGTTATGCACCAATGGCACGTTCTTCCGTACATTTTCAATACAGGTACCCAGCATACAAAAAACACTCCTTGCAAGTAAAATGCGGATACGCCTGCAAAGACATATCCGCATAAAAACTCACAAAGAGTGGTCGTGCGCGTATCTCCCTACGTTGGCATTATCCAAATCAGGTTACGGGTCAGGGCGATACAGCCCACTCTCAGCCCGCTTGACGCAAGCTCCCCTTTTGTACAAAAATAGCATAACACATTCCGCCGCACTTTGCAAGGGCCGTGCCTGTAAAAATAACGCGAGCCGCCCGCTGCGCATGGCAGCAGGCGGCCCGCTTGGGTTCACACTGCGGTTACACCTTCCGCAGTGCCGCTGAAATCGGGGTCGGGGTGTTCCTCATGGCTGCACAGAGCCAGGGTCGCACCGCCGGGGCGCAGCTTTAGCTGCAAACTCAGGCTGCCCAGTCGCTCGCCCAGCAGATGCACCCGGAAAAGGAGGGAGTCCGGAGCACGCCAGCCGGCGGCGATAACACAGGGCAGCGCGGGGTCGTCCCACAGATGGCTTTGCACCAATGCCCCCGTCCGGAAAGGCAGCGTGCAGGTCTTGCCGCCGTAGTGCAGCACCAGTGCGTTTTCTTGCAGCTGCAGGGCCGTCAGGCCGGGAGCGTTGAGGCCCATCTGCACCGTCGCACAGCAAAGCTCGGTGTCGGGGGCCACCAGGTTTTCCACAATTGGCAGCTGCATGGTGGATAACTTTTTCGTCAGTTCGGCATAAGCCGCAGGGTTTGCGGGCAGCGCAGCATCGGCCACGCCGGGCAGCAGGCAGTTCCAGAAGGCATCCAGAATCGTCTGCACACCGCCCGCCAGGGGCTGGGTATCGGCCGTCGTCACAAGGAGCATATCCTGATCCGGCAGGCAGATGGCCAGCTGGCCGCCCATACCATACATAGACCATGCGTTATGGGTCAGCCGCCAGAACTGGTAGCCGTAGCCTTGGGCAAAATCCCAGCCGCCGCTGCCGCCGTTCTCGGCATTGTCGATTTGCCAGGCCGTGGCAGCCTGCAAATAGTCTTGGGGTAAAAGCTGTTGGCCATCCCACTGCCCACCCTGCGCAACAAGGCGGAGCAGCGCCAGCATATCCCGGGGGGTAGCCATCAGGCCGGACCCGCCCTGGCTTATGCCCATGGGATCCCGGATGCAATAGCTTTGCTCTGAAAAGCCGATGGCATCCAGTGCCTCACGGCGCAGCACATCCAGTAGGGGGCGGCCCATCCGCTTTTCCACCAGGGCGCACAACGTATGGCTGCTGCTGGTATCATAGCAGAAGAAACTGCCCGGCTCGTGGTCGGTCCGCGCGGTGAAGAACGACCCCACCCAATCCTGAGTTGGCCGCCGTTTGTAGGTCGTGCCGTTGTACGGCGTTGCCATGCGCAGCATATCCCGGATGGTCAGCCGTGCCAGCTCGGGGCTAGGGCCGCCCAGGGGGAGCTTTTCGGCAAAGTGATCCACGATATGGTCGTCCAAATCGAGATACCCTTTGGCGCACATAACGCCGACAGCCAGCGACACAAGGCTTTTCGTCTCGCTGTACATACGATGCAGCGTATCTTTTGTGAATGGTGCCTCGTACCCTTCGCAGATCAGCGCGTCATGCCGCATGACCAGCAGGCTGTGCAGCGCCACCCGACGCTGAGCCAGATAATCAAGCGTTTGGCTGAGGGCCGCACTGGACACGCCAACTTCCTCCGGCTTTGCTATGGAAAACTGCATACAGCTCACCCTGTTTTGCCCACACGGTTCTTCTCAAAGGCGATAAACGCCGGGTCGCCGGGCATGATGGGGTCGTACCCCTTGTTGAAAATCTCCACTTTGGGGAAGTCGTCGGTCAGCGCACCGGCCTGTTTGGCCTGCAGATACTCGGCGTAGGCCATCATGCAGACGCCGACGCCCTTCTGCTCGTCGTGGACCACATCCTCGGACAGGTAGTATTCCACGGTGCCGTTTCGGCGCAGGTTGCCCGCCGGGCCCAAGCCCGCACCCTTGCAGATGCCGTGCAGCTCGACCTTACCGTCGTGGACGGTGAACTGCCGCAGCTCGATGCCGACCAAAATCTTCTCCCCCGCCGTACGGTATTTCGGCTCGGCCAGCACGCCTAGGCGCGCGCCCTTCAGCAGGCTGTACGCCACCATCAGGGAGCCGCTGGTCTCCAGGTAGTTTCCCTTCACATCGGGCAGGGCAGGCAGCTGGTAGAACAGGCCGCTGTCCGGCTCCTGCCAGCGCAACATGCCGTCGATGGCCTCTTTCCAGAGGGCGGCCAGCTCCTTTTGCAGGTCGGCGCGGCTGTCGGGCAGCATGGCGTAGATATCCGCCATCGCCATCAAATACCAGCCGATGGCCCGTGTCCAGAAATTTTGGGACAGGCCGGTCTTGGGGTCAGCCCAGAACACATCCTTTGTCTCGTTCCAGGCGTGGTAGTACAGGCCCGTCTTTCCGTCGTAGAGATACTTGCGTGCGTTGCGGAATTGCAGCATGATGTCATCCAGCGTGGCCGCATCTCCAAACCGCAGGGCGTAAGCCGCATGGAACGGCAGACCCATGTACAGACCATCGAGCCAGACCTGGTTGGGGTAGATGCCCTTGTGCCAGAAACTGCCGCAGGGGGTGCGCGGCTGGTGGCGCAGCTGTTCTTCCAGCGTTTCAATGGCCTTGCGGTAGCGCGACTCGCCGGTCTTGTCATACAGGGTATACAGCGCACAGCCCGCCTGGATGTAGTCCAGGTTGTATTCCTCGGCCACATAGCGGCGAATGGTACCGTCCGGCTCGATGTATCGCTCCATAAAGCTGTTCAGCACATCAAAGTAAAACGCATCACCGGTCACCTGGTACAGCGCACACAGGCCGACCAGCACGCAGCCATCCTCGTAGTTCCACATATTCCGGTCTGTCTTGCGGAATTGCTCTGCGTAGGCCCGCAGATATCGTTCGTATAACATAATAGGCTCCTTAAGTAGAAGTAATATCAATCCCCGGCCTTGTCCCAGTGCGCAAAGGAGAACTCGCCCCGGTAGTTGGAGGCACTGTACTCGGGGTATTTTTCCGGGTGATAGACCGGCCCATCGGGTGCGGGGCGGTCCTGGGTATAAATGTACATCTTGTGGGCATCCCACAGGATGATTTCATCCCGCGGGTCGCCGGTCAGGTTCAGCACCTCGGCGCACTGGTCGGGGTGGCCGTCGTCGGGGAAGAGCACGACCCGGTCGCCGTCACCGTCCAGCATGCCGCCGTACTTGACGTTGCCGTTGAGCAAAATCAGCTCGGTACCGTCGCCCTTCCAGTTGACAGGCGCCACAACATTACCGTTGGAGGAAGGCTCCATGTGCCAAATCTCATGGCCCTTGCAGTCGTACAGGTAGATGATGCCCTGGTTCTCCCAGTAGGTGGTGGTGGCAATCTGCAGACCGCGCATATTCGGGCAGTAGTTGGCTACGCTGATGCGCTGGCCGTGGCCGTTGATATCCCGGGCCAGGATGTGACCGTGCTTGTCCACGATCATGAAACCCTCCCAGCCGGAGACAATAGCCAGCAGCTCCTCATCGATATCAGGGTCAAACTTGCCAATGACGATTTCATCCGTGTGATCGGTGTCGATGGGCAGCTCCCACTGCAATTTGCCGTCGCTGCTGATCATGTTGTAGCAGCTGAAAATTTCATCCTTGCCGTCGCCGTTGAAGTCGTAGGCATAGGGGAAGTGGCCGGTGTTGTTGTGGGTGAACTTCCACAGCAGGTTGAAGTTCTCGTCGTACACCCACAGGCGGGCGTAACGGTCCTTGATGAGGATATCGCTGGCATGCTCCTTGCCGGAGACATTCACAATGCGGATAGCATCAACGTTCAGCCGATCAAATGCGTGCTTTTGGAACTCGATGCCCAGAATCTCATCCGCCGGGTCGTCGTTGTAGGGCGTATCCATGCTGCGCAGCAGCTTACCGGTGCGGCCGTCCAGGATCATGACCTTGAAATCTCGGGCAAAAATGACCTCGTCGTAGCCATCGTTGTTGATATCGTAGATTTGGAACGGCAGGTCGCAGGTCGTGTCCTGGTTCACCGCCAGGGTCGAAGGCTCCCCCACCTGCCACAGCACCTCGCCGGTCTCGATATTGACGGCTGTCAGGCAGCTGATGTTGCAGTAGCGCTCCTTGAACACGCGCTTCTGGTGCTGTGCCATGACGAAATACCAGTCGTCGCCGCCCATCAGATGGCCGAAGCGAATCTGCCGCGACGCTCCGAAGTCCTTGAGGTCGATGACCTTGTGCAGCTTGGGGCGGGGGTAGTGGCTGCGCTTTTCGGCCAGGCGGGCCTGCCCGGCATCCTCGCACTCGACGATGCGGGCGGCCTCCTCCGGCGTGGTGGTGATGAGCACGTTCGTGTACTGGGTGGGCATAAAGGCCGCCAGCGCCACCTTGCCGTAGGTGTAGCGGTCGTCCTGCACAGTCAGCAGCTTTTCGCCGTTGATGGATCCGGTGAAGGTATTGCCCTTACAGGTCACGCGCATCGTGTAGTACTGGTCGCAGTTGTACTCGTAGGGGGCCTCGGCCAGCATCGTGCGCTCTTTTTTCTCGATGCGCCAGAACTGCACCTTGTTGTCATTCATAAAGAAGGCGTAGTGCATCAGCGACGTCTGGTAGCGGAACAGCACACCGGCTTCCTCGTTGCTGCAAAGGGTGCGCAGTGTGACAGTGAAGGTGTAGTCCTGCCAGCGCTCCTCGCCGGTAGCCAGCACCGGGCAGACGCCGTGGGTCAGCGGATTGCGCACGCGGGTCTGCTCCATGTAGTGTACGCCGTCGGTGGCGGTGACGAGCCAGCTGGGGCCGCGATAGTTGCAGTTTGCGATGGGGTCATACCACTGCCCTCGGTAACCTGGTAGCGGGCTGTAATGATACTCACCCATTGCGGAATGTTCGCGGTCAAAGGGCAGCGGACCGATCGGGAAAGACTGGAAATCATCCTGGAATAAAATAACGGTATCTGCCATGGCAACCTCCCTATTGATTTTCTCTAAAAAAGCCGCAAATAAAGGCTTTTTCATGCTCCTTTACTTGCGGCCGATGTTCAATTATGCCTGTGCTTCGTAGGCAGCCTGATACTCGTCGATCTTGGCAGCCCAACCGGAGACGCAATCCTGAGCGGTCATGTTGCCCATCAGAACGGCCTGGAAGTCAGCGGTCATATCGTCGGAGATGAAGGTGGAGAACTCAGTCAGCCAGTACGGGTTCTGGATCTGCTTGTAGTTTTCGTCCTCCAGGTAGCTGGCGTACAGCATCATCTCGGGGTCATTCTTGTACCAATCCTGCTCTTCAACGTCCTTGTTGCAGGGCACACGGCCGATAGCCTGGCACATGCCGCCCTCGCACTCGGCGTCCAGCAGCACGTTCATCAGCCAAACAGCACCGGAGTAGTCGTGGTCGTCACCCTGGTTGGTGATGCAATAGACGTTGGGCTGCAGACCGGAGGCGAAGTAGTGGCCCTCATCGTTGGCCAGCACGCGGGCGGCTGCGAAGTTGCCCTCACCCAAGTTGGTCAGGTGGGTAGACTCGGAAGAAGAGTTGTGGATGATGTACATGGAGACGCCGGAACCAAACTCTGCAACGATCTGGGAGAAGTTGTTGTTGATGGAGTCGCCGGAGACTTCGTTGTTCTTGTAGAGGTTGGCGTAGGTGTCCAGGGCTTCGGCGAACTTGGCGTCGCCCAGGATGCACTTGCCGTTCTCGTCGAACCAGGAGCCGTCATAGCCCAGGCCGTCGGTGTAGGTCCACAGCCAGGCAACCAGGCTGTCGTAAGGGCGCACGCCGCGCAGAGAGTAGAAGTAAGAGGAGTTTGCGGGGTCAGCATACTTCTCGCAGTCCTCCAGGAACTCCTTCTGGGTAGCGGGCGGAGCATCGATGCCCTTCTCCTTGAACTTGGCGGTATTGTACCAGGCGACCTCCTGGTTGTATGCATAGGGGATGCCGTACAGCGTGCCGCCGCCGATGTTGCGCATACTGTCTACCATGCTGCTGTCGATTTTGTCGAGGGTCTCGATCTGGTCGAGGTAATCATCCAGCGGCAGCAGGGAATCCTGTGCGGTGAAGGTCGCCACGTTGGAGAAGCCTAGGCTGACGACGTCGGGCATCGTATCGGTGGAGACAGCCATCTGGAACTTCTCCTGGAAGTCGGCGAAGGAGAAGCTGGTGTACTTGATCTCGTACTGGTCCTGCTCAGCGTTGATTTTGTCGAAATAATCCTCAAAATAAGCGTCGGTCACAGGGTCAGCGGAGTGATACCAATACTCCAGGGTCTGTTTCTCGCCGGTGGGGGCAGCCGCAGCGGTAGAGGTGCTTTCGGCAGTGCTCTCGGTCGAGGTCGAGGCGGCGGTGCTGGTGGCGGAGCTTCCGCCGCAGCCGGCCAGCAGGGTAGCGGCCATGGCAGCGCTCAGGACCGCAGCGGTGGTACGGGTTGCTTTCATTTGTGTTTTCCTCCTATAAATGAAATCTAATTCTACGCCTTATCCCTTGACCGCACCGGAGGTCGCGCCGCCGGAGAGGTGCTTCTGGATGAAGGCAAAAATTACAACAACGGGGATCAGTGCGATGACGCATCCGGCGGCGAGCTTGCCGTAGTCGGTGCCGTATTCGCCCTGGAAGACGTTCAGCGCCAGGGGCAGGGTGTACTTGGCTTTATCGGTGATGAACGCGGTGGCGTAGACGTAAACATTCCACGCATTGATGAATGCGTATGCACCGGTGGCAACGATGCTGGGCAGCATGACCGGGATCAGGACGCGGAACACCGCCCCCAGCAGGGTGCAGCCGTCCACTTGGGCGGCCTCTTCCAGTTCACGCGGGACTGAGCTGTAATAACCCATCATCATGAACATACAGAAGGGAAGGTTCGTGCAGGTGCAGATCAGCACCAGGCTCCACAGGCTGTTGATGAGGTGCAGCTTGACCATCGTCTGGAACAGGGGGATCATCAGGACGACGGCGGGCAGCATTTGGGTCGCCAGCATCAGCACGTAGATGAAGGTTTTGCCGTAGAAGCGGTAGCGGCTCATCGCGTAACCGGAGAGCAGGCTCAGCAGCGTGACCAGAACCGTGGTCAGTGTAGCAACGAAGGCGGTGTTGGCAACGTTGCTGCCAAAGCCCATCTTCTCAAACAGGTAAAAGTAGTTGCTCAGCGTGGGATTGTCGGGCCAGTATTTGATGGGCAGGCTCAAAACCTCAACGCTGTCTTTCAGAGAGGTGTTGACGATCCAGTAGAAGGGGAACAGCGTCCCGATCAGGAAGAGGATCAGCGGCAGATACAAAGTCAGGCAGCGCCAACCCAGATCTTTTGCTTCACGTTTTGTCATGGGTTTGCCTCCTTAGTTGTCAGTCTGGCCCATTTTGCCAAATCGGATGTAGACGAACGCAACGACCATCATGATCAGCGTGGAGATAACTGCCAGCGCCGAGGCGTAGCCGTAATCATAGCTGCCGGTGAAGGTATTCATAATGTACAGCGCCAGCGTGGTGGTGCCGCGGTTCGGGCCGCCGTCCGTCAGGGAAACGATCAGGTCAACAGCGTTGAAGGTCCAAATCGCACGCAGCAGCGTGGTAAAGATGATGGTGTCTTTAATCATCGGCAGCGTAATGCGGAACAACGTGACCGCCGAGTTGGCACCGTCGATCTTGGCGGACTCGTACAGATCATCGGAGATACCGGACAGCGCCGACATATAGCTGATGGTGAAGAAGGGGATGCCGCGCCAGATGTTGGCAATGACGGCCGCGAACATGGCGCTGCTGCCGTTAGAGAACCAGGAAATGTTCATTTCAATGATGCCCGCGCGGCGCAGCAAGTCATTGATGACGCCGTAGGTCTGGCCCAGCATCAGGTTCCAGATGATACCGACCATCAAACCGGCAACGGCCCAGGGCACCAGAGCCAGTGCACGGATAACGCCGCGGCCCTTGAACTTGCGGGTCAGCAGCCATGCCAGCCAGAAACCCAGCACGGTCTGGAACACGACGCTCAGAATCACGTAGACGGCGGTGTTGCCCAGCGTCTTTAAGAAGATCTGGTCTTTGGTGAAGATGGTCACAAAGTTTTCCAGGCCGATAAAGTGGCGGTCGTTGGGTTTCGTGACCTTGTAGGACTCTGTACTCATCATAAACACGTTGATGATGGGCCAGATCATAAAGCACATTACAAACGCCAGCATGGGTGCCAACAGCAGGTACGGTGTTGCCAAGCGCCGATAGTGCATCATTGAACCTTTTTTGCTCAACTGCAATTCTGCTCCGTTGTTTTTGCTCATGGCTTTCTCCTTAGTGTTATTCAGCCGCTTTCAGCACAACCTTCATCAGGTTGCCGCTGTTGTGGCGCAGGGCCTCAAAGGCCTCGCCCGCCTGGTCCAGCGGGTATTCGGCGCTGACCAGTGCCTCCACATCGACCTTGCCGCTTGCCAGGATGTCAATGACCTGCTCAAAGTCAGAGCTGTAAGCGTTGCGGCTGCCGAAAACGTTCAGTTCCTTTTTCAATAAGATAGAATGTACAAAGGTCGTCTCGCGCTTGCCGTTGCCGATCAGGATGATCTTGCCGGCGAAGGCGGCCTGGTCGATGCAGGTCAGGAAGGTTTCGGGTGCGCCGCAGCACTCCACGCAGACGTCGAAACCGTCACCGTTCGTGACCTTCTGGTTCAGGTCCTTCAATGCCTCGGGGTCCTTGCCGTTGGCCACGCCGTCCGCGCCCATCTGGGTCGCTTTTTCCAGGCGGCCGTCCAGCAGGTCGGTCATGTAGACCTCGGCGCCGATGGCCTTGGCGCTGAGCATCGCAAACATACCGATAGGACCTGCGCCGACGATGAGGACTTTATCGCCCTTTTGCACATTACCACGGGTGATGCCGTGGTGGCCGATGCAGAACGGCTCTACCAGCGCCAGCTGGCGTGCGGTCAGACCTTTGCCGGGGAAGATACGCTGAACCGGCATCGTGATGTACTCCTGGAAGGAGCCGTCGCGCTGGACGCCCATCGTTTGGTTATCCGTACAGCAGTTTACGAAACCGCGACGGCAGGAGTAGCACTTGCCGCAGTTGAAGTAGGGGTTGCAGGTGACGATATCACCGGGCTTGAGGCCCTTGTCATTTTCGGGGATATCCACGATGCGGGCGCTGAACTCATGGCCCGGCACACGGGGGTAGGTGGTGAACGGCTGGTTTCCGGTGTAGCTTGCCAGGTCAGCGCCGCAGATACCGCAATACATAACCTGCAGCAGGGCCTCACCTACCTTGGGGGTGGGAACCTCTGCGTCCTGGCGTACACGAACCTTGAACGGCTCTTCAATCAATACCTGTTTCATATGGATTAGAACCTCCTCCACACTATTCACAGAAGTTGTTCTGCTTGCCCGATTTATTTTGTGCTTTTATCATATCAGCCTTTTTTGCGAAGTTCCAATACCAAAGCAGATATTGCCCCATAATGTCAATGTTATGGATTTTCTTGATTCTCTTTACAACGTCATTTTTTTATGTTACCATATTGTCATTCCACAAACTTTTGGGGGCTTTTTTGGTGAAAAATACCTTATCTGACCGTTTGAACTACTTAACTACCCTGGCCGAGGAGCAGAGTATTACCCGCGCGGCAGCGCGTCTGTTTATCTCCCAGCCTGCCCTGACGGCGTTTTTGAACCGCACCGAGGAGGAACTGGGCGTACGTCTGTTTGACCGCTCCACCACGCCCATCCGCATCACCAAGGCCGGGGCCTACTACCTGTCCGAGCTGGAAAAGATTTGTGTCATGCAGGACCGGCTGCACCAGGAGCTTTCGGATTTTTCCTCCAATGATCCGGAACTGCGGATCAACATCGGCATCGGGCGCAACCGCGGCAGCATCTGGCTTTCCTCTGTCATGCCGGAGCTGAACCGCCTCTACCCTGATATGCGGCTGACCATCTTTGAGGACCGCGACATCAATATGTTGGACAAGGTGCTCAACGGTGTGCTGGACATCGCCATCGTCGAGAGCTACGCCTACCATTCCTCGTTGCATTATCTGCGGCTGCCATCCGAGCAGTATATGTTCATCACCAGCTGCGAAAACCCACGGATGGCCGCCTACAGGGACGCCGCCTGCAGCCCGGAAGCGCCGCTGGATATCGACGCCGACTGGCTGGCGGACGATCTGTTCATCTGCCCCAGCGTCAAAGGCCGCATGAACCGCCAGACCCAGTGGATGTGCTCAACCTACAATTTCCAGCCCAAGCGCACGCTGTTTTTGGCCAGCGGCATGACCGCCTACCGCATGGCCGTGAGCGGCATGGGGCTGACCTTCCAGAATGCCGCCTACTCAACCTTTGTCAAGACGAAGGAGCGGCCGCTGTTTATCATGCCGGGCGGCAAGGCGACCCAGCACCACGTTTTTGCACTGTTCAAGGGCGAGCCAAGGTCCGGCCTGCAGCAAGATTTCATGCGGCTGCTGCACGACCGCATGAGCACCGCCATCTACGGCGAAGTCACCCCGATGGAGTATATGTAAGGTAAAATTTTGAACACATCCACCATCATTATATAAATTTTTTAGTAACAATTCAAAAGATTGCAAAAGAACTCCTCATTTTCAAGCCCGGGGACACCGGGTCAAAAATGGGGAGTTTTAATGATTTTCCTTATGTCAGTGCTTATCCCGCAGGCAGAGCAACCCGGTCAGCGCCAGCATCCCGGCGTAAGGCAGGATATCGGCGGCCATACCGGCCGCCCAACCCCGCAGCGGTCAGGATGCCACTGTCCTTAAAATAGGTCACAAGCCAACCGGTCACACTGTTTTCGGCGGCGTTCCGGCAGAAGAGCAGCGCCGTGAAGAACGCCCCCAAAAAACAGGACGATGTGTTCCTTCAGGGTCATATGCCGTTGGAAAAAGTTCATGCGGGGCGCTCCTTTCCGGTGAAATTTTCATGATTTTATTGCATCGCCTTGGCGAAATCTTGGCAAGACCGGTCAAAGCTTTTGCCGAAATACGCTTGCACCCTGCCACGCACCGTGCTATGATGGGGGAAAGTGCAACGCGCGAAAGGGAAATTCGTGCAGGAAAAGCTGCCCGCCGAAAAGCAGCACACCGCAAAATAAAGGAGCGAAGTATCCATGGAGAAAAAGCATGAAAATACCGTATGGGTCCCCCATGCCGAGACCCTGCCCGAGCCTGCAGGCCCCGGCGTGACCCGCCGCGTGCTGGCCTATAACCAAGGCCTGATGTGCGTGGAAAACACCTTTGAAAAAGGCGCAGTGGGTGCGCTGCACAGCCATCCCCACACCCAGATCACCTATGTCGTGTCGGGCCGTTTCCGCTTTACCATCGGCGGCGAAGTGCGCGAAGTGACCGCCGGGGACACGATGCTGAAAACCGACGGCATCATCCACGGCTGCGAGGCCCTGGAGCCCGGCGTCCTGCTGGACATCTTCACCCCCATGCGGGAGGATTTCGTCTGACCACCCGCAAAAGTCAGCCAAAAAATAAAGGCCCAATCAAAACCGGGCATCTGACAGTAAAGCAGGAAATTTTCTAAGGCAATACCGCATAATTCTCGCTTTGTTGGCGTGCGTGCCGCTGACAGGATATATCCTCCGACAAAGGGACCGCCAGAGGCGGTCCCTTTGTCATTGGTGCTGCCATGGAACGATATAGGAAAACACCAACACCCCCAACGGGCTTTAGCTGCCCGTTGGGGGTGTTTACTCAGGTGGTTTTGGGTGTTGTTTTCAGGCAGAGCACTACTGCCAGCAAGCCGCTTAAAAGACGGCCTGCCATCATCGGCAGTGCGTGTGCAGGGCTGAATTGCAGGGTAAATGCCAGAAAATCGCCGACACTGTAGGCGGCTACCACGGCATAGGCGGTATTCAGCGTGATGCCGCGTTCCTCCAGCGTATCAAGGCTCAGCAATGTGGGGATGCAGTTGGCGGAGGTCACGACCAAACCGGTGATGGAGGCAGGCTCCAGCTGCAGCCGTGCGGCCAGCCTGGCCAGCGGTGCGGTCAACAGACGCTGCACAAAGGCGAAAAACGGCAGGATCCCGGCAAGAAACGCACCGATACTGCATATGACCGGGTAGATTTCCGCCAAGGGGGTCAGCCCCTCCAGCAGCACAATACCTGTCGTTTCCTGCAAAACGGAGATGCAGAAGCCGAACAGGGTCAGACCGCGCACGGCCAGGGAGATGCCGTTGAAGATCGGACCGATCGCACTGCTGCCGGATTTGAAAAGCAGCAGCAACAGAACCGCGACAGCCAGTACAGGCCAGGTGTTGTGCAGCAGAACTGACAAGGGGATGCCGCACAGTGCCCCGGTGAGCAGGCAGCCCACCGGCAGGACCAGAAAACCGAGAAACAATCCGCGAACGGCGGCGGCTCGTTTGGTGCCTGTCAGCTGACCCAGCGCCAGCGGGATCGTACCGTTGATCGTGGAACCGAGAAAGGCCGCCACGATCAAACCGTTGTACAGCCCGGCAGCCGGTTCCTGTGCGATCTGCGCGGCCAGCACGGCACCGCCTGCATCGCAGCTCAAAAACAGTGAGGCGAACAGGGAAGGGTCACAACCCACGGCGGAAAACACCGGCGTGATAACCGGGGCCAGATGGGTCCCCAGCCACGGTGCCAGCGCCATAAAGCCGGTCATAAGCAGCAGCAGATCCACAACAGCGGCAAAGCCCTGCCGGAAGGCGCTGCCCAACCCCAGCCTGTATCTTATACACATCTGACGCTGCCGACGATCTTACGCGTGTAGATCTCGGT
>ENA-OZIC01000832-OZIC01000832.1-human-gut-metagenome-genome-assembly--contig:-NODE-832-length-14681-cov-6.119787_pt1 | contig 14681 bp, 9 predicted proteins | sample MGYA00244056_ERZ653704 | MGnify/ENA primary metagenome ERZ653704 (study PRJEB26926, sample SAMN06165229) | human gut metagenome | biome: ENVO:00009003; feature: ENVO:2100002; material: ENVO:00002003... | reverse complement strand
GAGATCATGCCTAGTCTCGTGGGCTCGGAGATGTGTATAAGAGACAGTTCAAAGATCGTGACTTCTTCCCCGCTCTTGGTGATACCGATGACGCGGGTGTCGGGTGCGCCGATCATGACGTCCTCATGGATGGCAGAGTTGTTCAGGCCCTTCTTCATCAGGTCGTCGCGGGTCATGGCGGAGCCGCCCTTGATGTTCGTGGGATAACCCGCGCCAAAGGCAATGTGGCAGGCGGCGTTCTCGTCAAACAGCGTATTGAAGAACAGCACACCGCTCCGGTTAATGGGGCTGGATGCGGGCACGAGGGCGATCTCGCCGATGCGGTTGGAGTTCTCATCGGTGGAGAGCAGCTCGGTCAGCAGGTCGGCATTCTTCTCGGCACCGTGCTCCACGACAACACCATCCTTGAAGGTGACGTGCCAGCCTTCGATGAGCTGGCCGTTGTAGGCGTAGGGCTTGGTGCCGTAGACGATGCCGTTGGTGCGCTCACGGTGGGGCGCGCAGAAAACTTCCTCGGTGGGAACGTTGGCGATAAACTCAATGCCGCCCTCGGTCTTGCTGGATGCACCCTCCCAGGTGGCGTCGTCGGCCAGGCCGACGGTCAGGTCGGTGCCGTTGGCGCTGGTCATGTGGATGCGGTCGAGATCCAGCTCGTTCATGTGGTCGCGGCGGGCCTTCGTCTTGGCGACGTGTTCCTGCCATGCGGCGACCGGGTCGCCGGTGGAGACGCGGCAGACGTCAAAAATCAGTGCCCACAGTTTTTCAACAGCCTCGTCGATAGGCAGTTCGGGGAATACCTTGGCGGCCCAGCCCGGGGCGGGCACAGCGGCCACGCACCACTGCACGCGGTCGTTCATCGTGTACTCCTGCCAGGGCTTGAGGAAGTTGCGGCGGGCCAGGTTGACGCGGTTCAGCTTGCCCGCGTCGAGACCGGTCAGCGCCTCGGGGTCCTCGGCGTGGATGGCCAGCGTGCAGCAGCCGTCCGGGTCCTCGGCATAGTCGAGGTAGCTGCGCAGCTCATAGGGCTTCATAGCGGCCAAGTCTTTTTCGTCGGCCATTTCCATGTTCAATCGGGTGAGCTTGTCGTCCTCCCAGCGGACAACAACGGTTTTTGCGCCTGCCTCATATCCCGCGCGGACGCAGGCATGGGCAAAGTCGGGCATCGTGACCGGGCAGCGGACGATAAAGTTCTGGCGCGGGCGCACATTGACGCCCACCTTGACGATAAAATCAGCGTAGAGTTGGAGGAAGTGTTGGTTCATGGGGTGATCTCCTTTATATAATGTTTGTTTGCTGATATTGTAGCATAAAGTGGGTGGTACTGGCAAGTTGGCGGCGGCACAGCGTTGTAAGGGCCGCATATGTGTGGCCCGTGGCTTTCCCACAGACAGCCGCTCACCTTACACGACCGGGCCGGGCATGCCCGGTCCCTGCACTCTGTTGCAAAAAACAGGCTGCCCTGCCGGACAGCCTGTCATCAGATTTTATTTTCCTGCCATCATATCGGCGGCCTTGTACAGATCGCCGCAGCTCATGCAGACGACGAGGTCGCCCTTCTTGGCGTTCTGCTTGACCCAGTTTGCAGCGCCTTCCAGGCCATCGACCACAACGCTGCCGGGCAGCTTGGCGGCCAGGTCCTCACTCTTGACCGTGCCGTCGTCTTTCTCGCGACCGCCCATGATAGGCAGCAGTACGACCTGGTCAGCGGCGCTCAACACCTTGGCGAACTCATCCATCAGCATCTTGGTACGGCTGAAGGTGAAGGGCTGGTGCACGGCGATCACGCGGTCATAGCCCATCTCCTTAGCAGTCGCCAGCGTGGCGGCCAGCTCGGTGGGGTGGTGGGCGTAGTCATCGACGATGACCGCGCCGTTGCACTCGCCCTTGACCTCAAAACGGCGACCCGTGCCGTGGAACTGCTCGGCTGCGCGGACGGCATCCTCAGGCTTGAGGCCCAGCGGACGGACACAGCAGCACATAGCCAGGGCATTGTAAATGTTGTGGTAGCCGGGCACGCCCAGCTTGATGTGGGCAAACTGCTCGCCCAGTTCGAGGACGTCGAACTCGAAGAAGCCGGGCTTGTACTCGCCGATGTTGACGGCGCGGAAGCGGGCCTCTTCCTTGATGCCGAAACTCAGCACCGGGCGGTCGATGGAGTTGACAACGTCCATCGTGTTTTTATCGTCCATGTTGAAGACGACCGTGCGGGACAGCAGCGCAAACTTCTGGAACGCGAGCTTGAGCTGGCCCATCGTGCCGTAATATTCAAGGTGGTCATTGTCGATGTTCAGGATGACGCCAACCGAGCAGGTCAGCTGCAAAAACGTCTCGTGGTACTCGCAGGCCTCAATGACGACGCTCTGGCCGTTGCCGGCCTTGCCGTAGCCGCCGATGAGGGGCAGCTTGCCGCCGATGACCGCAGCGGGGTCCTTGCCCGCCAGTTCCAGCATGGTGGTGATCATGCCGGTGGTCGTGGTCTTGCCGTGGGTACCGGCCACGCCAATGCTCTGGGAATGGGTACGGCTGATGTAGCCCAGCATAACGCTGCGCTCAATGGCCTTGATGCCGCGGGCGCGGGCGGCCTGCAGCTCGGGGTTGTCGTCGTGGATGGCGGCGCTGTACACGACCAGATCGGCGTTGCCGACATTGGCGGCATCGTGGCCGATGGAGACGCGCACGCCCAGGGCACGCTCGGCCTCGGTGTTCTTGGTCTCCTCAACGTCAGAGCCGGTGATGGCGTAGCCGCGGCTGTGCAGAATCTGGATCAGCGGATAGGTGCCGGAACCGCCGCAGCCGATAAAATGGATCGTGCGGACGCCTTCCAGCAGCTTGGGGTCATACATACTAAAAACCATAACAGTGGTCACCTCAAAATTTATCCGCTGCCGGGCAGGGCACGCGGCGTATATTACTGGAAACATTATACTATTTCTCTGCAACAAAATAAACACTTTTTTTGAATTCGATGCCTGACCGGGCAATTTTTGGGTAAATGGCACAAATTTAGACCCATAAATTACAGCAATACGTTGATGGTGCAGTTGCAGCCGCACCACCGACGTATGAAAACTATTTTTATTGTACGATAAATGCCGCCCTGTTTTCAGTTCTTCTCTGCGGCAGTGCGCGTTTTTCGGCGCTGGGCGCAGCAGCCCAAAACCAGTGCCGCAAGGGTCAGACCGGAGACTGCCTCCATGATGCGCCACAGCACCGGCTCCCGGTAGCACACCGTGATGCTACCTGTGAATCCCGCCGGGACAGAGACTTCCAGCAGGGAGCTGTCGCTCGTCCGTGTCGGCCATTTGGTGCCTTCGTTGTCCGTCACAACGTAGTTGCCGTAATTGAAAATCGGCAGTTCCAGCTCGGCCGCCTGGGTGCCGATGTTTTCCAGCATGGCCTGGGCTACACCGCTGCTCTTGTCATAGTATTTGATCTGCAAGTCTGCGCTGTCCGTTTGCGGGCGGGCATAGTTTACCGCTGGGCCGTTCGGCAGCATATATTCGCCGCTGCCCACCAACAGGCTGTCGGCATTCGATGCCGTGTAGGTCAGCTGTTCCGGGGTCGCGGCAAAATAGACGAAGAAGCTGCCCGCGTACAAAACGCAGGTCGCCAGCAATACCAAGTGTGCGGTCTTGGCCTTGTCCTTTTTCCAATGGCACAGTTTTTCCAGGGCCAGCACTGTGCAAATTGAGAGCAGGGCCGCCGCGATGCTGAGGTAGCGCCATGGGAACTGCGCCGCGCCCAAAATTTTATGGATCACCGTGTTTTCAAAGCAAGTGAACAGTGCGTTCCAGGGGAACTGCCGCAGGGAAATCACCATCAGCACGCCTGATACGCCCAGCAGCACGCGCAGCGGTGCAGCCTGTTTGCCGTCGTCCCACTCTTTGCACCGCAGAAGCATATACAGCGCCAGCACCAGGCCCGCCAGCAGAGGCGCACCCAAAGTGCCGTGCATGCCATCAAAAATTGACGAGTAGACGATCAGTGCGCTGTTTTGCAGCTGGTCACGCTCCAGCGACCACAGGGCCGACATCGGGAACGGATTCAGCAGATACAGCAGCGACGCGCCGTTTTCCTGGAAATTCCCGGCGTAGGTGTTGTTCACCTGTACGTTCTGGGTCATCATCGACTGCAAAAACGGCACCAGGAACCACACGCACAGCCCTATGGCCGCGCCTGCGGCTTTCAGCAGTGCTGCCAGCCGCTTTTTTCGGAAAGTTTGCCGCCCAAAGACAACGGCAAACACTGCCAGCACTAGGCAGACCAGTTCAAACGTCAAGATATGGCACTGCACCAGGCCCGCCATACCCATGGCCAGTGGGCCCCAGTCGCGCCAGGTTAGTTCTTCTTTGGTATAGAGCTGATAGATATGCACCGCCACCAGCGGCAGAAAGGCCATAGCGGTGTACTCCCCCACTGCCGAGCGCATAAAGACATTCACCAATCGATACCCACTGAGCAGATAAACCGCTGTGCCAACACAGGCCGTGCGGGGGCTGCTACACACCTTGCGCAGACTGTAATAAGTCAATGCGCAGGTACACACCGTCACAACTGCACCGTAAATATTGTAGCAGATGCCCAAAGGCACCATGCAGTTATACAACAGCGCGGGCAGGTACAGGAATATATCGCAGTAATACAGGGAGTTGGCATAGCCGTAGCCGTTCAGCATCCCGGTCATCATACGCACCGGGAACTGGCCGTTCTGCAATTCTGCGGCCACCTGCGCAATGCGCTCTACATGGAACTGAAAGTCCCAGCCGACATACTCTATCCCCGCGGTAAACGGCAGACACGCCACCAGGCAGAGCGCCGCCAGCACCAGCAGTGTTTCATTCTTGGCGGCGCGTGCTTTTTTCTCTGCGCCGTCTGTATCTACGAAAAACAGCAGCAGGACGGCATCCAGCACGGCAAACACCAGCAGGGCCACCAGCAGCCGCATGACGCGGTAGGCCCGCTTTGCCGTAAACGTGATGTTCTGTATCACGGTCCGCGCTGCCATCTGCGCTTGCAGCTTGACCGTAAAGCCTCTTGTGTTGCCCTGCTTGACCCAGATGCGGCCGGTAACACTGTGGTGTGTACCGTCCAGCGTGAGCAGGTTTGTCCCGCCCCACAGGTCGGAGCCGCCGCTGATGACCTCACCCATGCCCTGGTTTACAAAGTTCAGGGTAATGGGTTCCTCGTCCAGCTTCCATTGGTCGCTGTCATAGCTGACGGTTATCTCGTAGGCATCCGAGGGCAGCACCACGGTCGGGCTTTCCGCCGTCAGCAGAACCGCGCCATTCTCCGCAGAGGTGCCGGTCGTATCCACGACCAATGCGCCATCCTGCACGGAAAAGATGGTGCCCTCAGGCACATTGACTGCGGTCAACTGGGCAAGATCCAGCTGCTCGGTGTGCAGCGGCTTTGCGCAGCGCACCATCAAGGCCAGTATGCACAAAGTCTCCACCGCCAGCAGCACTGCAAACCTGCGGTGTGCTGCCAGGAAACCTTTGCACCCCATCCATCCTTTTGTCATTTGAAGTTCCTCTTTCTGCATGGATTGCCAAAACATTTTCTTCATTATACTGAAATCGTGCGGTTTTTTCAACCGCCTGCCCTTGTTCCCGCCCGCATGGTATGCTATAATGATTATATCGCGCCAAATTTATCCGGCGCGGTGGGAATAATCGCTTTGTGTGGCAGCCAGCCATGCGGAAGGAGTAACGTAATGAAGAACAGTGAAAAGACCCTTGACATGATCGTGAACCTGTGCAAGAACCGCGGGTTCATCTATCCGGGCAGCGAAATTTACGGCGGCCTGGCAAACAGCTGGGACTACGGCCCGCTGGGTGTTGAGTTCAAGAACAACGTCAAAAAGGCATGGATGAAGAAGTTCGTGCAGGAAAGCCCCTACAATGTCGGCCTGGACGCCGCCATCCTGATGAACCCCCAGACCTGGGTCACCACCGGCCATGTGTCCAGCTTCTCTGACCCGTTGCTGGACTGCCGCGCCTGCAAGAGCCGTCACCGCGCTGATAAGCTGATCTCCGAGTGTGAGCAGGGCAAGGGCGTGGATGTGGATGCCATGACCTTTGATGAGATGGATGCTTTTATCGCCAGCCATGATGAGGTCGTCTGCCCCGTCTGCGGCAAGCATGACTTTACCCCCATCCGTAAATTCAACCTGATGTTCAAGACCGCCATCGGTGTTACCGAGGATTCCTCCTCCACCTGCTATCTGCGCCCCGAGACCGCGCAGGGCATCTTCGTCAACTTTGCGAACATCCAGCGCACCACCCGCCGCAAGCTGCCCTTCGGCGTCTGCCAGGTGGGCAAGGCGTTCCGCAACGAGATCACCCCGGGCAACTTCACCTTCCGCACCCGCGAGTTTGAGCAGATGGAGTGCGAATTCTTCTGCAAGCCCAACACCGATCTGGAGTGGTTCGCCTACTGGAAGGACTACTGCAAGAACTGGCTGCTGAGCTTGGGGATCAAGGAAGAGAACCTGCGCCTGCGTGACCATGAGCCCGCCGAGCTGGCCTTCTACTCCCGCGCCACCACCGACATTGAGTATGCCTTCCCGTTCACCGACTGGGGCGAGCTGTGGGGCATTGCCGACCGTACCAACTACGACCTGAGCCGCCATCAGGAGGCCTCCGGCAAGTCGCTCGAGTACTTTGACCCCGAGACGAACGAGCACTACATCCCCTATGTCATTGAGCCGTCTCTGGGCTGCGACCGTGTGGCGCTGGCTTTCCTGTGCGAGGCCTACGACGAGCAGCACCTCGTCGATGCCAAGGGCAAGGAGGATGTGCGCACCGTGCTGCACCTGCACCCCTATCTGGCACCGTTCAAGTGCGCCGTACTGCCCCTGTCCAAGAAGCTGGGCGACAAGGCGATGGAGATCCGCAATGAACTGGCCAAGGACTTCATGGTCGACTATGACGACGCCGGTTCCATCGGCAAGCGTTACCGCCGCCAGGACGAGATCGGCACCCCGCTGTGCATCACCGTCGATTTCCAGACCGTGGGCGACGACAAGGTTGAGGCCGACGGCTGCGTGACCGTCCGCGACCGCGACACGATGGAGCAGATCCGTATGCCGATTTCCGAGCTGCGCGACTACGTTGCCAAAAAGGTTGCGTTTTAAGTAAGTACCGGATAAAAAACTGCCTGCAAATGGAATCGCATTTGCAGGCAGTTTTTTATCCGGTTTTTTCTACCGTCACACTGTTGACGGTGACATTGGCATCATCCAGTGTGTGGACGGCAACGCGCCAGTAGTGAAGCATCTCGGTGGCCGTGAACTCAAAGGTCATTTCGTTGGGGTCAATGCCGGTAAAGTCGATATCGAGCTTGTAGGTTTCCTCGTTGATAAGGCCGTACCGGGCGTAGATGTAGCTGTGGTCAAAGCCGCTGCCGGTCAGCGTCACACGGTAGCGCCCGGGGAACAGCGTCCACTCCTCGGTCATCATCTCACCGCCGGTTTCCAGCCCTACGCTGCCGTCGGCATAGTGGGCGTTGATGAGGTCGGACTTCGTCAAATCCATCGTGTGGGCGGGCACTTCGGGCGCAGGGTCCTCCTCCAGGCCGTCGATCGGCTCGACGCTGCCGATCAGGATACCATCCAGCCGGTAATAGTGCAGATCGTAACTGTTCCGCGTCAGCTCGTCCTCGTCGATGAAGGCATAGAGCGTGTCGGCGGAAAGCTCGTTCAGCTCGCCCGGCAGCGTGACCGCCGCCAGGTTGCCGTCCATGTGCGCCATGTAGAAGCTGTTGGACGTCCAGCCGTGGTCGGCGGCAAAGTCGACCAGGTCCCAGAACTCGTCATGTTCAAAGTCGAAGCTGGCAAACGCAAGATGACTGTACTTGCCGCTCGCGGCGATGTCCTCCCACGCGGGATCGGTCAGCAGGGTTTTGTTCTCATAGCGGAAGCCGTAGTAATGGTAGTCCGTCCAGCGGTTGAACAGTTCCCCGCGCTGGCCCCAGCCCTGCGCCACAGCGCAGACGGCCAGCATCAAAGCGGGTACAACGCCCTTTTGCCAAAAGCGCAGCACCAGGCCGCAGGCGGCGGCAGCCAGCAGCAGACCCGCCACCCACGCCAGACGCGCACAGGAGGAAAACATCTCCCAAAAATCCATCAAGAACTGCGGAATGGGCACGGTGAACAGCGTCTTGCCGCCCACCGTGATGGCGTTGCCGCCCGCGGCCAGCAGGTCGAGTACAAGCACGACAACACCCGCCACGACCCCGTCATGGTGCGCGGTGAAGAACCTCTCCGCTTTGCGCGCATTGCAGACCACGCTAAAAATCGCCAGCACAACAGCCAGCACTGCGCCGAGGCCCATGTAGACATTCTGCTCCCAGCTTTGCGCGAGCCACGGCACAAACAAGCCGAGGTAGTCTGCGCCGCTTAAATATCCGTTGGAGTAGCCTGCAAAGTTGACGGCAAACGCGCCGAGCAGGAACAGCTCAGCCAGCGCCGCCGCGCAGAACGCTGCAATGGGCAGCAGCACCGCCGCCGGGCCGCGCTTTTGCAGGGCGCGGCGCACCGCGTACCCTACCAGCACCAGCCCGACCATGGGCAGGTAATACAGGTGGATGCCCGCGCAGAGCAGACCCATCAGCCCCCAGAGCAGACAGGCACGGCGGGTCGCAGACATGAGTTCGTCGCTGCGCAGCCAGAGGTAGAGCGCCAGCAATACAAGCCAGGTTCCGGCCAGCGCCTCATGGGCGAAAGTGCGCATCGTCAGCGCCGGGAAGAGCACAAGCACCCCCGCACCTAACACACTGCCCCACAGTTTGGCGGTCTGGCCGGGGCTCATGATGATGGCGATGGCGGCCTTGCTCTTGTCGCCACGGCCAAATGTGGGCTGCACGCCCGCGATGCGGGCAATGACGGCCTGCGCCAGCCCGCCCTGCATCATGTAGCAGAACAGCCCCCACCAGCCAAAATACTGGAACCGGGTGGGCAGGATGCCGCCCAGCAGCTTAAACAGCAGCGCCGCCAGCGGCAGCGAGTCGGTAAACAGAACGCTGGTGCGGAAGGGATAGATTGCGTTGTAATTCGCGCCGATATACGGCAGATGTACCGGGCTGCGGCGGAACAGCTCCCACCCGAGGTAGTGCTGCGCGGGGTCGGGGCTGGGGTTGTTCAAGATCCAGTCAACGCTGGTGGGGTCCAGCACCCGCACACCGTACAGCAGCAAAAAGATCAGCGCCCCCAGCAGCGCACCGGTGAGGGGCCAGCGATATTTTTTCAGTGTTTTCATCTTTGCCAATTTTTACCGCACAAACGTCGTGGACAGGGTGGTGGACCAGCTTTCACCGCGCTTGAGGGATGCGGCGCAGGGGCGCTGCTCCCATTCGAGGGGACCGTTTTCCTCGCCGGGCAGACTGTGCCAAGGCTCGATGCAGATAAAGTGCAGCGGCTTTTTGGCAGCAGACCAAATCAGCGTGTAGGGGAAGTCCGACACATCGCAGATGACGCTGCGGCCGGTGTCCTTCTCGATGACGGAGACATGGCCGCTGCGCAGGTTGACCATAGCGTGACTGTCGTTGTCAAACAAATCGTCCGTCAGGGGGATGGCCTCGACGTTGCGGGCGAGATAATAGCTCTCGCCGTTGAGCAGGCCGTTGGGCTGGGCGCTGACGCAGAGCGGCGACTCGATGCCGTCAAAGCGAATCTCGTAGTCCTCGGTGACATGGCGGTCATCGAAGGGGAAGGCGAACGCCGGGTGGTAGCCGATGCCGAAGCGCAGTTCTTCCTCCACCGGGTTCTCGACGGTCAGGGTGTGGTGGACGGTCTCCCCTTCCAGCGTGAAGGTGGAGCGCAGCACAAAGGCGTAGGGCCATTTGGGGAGCGTTTCGGCGTTGGCGTGCAGCTCAAATTCCAGCAGGGCTTCGGTGTGGTGGGTCATCGTGTGCTCCACATCCCGGGCAAAGCCATGCTGACCGCCTGCATACTCCACGCCCTTAGCGATCATCTTGCCGCCGGTCAGCTTGCCGGTGTAGGGGAACAGAATGGGCGCATGGCGGCCCCAGACAGCGGGGTCGCCCCTCCAGAGCAGTTCAGCCCCGGTGGGCTTGTGGATGACGCTGACAGGCTCCGCGCCGTGGGTATCCACGGTCAGGCGAAGGATGTCGTTTTCAATGCTGTATTGCATAGGGAAGCCTCCTTATAAATATACAAATTGTATAGTATACAGTTTTAAAGTGCGTTCTCACGCGAATGTAGGGCGGGGTGTCCTCACCCCGCCGCGGCGGCATGAGGGCATGCCGCCCTACGCTTGGTGTTATTTTATATCGGCAGTATCTGCAGCAGCATACCCACAGCTGCGCCGATGGCCCAGAGCAGGCCGGTCATGAAAAGGTTCTGCTTCCAGCTGGGGTTCACCCGCCACAGCACGGCCAGGCCCACGCCTGCACCGGCGGTCAGGCCCGCAAACAGACTGCCGAAGCTGATGGCCCCCTGCACGTAGAGCTGGGCCAGCAGCACGCTGACCGCGCAGTTGGGCACAAGGCCGACCAGCGCCGTCAGCATCGGCTGGAAGATGCCCATGCCGGACAGTGCCGCCGTGATGGGTTCCTCACCAAAGCCCTCAAACAGCAGGCTGATGATAAAGCTGAACAGCAGGATGAACACAAAAATTTCCAGCGTGTGGCGCAGAGCCGCCAAAAAGATGCTGCTCGTCTCCTCGTGTTCCTCGTGGCAGTCCACGTCGTCGGCGTGGCCCTCATACCCGCCGTAGAGCGAGTGGGGCAGGATATGGCGCAGTGGGATATCCAGCAGCCAGCCGCCCACGATGGCAAAGGCCACCTTGCAGGCCAGCAGCAGCACCAGCGTCACCCACTGGGACGGCTCAGCCGCCAGCAAGGGGATGGCTTCGTCACTGGTGGCGATGAACACGGCCAGCAGCGTGCCCGGGGTGATGACCCGGCTTGCGTACAGGTTGGAGGCTACCGCGCTGAAGCCGCACTGCGGCACACAGCCCAGCAGCGCACCGGGGATGAACCCCCAGCGCCCGCCGCCTGCGAGGGCACCTTCAATGCTCTCGCCGTGGTGGCGTTCCAGCCATTCGATCAGCAGGTAGGCCAAGTAGAGAAACGGCAGCATTTTTACGCCATCGACCAAGGCGTCCAGAAGGGCGTCTACAAACAATTCCATGAATACCTCTCTATAATGAAACTATGAGTCACTGAAAGCTGCGCAGCAGGCGGACTGCCGGGCGCACAGCCTTATCGGGGATGCGGGCGCGGAACCGCGCCACCGTGCGGGAAGAAAACGGCACCTCGTCGGTGAAATTTTCAAACCCTAAAAAATATTGCAGATAGGGGCTTTCCTGCACCAGCGCCACGACCTCGCGGTCCGATACACCGTAGTGCAGCTGGATGATACGGCAGCCCAGCGCCACGCGGGCGGGCAGGGCCACTTTGCCGCCGGGGGCAAACAGTTCGCTGTACGCCTTTTCAAAGCCATCCCAGTCGATGGCGGCGGCCAGCTGCACCCAACGGTTGGCGTTGCACAGCTCCCCATGGTAGGGCGGCAGATAGTCGTAAATCGACATCTGTTTTTCGCGCGCACGGTACATTGGGATTTCCCCTTTCTTTTTACATTAGTAGCGCTGCAGCAGCGGGAAGATCAGCGCCAGCACACACCACGCCGCCTGATACAGCACAATGCCGGGCAGCGGCAGCGTGAAGTTCATGATCCTGTCGGTGTCCGGGTGTACGAACTGCAGACCGCAGCTCTGCAGGGCAATGGCACCCTTCACACGGCTGCCGTATTTGCCGTCGCCCCACAGGGGATGCTTCCGGGAGGCAAACTGCACCCGGATCTGATGGGTCCGCCCGGTGTGGAGCGTGATCTCCGCAAGGCACAGGGAACCGTCCGGTGCCGTCTCCACGATGCGGTATTCCAGCACGGCTTCCCGCACCCCCTTGCGGGGGCGCTTTACCGGAAAGACCCGGCCCTTCCGGCTGTCCTTGAACAGATAGTCCCGCAGGATACCCTCGGGCGGCAGCTGTTCGTCCGGCCCGCCTGCGATCACGGCCCGGTATGTTTTAAGAAAGCAGGGCTGTGCCGGTGCACCGGGGCCAGCCTCTGCCCTGCCGTCCAGAATGGCATAAGCCTGCTGGCTCTCCGTCACCTGCTTTGTCAGAGCCGCTGCGGCTCCGGGTGTTCTGGCATAGACCATCAGCCCCGAAACGCCGGTGTCCAGCCGGTGGATGACCCCAACGTATGCATCCGGCCTGCCCCACCGCTGGCGCAGGGCAGCGGGCACGCCCTCCTCGCTGGTCAGCCCGGTGGGCTTGTCCAGCACCACAAGGGCAGTATCTTCGTAGAGAATGTTCACAGCTTGCCCTCGTCCAACAGGGCCTTGAGCTTGAGCACGCCTGCAATGGTCTTGCCGTCCTTGATCTCGCCGCGCATCACCATCTCATAGGCCTGGGTCAGCGGTACCCGGTCAGGGGTCAGGAACTCGTCCGCATCCAGATGCATCCGGGTCTCGTGCAGACCGGTGGCTACCCAGGTGTAGATGATCTCGGTATCATAGCCCACGGTGGGGTAGAACTCGCCCAGGGAGGTGTACTTGTCGGCGGTCAGGCCGCACTCCTCCTCCAGCTCCCGCTTGGCGGCTTCAAAGGGATTCTCCCCTTTTTCCAGCTTGCCGGCGGGCAGCTCCCACAGCTCCTGCTGCATGGCGTAGCGGAACTGGCGCACCATGCAGATGGTGCCGTCCTCAAAGTAGGGTACGATGCAGGCTCCGCCGTGGTGGTGGACCACCTCGCGGGTGGCGGTCTTTCCATTTTCCAAAAGGGCGGTATCCTTGGTCAGGGTGACCACCCGGCCCTCGAACAGCACCTCACTTGTGAGCGTCTTTTCAAAATGTGCAGCGTCCATCGTATTTGCGTCCTTTCCAGATGATAATGATGCTGGTTCAAGTTTACGGCAACAAAGCGCCGGTTGTCAATTCAAAATTGAGGATAAATGAAGAAAAATACAGCAAAAAAGCCGGATTCTTAATAATCTGTCGGGTTAGATGCAACAAAAAACACAAGCGTAAAAAAGCACCAAAAAATTTCTTGAAATTTTGTTGCGTTTTGCCAGTGGGTTTGCATTTACTTTGAGGGCGGAATTTGCTAATATAATATATGAGCAATAGTGCCTTTTGGGGTTCTCCGGCCCCAGCGGGGCGCGATTGCCCCGCGCAAAAGGTACCAAATTCTGAACAATGGAGGAAGAAAAATGCCTAGAGCAAAGCAAACCATGGATGGCAATACCGCTGCCGCTCATGTAGCATACGCCTACACGGACGTGGCTGCTATCTACCCCATTACCCCGTCTTCTCCGATGGCTGACTCTGTGGACCAGTGGTCCGCAGCCGGTCAGAAGAACATCTTCGGCAACCAGGTCAAGGTCGTCGAGATGGAGTCTGAGGCCGGCGCTGCCGGCGCTGTGCACGGCTCTCTGGGTGCAGGTGCTGTTACCACCACCTTCACCGCTTCTCAGGGCCTGCTGCTGATGATCCCCAACATGTACAAGATCGCTGCTGAGCAGCTGCCCTGCGTGTTCGATGTTTCTGCACGTACCGTTGCTACCCAGTCCCTGAACATCTTCGGTGATCACAGCGACGTTATGGCATGCCGCCAGACCGGCTTCGCAATGCTGGTCGAGAGCAGCGTGCAGGAAGTCATGGATCTGTCCCCTGTTGCCCATCTGGCAGCCATCGAGGGCAAGGTCCCCTTCCTGAACTTCTTCGACGGCTTCCGTACTTCTCACGAGTACCAGAAGATCGAGAAGTGGGATTACGCCGACCTGAAGGAAATGTGCAACATGGAGGCTGTCGAGGAGTTCCGTGCCAAGGCTCTGAACCCCGAGCACCCCAAGATGCGCGGCTCCCACGAGAACGGCGACGTGTTCTTCCAGCATCGTGAGGCCTGCAACTCTGTCTACGACGCACTGCCCGCAGTGGTCGAGAAGTACATGGCCAAGATCAACGAGAAGCTGGGCACCAACTACGATCTGTTCAACTACTACGGCGCACCCGATGCTGACCGTGTGATCGTGGCTATGGGCTCCATCTGCGATGTTGCTGATGAGGTCATCGACTACCTGAACGCCAAGGGCGAGAAGGTCGGTATCGTCAAGGTCCGCCTGTACCGTCCCTGGGTGTCCTCCGCTCTGCTGAAGGTCCTGCCCAAGACCGCCAAGAAGGTGGCTGTGCTGGACCGCACCAAGGAGCCCGGCTCTCTGGGCGAGCCCCTGTACCTGGATGTTGCCGCTACCCTGCGTGAGGCTGGCCTGAACGATGTCGTTCTGACCGGCGGCCGTTACGGCCTGGGCAGCAAGGACACCCCGCCGTCCTCCATCTTCGCTCTGTTCAAGGAGCTGGAGAAGGATCAGCCCAAGGAGCGCTTCACTCTGGGCATCACCGATGATGTCACCGGCCTGTCCCTGCCCGAGGTCAAGCCCGCTCCCATCACCGCAGCTGCTGGCACCAAGGAGTGCAAGTTCTGGGGTCTGGGCGGCGACGGTACCGTCGGTGCAAACAAGAACTCCGTCAAGATCATCGGCGACCATACCGACAAGTATGTTCAGGCATACTTCCAGTATGACTCCAAGAAGACCGGCGGCGTGACCATCAGCCACCTGCGTTTCGGCGACAAGCCCATCCGCAGCCCCTACTACATCA
>ENA-OZIC01000797-OZIC01000797.1-human-gut-metagenome-genome-assembly--contig:-NODE-797-length-15357-cov-5.989609_pt1 | contig 15357 bp, 13 predicted proteins | sample MGYA00244056_ERZ653704 | MGnify/ENA primary metagenome ERZ653704 (study PRJEB26926, sample SAMN06165229) | human gut metagenome | biome: ENVO:00009003; feature: ENVO:2100002; material: ENVO:00002003... | reverse complement strand
AGATCATGCCTAGTCTCGTGGGCTCGGAGATGTGTATAAGAGACAGTTCCTGTATGGCACGGAGTAACATCTGCTGGGTTTCCAATGCGAGATTGCCTACCTCATCCAAGAACAATGTGCCACCCTCTGCCTCATTGAAGTATCCTTTCTTTGTGCTGTCCGCACCCGTAAACGCGCCTTTGACATGTCCGAAGAATGCCGAGGGCGCAAGGTCTTTGGAGAGTGAACCGCAGTCCACAGGCACAAACGGTTTCCCTGCCCTTTTGCTCTTATCATGCAGATGGTGGGCGATATGCTCCTTGCCCGTGCCGTTCTCTCCGAATATCAGCACGCTCATATCAGTAGGGGCAACTAATCTTATCTGTTGCATGATTTTCTGAAAGGCGGAACTGTCACGGGCAAAAACGGGCATACGATTTCGTCCGATACTCCGTTCTTTCAGGATGGTATGAAGCAGAGGCATAAGTTTATCCTCCACAAGCTGCTTGGGGATATAGTCCAGCGAGCCGAGTTTCATACTTTCGACTGCCGTATGCACTTCGGCATAGTTGGTCATGATGATTAACGGTTGTGTCATGCCTTCCTTGCGCATCCATCGTAATAGGTCGATGCCGTCACCGTCGGGTAGTCGTAGGTCAGAAACCACGATGTCCCCGTCTGAGGCTTGTTGCAGAAGTTTCTTCGCGGTCGAGAGGTGGTAAGCCTGCACGGTACGGAATCCTTCCCGTGCCAGCAGGTTGCAGACAAACTCGCAATACACGATATTGTCCTCCACCACGATGATTCTTGTTTTATCCATTTTCGTATTTTTCCTTTCTTCTTTTGCCTGCCGGATAATTTCAGCACCTTTATCCAGCACAGCCGGTCACCGCTTTGCATATCGCTTCGTCATCTGGAGTGGCACTTCCATGAAGTTGGGCGTAAAGTTCCCTCAATGGCTGGTCGGCACGGAGAATCTGCCATGAACTTCGCAGATGGTGTGTAAGTGTGTCCAGTTCTTGGAGGTCTTTACGCTGTTCTGCATCCTTGACCGCCTGCATTTCCTTTTCGGTTTCCGCTATCAGTTTGTCCAGCATGACGGATTCATTGCCATAAGATAGCAGAGTGGAAAAATCCGGCTTTTCATCCAATATGCTGCTTAATGCGCATTTATCCGTAATCTCCATCAGTTCGGATATGGAGAACGGCTTGAACAGGCATCCGGCAAATCCACGCCCTATAAGTTCCTCCTTGCTGCAACTGCCCGAAGCGGTTGTCACGACTATGGGAATACTCTTCGAGTTGCCTACATTGGATGAGCGCAACAGTTCCAGCAGTTCAAAACCGCTTATCTCAGGCATATTCAGATCCGTCAGAAGCAGGCTGTATTCCTTTTTTCGTATCAGCTCCATCAGTACCGAAACATTGGTACAGGTATCGCAGTGCATCCCTTCATGGGCATACATTTCTTTCAACATAAGGAGAAGTACCTCGTCATTGTCGATGGCAATCACATCATGGCAGATATGATTATGGCGCATTTGCGCTTGAATTGTCTGTTCCGGCAGTTCCTCGGCTGTCTGCATGGGAATTTCCACCGTGAAGCGGCTCCCTTTGCCTTTCTCGCTTTCCAAGCGTATAGTTCCACCGAGCATCGCCACAATACGCTGCACGATGGACAATCCTAATCCGAAGCCGTCTTTTGCGGCGGCATTTGAAAGACGTTCAAATGCACCGAATACTCGTTGTTGCTCATCTTCGGTCATGCCCGTACCGGTATCTTCAACGATAAGTTTCAGCAAACCGTTATCATAATCCGCTGCCAATGATACACTACCGTTATCCGTGAACTTGATGGCGTTTGACAACAAGTTGTTGCCGATTTGCAGGATACGTTCCTTGTCGGTCAAAACCACCGCATCGGTGTGGCTCTCCACTATCAAAGTCAGCCCCTTGTTCATGGCAATGGGCATGAACTCCGTTTCAAGAATATGCGTGATTGCGGAAATCCTGCAAGGGGAAAGGTTGGGTTGCTCCTTGCCGTTGTCCAGACGGAAGAAATCCAGCAGCGTGTTGAGCATCTCCCGCATACGCTCGGAAGATTGCCGGATATTATCCACATACATGGTGCTTTTATCCGCGCTACAACTTTTCTGCATCAGTCCGGCATAGCCTCATTTTGTCAATCGTATTTTTTCGTGGTAGAAGTAGTTTACGATGACAGGTTTGCCTTTTTCCGAGCGTCCGTATGGCAGATCGTTTATACGATACGGGAAGCCCTGCTCCTTGGCGTAATTTGAAATGTCCTGCTCCAATGCCTGCCAGTATTCAAGCCTTTTTTTATTGTAAATTTCCTCGTAAAGCGGTATGAGGTCAGGATACTTCTCACGGATATACGTCATTATCCCGCCTTTGAACTGCCCGCGTAAATTCAGGTTTTCAAGCCAGATTAAATCAGCATAATCTTTTACCTCCTCTATTATTGCCTTCACGTCTGTTATTCTGGGGAATATGGGCGAGACGAAGCATACGGTGCGGATACCTGCCTCGTATGTCTGACGCATCGCTTTCAGACGGCGTTCAATGCTTACGGCGTTGTCCATATCTGCGCAGAACTGCTCGTCGAGCGTATTGACAGACCATGACACAGTCACTTTGGGAAAACTCTTCAACAGGTCGAGATCGCGAAGGACAAGATCGGACTTTGTGCATATCATAATCTCGGCATCGCTTCCTCGCAGCTCTTCGAGCAGCCTTCGGGTACGGTGGAATTCTTCTTCATACGGATTGTAACCGTCCGTCACAGACCCTATTACAACACGTTCACCGTCGTATTTATGAGGATTCGTTATCGGCTTCCAGTTTTTTACATCTAAAAACGTACCCCACGGCTCGGTGTGCCCGGTGAACCGTTTCATGAACGATGCGTAGCAATACCTGCAGGCGTGGGGACACCCTACATAAGGGTTGACCGAATATCCTCCCACCGGCAGAGAGGATTTGGTCATTACACTCTTTACATCTATTTCCTTTATTGTATCCATATTCATTGTATTCGTCTGGTAAATTGTTCCGGCAATTCCTGAATCATTCTTTCGTCGCCCATAATCGGCAGCAAATCCTCTTTCATGAACACCGGTATGCCATGAGCCTTTGCCTGTTCTGCAATGCTAAGCACCCATTCGGGGCGCGAATATGACTTTCCTTTTCGGTTTCCGGTCTCTGTGCCTATGACAATCCAGTCAATTCCCTCGAAATCAATCTCGCCGATATCATCGAAGAGAGGTTCAAACGTGACATGGTAGTGTCGTGCTTTGATATTCTTTTTCAAATCATCAATCCTCCTTTTCTCGGAACTGCGCGTGACGGTCACGCCCATCCATACGTTCTCGTCGTCAGAGGAGAAACTGATTTTGTCAGGGCGCTTCGTCAGAAAGATATAGGCGTGCTGGGGATTGCTGCTGATCCGCTCGAAAATTTCTGCGTTCCATTCAGGCTTCCAATCGGAGAAATCGCTCATTCCTGTCATGAGCCACACATGAGGACGGGACGTATCGATGATGCGCAGTTTTCGTTCCATGTATTCAGGCACGGAAAAGTCGTCGGTAATGTGGAAACGGCGGCAGTTGTTACGGGCATAGCAGTAAGGGCATCCTATAGTGCACCCTACCACTATGTTCATGTTTTTTATCAGGGATTTAATGCAGACACTCATAACACAACTGTTTCTCCGTCCTCCGGGATAATCAGCCGGCTCATGTCGGCTTCGTGATGCGTTGCCTCATTGCGCAGAATTGCACGGGTGGTCTGGCAATGGTCGATGGCATCCATGTGTACGGCTATCAGCTTGATATGCGAAGGCAATTCGTCAAGTATCTGCATCACTTCGTTCTCGTCGGGGATGATAGGACCGTCCGTTTTGGAAAATTCGGGAAAGATTGCACCTCCGGAGTTTACCACGATATAGTCAGGATTGAACCGTTCCACGGTGTCTCGGATACATGCTTCCCATCGGCAGTCACCCATTATATAAACGGTCGGGAAGCCCTCGGCTTTTAGCACATAACCTGATACAGGTCCCATCATCTGCCCGATCTGCCCGAAACCATGATGTCCGGTCGTGCGGTAAATGGATATGCCGTCTATTGTTTTTATTTCTTCGATGGGTATCACATTTGTAAATCCGTCGTTTCTGATGGCGTCCGCGTCCTGGGGCTGAACGTAGAAAGGAATTTCTTTGGGCAAATGTGTGGGGACACTCGGCTCGTAATGGTCGATGTGATTGTGGGTCAGGAGCACCATGTCCACGCCTCCGATAATATCCTGAATAGGAATGGTGAGGTGTACCCTCGGTGTTTTATTCACACCGAGGGCCGATATCAAAGTGCCTTTGTCGGCTAAAACGGGGTCAATTAGCATGGTGTGTCCCGCATACCTGATTTTCAAGGTGGCATTGCGCACCAATTGTACTGTAGATGTCTTTTTCATGACTATATGTCTTGTTATTGATTACGGGTGCAAAGTTCGGAAGAATCCGGCGAAACATCTATGCCTGAAAAAACGGTAATTATGCCATTTTGATAAATGAAATTATTATCTTTGCAAAAACGACAAGGATATGGACGAGATAATCAACCCTGATCGACTGGTCAGCGTACCGTTCAACAAGACACGCTGCGGCGTGGATTTTTACATCAATACTGCCATAAACAAGGACATCGGACTTGTGCTGACAGAAAACAAGCGGTTTAAGACAGACTTCTTCAGCTTCTACTTTTTCCGTAAGGCAAACGGATATTTGCTACTGAACTTCCGCAAGATTGAACTGCGCGACGGCATGGTTCTCCTGCTTTCACCCCATCAGCAACAAGAGTGGCATGTAGATGAGACGGCGTTGGATTACACGTTCCTTATATTCCGCGAAGATTTCATGCGTACTTTTATCGCCGACAAGTTCTTCGTTTTTCGCCTTTTGTATTGTTACCAGACAGATACGCCGCCTTACATCAATGCCACACATGACGAAATGAAGGAATATATGCGGCTGCTCGGAAAGATTAAGTATGAGCTGATGAATCCAGTGTCCGATACGTACAATATCATTGTTTCCTTACTATATTATCTTTTGCTGATTATCAATCGTACATACGCTGCCGCCTATTGCTTGCCCGCTGAAATTGCTAAAAACAATTTCGCTTTTCGGTTCAAGGACTTGTTGGAACAGAATATCCGCACCCACCAGCGGGTGCAGGAATATGCAGACATGCTTCATGTCAGTCGCATCACACTCAATAACTCAGTAAAAGCCCAATTCGGAGTATCAGCTACCCATTTGATAAAACAACGTCTGCTTGAGGAACTGAAGAACGAATTGCTATTCTCCAACCGCACTGTCAGTGAAATGGCGGATGATTTCAATTTCTCTGATCCGAGCCATCTCATGCGCTTCTTCAAACAGCAAACAGGCAAAACATTTACTCAGTACATGACGGATTACAATAAAGGCATATACGAATAACTTCTTAATATAGTCGATAGCGGCTATCGAAATATGGTTGTTGATGTTCAGGCGTTTTTGTACTGCATGAACCATTTTACGATTTCTGGATCTTCGTGCGAGCCGAGAAAGAAAGGCTTGTCGGTATCCAGCGTCTTTATCCGTGCCATGTCGTCGGCCGACAGGGTGAAGTCTAATATGTCGAGATTCTGCTTCATGCGTTCCGGTTTCACAGACTTAGGAATAATTATGCACACTGATATTTATCGCGCCCGGACAGGTGTTCGGTGCGGAAGATGACGGCATGCAGTTCCAACCAGATGGCTACCTGCTTATGTTCCATCCCGACCTGCTGCGGAATACACCTCTCGGGCGGATAATGCGTGAATATTCGTTCTTTTCCTACGAGACAAACGAGGCATTGCACCTTAGTGTGGAAGAACGGCAAATCATCATGGATTGCTTCCACAAGATTCAATATGAATTGAACCATCCGATACACCGTCACAGCAAGAACCTCATCACAGACAGCATCAAGACGTTCCTTGATTACTGCACACGTTTCTATGACCGCCAGTTCATCACACGCGACAACCAAAACCGAGACATCCTCGCAAGATTTGAGCGGTTGCTTGACGAATACTTCCATGATGGGGCTGCTAAACGGATAGGCTTGCCCACTGTACAGTATTGTGCAGACAAGCTCTGCCTCTCGCCCAACTATTTCAGTGATTTATTGAAAAAAGAAACAGGTTCAACCGCCCTACATTTCATTCATGACAAGTCTATTGAAATAGCCAAGACGGAACTTGCATCTACAGACGACACCGTTAATGAAATCGCCTATAATCTCGGTTTTCAGTACCCGCAACATTTTACCCGACTGTTCAAGAAAGAGGTAGGTTACACTCCGAATGAATATAGAGCGCAAGTGTCGTGAGAATTGGATTAGTACAGAATATTAGAACCCAACACCTCTCTTGCGCTTAACTTTCTTCCTTCTGCGAAGTATATCCACCATTTCCTGATTGGCTTCCGCATCAGCAGCGTTATAAGATGAGCCACTGCTTTTTAGCAATCCCCAAGAGCCGTTGAACAACTCGCTTTGTGCCGTGCCGGACGGTGCGCTTGGTGTAGCCGTTTCATATATTCCGGCTGTTATTCCCATACGTTCCCTGCATCTGTTGTGCTGCAAAGCCGCGTCAATCTTGGAATAACTGAAACGCCTGTCCACTTTGGAGCCGTTGAAATGGTAACCATTCATGGAGAATACAACACCCTGCACCTCGCTGGTCTGCCCCTTATGCTTGAAATGTACTTCCACTCCCTGCCGTTTCAGGTTGGCGATAAGCACGTTCCAGTTGCCGCATCTGCCGACTTCCATTTTGATGATGTCGTAAAGCGCATATTTCGTCCTGTCTGGCTCTTTCAGGCGGTTGCGTTTGACATTGTCCTTTCCGCCAGCCATATGCAAGCCGTATTTCAAGGTCAATTCCTTGCAGATGCGGGTACTGCGCAGACGCTCGTGCCTGTCCGATATGGTATTGCCGTTGTTGTCTATGCGGTTGAAAGCAATATGCACGTGCGGATGCTCCTTGTCGAAATGCTGGGCGATGAAGAACTGCGTATTCTTGATTCCCATCCGTTCCATATATTCAAGCGCGATGCCTGCCATGATACGGTTCGTCAGCCGTAACTCATCCTCTTTGGAAAAACTCAACGCGATATGTCCGACAGGTTTTGTCACCTTATCGTTCATCCGTGACTGGGCATTGAAACTCATGGCGATAGTTTCCAGATTTTCCATAAACAAGCCTTCGCTTGCTACTATCTGCGTATCCTTCTTCTTGTCGATGATGTAATCCACCACACCCTTGAAGTCGCTTCCTTTTACGATTTTCGCCATCATATCCCTATCTTGGTTATAAGTTCATGAATCCTTGCCACTGCCACCTTGCAGTCCCACCGTTCATCGTGGAAGCCTCCGGCGTTTGCCTTACGCGCAAGCTGGTTGAGATTGTTAGCCATGCCGCAGAGTTGGCGGATGTATCCGGCATGTTCCTCCGACAGCCGTTCTTTCACATGACCGTTACGGAAACATTCCCTCATGTACTCGCTTGGTGATACGCCCGCCTCATGCGATCGTGTCAGCAGGCGGAAGTAGTCGGCTGCCGTCATTTTCACTGCGATACGGTATTTCAGTTTCTCGGTTGCTTCCTTCTTGGGGCGACCTCCCTTGTTGCGTTCCTTGTGTTCCTTTGTCTGTTCCATATTTTATTCCTTTTAATTCGGTTACTGATTCAACTGTATAGACCGACGGGATGCCACCTCCTGCAATTTGGATGGTGGGTGGCAAGCGGTTTCGGTACACCCGAAACACAAACTTGCTACCTCCCAATCCTTAAGGAATGAGTTTCGGGCATCTCCCGTTTTTCTCATTCGGGATGTCATAATCCCAACCCTTTCTTCTTGGGTTTTACGATAGTTCTTGGCGGTGGACTAACGGCTAATTTCTGCCGGATTCCACGCAGGTAATCGTTCAGGTCTTTATGCCCTTTGTAGTTGTCGGAGAAGTCGCGGATGCGTCCGGCGAACTTCCTTTCCAATTCCCGATACGCCTTTCTTCCCGCCTCGTCATTGTCGAGCATGCAGTGGATACGTCCATACCCGTGCAGCACATCTATAGCTTTGGAAACATTGGCGGTCGAATTGAGGATGACGTAATCCTGCCTGTCAAGGTCGGGCAAGTTCGAGCAGTTCCTCTTCCGCAACGTGAGGAATGAAAGATAGTCCATCATGCCCTCGAATACAAGGCATTTCTCTCTCGCTTCTCCCTGTTGCCGAATATGGCTGATGTCTTTGGGTGCGACACAGCCTTTGAAAAAACGGTTACGCACTTCAAATCCTCCCGCCACATTCGGAAAACCGATGGCGAAATAGGGCTTGCCGTTATGGGTGAAGTGGAGCTCTTTACATTGCGCCTTTGCCAAAGCGATGTTTATGCCCCGTTCCTGCAAGTATCGGAGCAATGCCGGATGGGTGAGTTCGCCCACCTCCAAATGTTGGAAACTCGGTTCGGATGCCTGCTGGCGAAAAGAGTAAAGCCAAGCCTTTGTCTTGATTGAAATCAGAGTGGAACACAGAACGTTTCCGCCGCCTATGGCGGCAGAAACGTTTTTAGTTACCTTTGCTGTAGGCATAAGAAGCAAGCCGTTTTTTTCTTGGGTTTTCAATCCCACAAAAGAGTATGGCTCCTTGTCCTGCGAATCGAAGATTGGTCGTCAGAGGCCGTATAGAAGAATGCTCATCGACAGGACATGGCTTATGCCATTTATCCATCAACAAGAGTAACGATATTACCATGGCAAAGAAAGCAAAAAAAGTCAAGAGCGCCAAAGGTGCGGAACTTCGGATAGTCAATCCCGATGCGGCTGGGATAGACATCGCGGACGGTATCATGCAGGTCTGCATCCCTGCTGACCGCTCCAAGGACAACAACCGTGCGTTCGGAGCATATACATCCGACCTGCATGCCATCTCGGCATGGCTTAGGGAATGTGGCATAAAGACAGTCGCAATGGAATCCACCGGGGTGTACTGGATACCGCTGTTCTGTCGTCTTCAGGAGGACGGGCTGGATGTCGTATTGACCAACGCAAGGGATGTGAAGAACATAACGGAGAGGAAAACCGACGAGTCGGATGCCGAATGGCTGATGTTGCTGCACCAGTACGGGTTGCTCAAGGCAAGTTTCCAACCGCACAACGACGCCAAACGGATGAGGACACTTACCCGTCATCGTGACACCCTCTCCCGTGAAGCCTCAAGCATGGTCCTGCGTATGCAGAAAGCCATGCAGCAGATGAATATAAAACTTACGCTTGTCCTGTCTGACATCACGGGAAAATCCGGCATACGTATCATCGAGGCCATTCTTGCAGGTGAACGTGACCCCAAGAAACTTGCGGAATTGGCTGACATCCAGTGCAAAACCCCGAAAGAGGAAATAGCCAAGGCACTTGAGGGCAACTGGGAAGAAGACCTCATGTTTGTCCTCAGACAAAACTATGATACTTTCAAACATTATTGTACCCAACTTGGCGAGTGCGATGCAGAACTGGAGAAACTCATGGAAAACTACCGTGCGGAGGTTGCCAAAGTGGAAGATACTTCATATAGCCCGGCAAAAAAACGCCGCGATTATAAAAAGACCAGGCATACCGTGAGCTTCGACGTGGAAAGGAAAGCATACGAAATGTGGGGAGTGAACGTTTTTGAGATACCGGGCATAAGCCACCTGACCGCACTTGAACTGATGAGTGAACTGGGGCACGACTTTACCCGGAAGTTCCCGTCTTCCAAACAGTTCTGCTGTTGGTGCAACATCTCACCGAACACCAAGATATCAGGAGGAAAAAGAATATCAAGCCACGTGCCACACCGTCGGAACAATGTCGGGTTGATTTTTAGAAGTATCGCTTCTTCGCTCGCCAATGCGAAGAACCAATTGGGGAACTTCTACCGCAGAATACGTTCACGGGCCGGAGGTAAAGCCGCAGTCATTGCCACTGCCCACAAGGTAGCCGAGATATTCTTTGCCATGGTTGCAAACCAAACAACTTATAATCCGGAAAGAGTAGGTATAGACGAGAAAGTATTACTCGAAAAACGGATTACAAGATACAAACGTGAATTAGAACGAATTACAGGCACACATATAGAAATTGGCAATGCATGTGTTCCATAGAAAAGATATGGGACGGATGTGTGGTGCCTGTTCCGCTATCTTGCCAAGCAGATAAGGCACATGGTCGGATGCGTACAGTACCCCTGCAAGTGCGATGATGTTACCACCTCTTCCCAGTCCATAATCGAACCACAGGTTGCGGTCGGTGTTCACCTTGAACGAGGCTTCCGTTTCCTGACGGAACGGGGATTTATACCACAGGCAGTTTCCCTGTTGCTTTACGGGCGAATAACCCAAACTTTGCAGATAGTCCGCAATTTTGATTTGTTTTGCTTCTTGGATGTTCATGATATAATTTCTATGGATTTGATGATGACTGTAAAAACGTTGATTTGATGAATGAGATATGTATTGTCCTATACGTTAATGCTTTATATTCTCAACATCTTCTCAACAAACCACTCACAAATAGAGAATCCAACAAACTGATGCTGTTTCCCTCTCAACTTTTCTTTTCGATTGTTGAGAATTTGTTGAGAGTGTATGCTGTTTATTATCAGTATGGTTATATCATTATTCATCAATTCAACAAAAAAAGAATAGTATTACAGGGATTCAAGTTGTTCCCTTGTGACGGTGTAGAAACGACCGACTCTTTTTATCGGCTCATATCGGCACTCCCGATTGTAATTGAATTGGTAAGTGGTATATGTAAGCCCGTTAGAGGCAGGAGTAAGTTTCCAACATTCCTGCAATACCTTTCTGACTTGGTGCTTCTCCACCTTTACCTGCGAATGTACCAGCAAAAGAAGAATGTCGTTGTGGCAGAACGAGAATGTGTCCGTGCCGACACTTTCCATAATGTCAAGGATAAGTTCGCACATCTCTATCTCCAATCGGTTGCGGTTGCTGCGGATAATCTTCTGCAAGGCTTCGGTATGCAGCAAAGAGGGCGCAAACCACATACGGCTTTCCTTTTCGGTGGAAAGTTGTCTGTATTGCAGGTAATACAGAAAGGCAGGTATCTCAGCTTTCAGCTTTTGCAGGAAGTCTGTGTCATCGGATTGCAGACGGTCTATCTTGCGCACCCAATAGCGTGTTTCACCTGCATCAATGATAACAGGCAGATACTCGTTGTTGGAGCATAGCACGAACTTGGCAAAGAACGCTATCTCGTCACGGTCTTTGCCTTTGGCTTCCACCTTGTAGGAAAGTGTGGTGCTGAGGTTCTTCAACCGCTCGCTGTCCTCCCTGCGGTTGAGCAATACCTCGTCCACCACGATGAGCAGTTTTCCTGCCCAGTCGGAATTGAACTGGCTGCGGAAGTCCTCGTTGGTATTGAAAGTGACATTGTTTTGAAACACAGCTTTCAGGAAGTTCAGGAATGTACTCTTGCCCGTGTTGCGTTCTTCTGATACCAACAGCAGGATAGGCAGTTTCTGCACGGGTTGCAGGTAGAGCAATTGAAGATAGTCCATGCCCAATTCATACTGTTCACCGAAGATATGGCGCACCAATGACCGGATACAGGGAAACTCGCCTTGTTGCGGACGGTGTCCTATCGGCTCGTAGAGGTTCAGGAACTTGTCCACCACGGGACGGTAGTCCACATGGTCGGGGACGGTGCAGAAGCCGTCGTACTTCGGCACGGTGGCGAGATAGTCCTTGCCGTAGTCCTGCCGCAGTGTTTCGTTGTTCCACACGATGCGCTTCTTCACATAGCCTCCGTTCAGACGGGGCTGGTTCACTAACTTGTAGAGGGTAGTACCCACACGGATAAACTCCTCATTTTCAAAGTTGCCTTGTTTCATTAGCACTTCATTTTTTTGTTTAATCAGTGCAAAACTCGGCAATTAGCGCAGAACGGATTAACAACTCACGCATACCTCACGTAAGATTTTCTTGGATTTGGCTTTATGACATACAACAAAAGCCCGAAGAAATGCCATTCTAATGGATTTTTCTTCGGGTTTGTCGTAATCGTACGTATGAATGGCAATACACCTATTCACATACTCGTATAAATACATTGTTGGCAATGGGAATACGCATAGGTCTCACTACTTCATGTCGTCATATCATTAGAACTTATGCCTGATAATTAGACATATCCCAACCATTTATACCCAGCGAAAAGAAGATATTTGTTTTCTCTTTTCGCAAGTACAGCCTTTTAAATATGGCATTGCGCACCTGTTCCGCACCGAAGCTGTCAATGCGGAAAGCAAGTGCGACTATCATCGGAAAGCTGAACACATCGGCATGATACCCGTTCTCCTGCCGAACATACTTCTGTACCTCGTATTCTTTTAATGCTCCACTGTTATAGATGTTTCTGATGGCAGAACGAAGTGTCGGAGCAATTACTCCGAACAGTTCCACCAATTCCGGCTCGCTCATCCAAATGTTTGAGACATTCTCCGGCATGATGATATTGCCGGATTCATTCACTGTTATGCTGTTTCTTCTCATACTCATGACATCGTTATTCCGTTAAACGTCTTACTCAGTTTGTCGCCGAACATGGTCAGGTCGTTGTCGAGCTTCTGCGTGGTTATCTTTGCGTAGAGTTGGGTCGTGACTATATTCGTATGTCCCAACACACGGCTTACGCTTTCAATGGGCATCCCCTTGCTCAAAGCTAATGTTGCGAAGCCATGACGACTGCAATGAAATGATATTGACTTGGTTATGCCACATTCCCTTATCATCCGTTTCAACGGTTTGCAGATAGACCAATAGTTCAAGCCGGGGAATATACGATTGTCTTTCTGCATCGGTCGGTAGCGTTCGACAATCTGCAAGGGTATATCCAGCAGCTTCACTTGGAAGGCGACTTTTGTCTTGTGGCGTTTGGACAATATCCACTTCTCGCCGTTCACCTCCACGATGTTGTCATTCGTCAGTTCCTGAATGTCCACGAATGACAAGGCGGTGAAACTGGCAAAGATGAAAATGTCACGGATGTATGCGAGCTTGCTGTCTGCAAACTCATGTGTCATGACCGCTTTCAGTTCATCCTCCGTCAGATATTCCCGTTCTTTCACATTGGGGCTGATATGAAACTGGATGAAAGGATTGCGCGGTATCAACCCGTTATAATGCGCTTTCATGACCACGCCTTTCAGCCACATACAGTTTGCCCATATCGAACCGTTCCGCAATCCGGCTTCAGTCGAGAGGTATGCGGCGAACTCCTTGATGAAATCGGGAGTAAGTTCCAACATGGACATATCGCTGCGTCTGTAAAACGACTTGATAAAGGCGGCTACATGGTTTCTTGCCCGTACACGTGCCCGATAGGTAGCCATTACCCTGTCTTTGCCTACCCGTTTCTTGAACACTTCGTTCTCACGGTCGAATGCTTTTAGCAGCGTCTCATACTCGCTGCCGATTCCCTGATAGGCGTTGCGCACCATCTCAGCCGTAACAAATGCCTCGCGGTCTGAAATGCGCTGGTAATGTTTGATGATTTGCGCCTTGATGTTGTCAAGGGCAAGGTTGATGTCTCGTGCCTCGCGGCTCTTGCCTTTCGCCTTGTTTCCTTTCACGTCCCAAAGCGTTTTCGGGATGTTCTGCTTACAACTGAACTGCGCCACAGTCCCGTTGATTGTCACTCGTCCCATGATGGGGACAATACCGTTTTTCTCCTTGCTGCCGTTCACGTAGAACAGAACCTTGAATGTGCTTCTTGCCATACTCGTTTTTTGTTTGCAAAGTTATTACTCAACGAGTTAGACCTTGATATGCCAACCTGTGCCACAAGCTGCCAAATACAACACGGTGTGTTAAAAATCACCATTCGGCGGGTAATGATTTGGAGACCGTTCTTCTTCATAAATCCGCTTTCCTTTACGTTACCTCGATTTTTCGCCTGTCCTCATTTGTCTTCGCAAACGCCTTATTGACAGGCATTACGAAGACATTTGTCCCTTTTTATTCGTCTTTTCCAGAGATTTTCAGTAACTTTGCGCTCGGCGAAGTGACCGCCTACGGCCAGCTCGACACGCGGACGCGCATGCTGTGCATCCTGGCCTCGAACATCGCCTCGCAGGGCCGGACCGCCTACCGGACGACGCTCGAAGGCGCGCTGAACGCCGGAGTGACGCCCGTCGAGGTGAAGGAGACGCTGCTGCTGCCGTAGTTCTGTTTCACATAGTAGTCGAGGTAAGGCTCCGTCTCTGCGGGCGGGGTGTGTCCGTCCACGATCAGCAGTTTTTCGGGGTTGGGCGACATCGGGCCGATGAACTGGCCGAGATACTGCACGAACAGGGTCATGCGATCGCCGTAGATTCCGTAGTTGCGTTCGTCCGAGGATTCCGGCTCGTAGTCGAGATCCAACCCGTCGATGCCGTACTCCCATACGTCTTTGAGCAGGTGGTTGCCGTAGAGCACGCACCAGTCGGGATAAACGCCGTCGGGGTCGATCGTGGTCGTCTGATTGACCATGTCTTCGTATGTGAGTCCGAAGTTGGCGAAGTTGTCGTTCTCCATGATTCGGATGATCGTGGGCATCACCAGCCGGGTGCCCTTCTTGTTGCGCATCTCCCACATCTCCTTGTAGGCCAGCGGATTCTTGACCGGATCGGGGTAGCCGCCCCAGAGCGAGCAGATGTCCACGCTGTCGGGAAGCCCCGCGAAGCGGTAAGCCATCGAGTAGCTCTGGTCGTAGTCCGAGAACCATACGAAGCAGAGCGAGCGTTCCTTGAAGGTATCCTTGTAGGCGCGCAGGTTGGCGTAATATTCTTCCGAGTATTTGTAAGCCGGCTGCAGGTTCAGCGGCTCGGCGTCCGTGTCGCATGCCGTAAATCCGGCGCATACCGCAAATATGACGGCAAGGGTCGTTATTGTCTTTTTCATGGTTGTTCAGGTTTTCGGTTTATAATCTCGGATTCTTGTCCCACCATACGCTCGTGCCGCCGTTGTCGCCCGTGGGGTTCGACGATTCGCTGTTGAGTGTGTGCGTGGCCGTTGCGACGGCTTCGGCGTTGGTGCTGTACTCCGTCGAGGGGTAGTTCAGGCGGCGGATCTGCTTGGAGGTGCTGATCTTGCCGCCACTGTTGTTGACGAGGACCGGCAGGATGCGCGGATAACCCGTGCGGCGGAACTCCGACCAAGCTTCCTGCCCTTCGGGGAACATGGCCAGATACTTCTGGGTGATGATCTGCTGTCTCTTATACACATCTGACGCTGC
>ENA-OZIC01000784-OZIC01000784.1-human-gut-metagenome-genome-assembly--contig:-NODE-784-length-15518-cov-6.207528_pt1 | contig 15518 bp, 12 predicted proteins | sample MGYA00244056_ERZ653704 | MGnify/ENA primary metagenome ERZ653704 (study PRJEB26926, sample SAMN06165229) | human gut metagenome | biome: ENVO:00009003; feature: ENVO:2100002; material: ENVO:00002003... | reverse complement strand
GGGGCAGAAACGCCCCGGTGGGGCGTTTCTAGGGCGCGGCTTGGCGAATCCCTTCAGGCGCACAAAAAATGCATTGCAATGTACTTTTTGTTTTGATTTTGTGTCAGAATAGTTTCAGTAACATATCATCTGCTGCATCCGTGTATTGCCCTTTTGATAGCCGTTCGTTCCTCAGTCGATTTATGGTGATTCGCATAAGGTGAATTTCTTCTGCGGAGAAACTTGCTCTTTTATCGGCCGGGAGAGAATCAATTTTCAGTATTAGCTTTCCAACTTCTTGTGTGCTATGCCCAAATTCTCTTTCCTGATAGTAATAGGGTGCCAGCGCTTTCAGCAGAATGCTTTTGTTCGCGCGGGTCAATTTGATTTTTCTCATAGTCCAATCGCCTTTCCGAGTTTCTCTTGTGCTTTGCGTTTATTTTTGTCAAATGCATGGGCGTAAATATCCAGCGTTGTGCTGGCCTGTGCATGACCCAATAGACTAGCCACCGTGCGGACATCCACGCCTTGTGCAATCAGCAAGCTGGCGTTTGTGTGCCGCAAGCTATGCACATTCAAATCCAGCGGCAAGTTGTTTGCTTTCAATATCAGCTTAAAGCGATAGGTAAATGTGCAGGGATTCATCGGCTTTCCATTAGTACAGATACAAGCGGTGCATCTGGGTTTCCCCGAAGAATACCTCGAGGAAAATTTGGAGGATGCCTTTTCCTGCATAGGTATCCTTGGGGCGATATCGTTTCGGCGTATACTGCCGGGGTGGGTGTTTCAGCTCATACAGCCTTGATCCATACAACAAGTAGTTTTCCCGCAGTCTGTCATCTATGGCTGCAAGATCGTATTCTTCTCCCAGCCTATAAAGTCGCACGGCTCGACCACCATCTCGCACCCGGATGGGGTGCTGCTCTTTTTGTTTTGCATGGATTTTATGGAGCAGTAAAAGAGGGGGATTCGAACAGCCCGTGCCCCGCGCTTTGCGTCCTGCGGGGCAGAAACGCCCCGGTGGGGCGTTTCTAGGGCGCGGCTTGGCGAATCCCTTCGGGCGCACTAAAAAAGCACATTGCCATGTACTTTGGCAATGCGCTTTTTGGTTTGATGTTATTTTGCTTTCGGAATCACTTCTCGCTTTCGGGGAAGATGATTTTATTGACGAAGAAGAAAATGACCATAGACACGCCGCCGTTCAGAACCGTCGTACCGATGTTATAAATAAAGTCCGGCACCAGCAGCCCGGCAACGGCGACCCACACGCAGTTGATGGAGTTGACGATGCAGGTGATGACGCAGAATGCCAACACATACCACGCGATCTGCTTGCCCAGATTGCCCTTGCTGCGGAACACGAAATTGCGCTGGATCGGGAAGTTGATGCACTCGCCAATGACCATAGCGATCATATACGCGCAGAAGTACGGCAGCCCGCCGTGGGCGGCATCGTAGCCGAGGATGTTCCACTTGAAGGTTTCGCCAAACAGGGTCACATCCACGCCGGGCCAGCCGAAATCCACCACCGGCAGACTGCTGAATGCAGCGGGCAGAAATTGCAGCAGCAGATACTTGAACACGGTAATCAGGTTCGACACGATGACGAACAGACCGCCCTCGCGCACCCACTTGGCGGCGGCGGGGTGTTTTGCCGCAAAATTATTCCAAAACTGCATAATGCAACCTCCATCAAGCGCCGCGCAGACGCTTTTCCATCTGCGCATTCAGCACCACATTCTTAATCGCTTCATAAATCACCCGCACAAGACCCAGAATCCAGAAGCCCTGCAATTCCATGACAATGCCGTCCACCATGCCCATGCTGATGGCGCCGTTCGTCATCTTTGCCAAGGCGCGAAGGGGCATATTGTACTGGAACAAAATGTTCAGATCCGGCTTGCCGCGCTTATAGCTGACATCCAGCAGAATCGTCAGCACAAGCCAGACAAGCCAGCCCAGCGGGCTGCGGGCGTGGTTCAGTTCGCCCAAGGTCAGATTGCGGTCAATTTTGGTTTTGCCGTCCGGGATAGGATGCCCCAGCAGCTTTTCAAAGTCCGCATCGGAAACGCTCAGCACATCCCCTTTATAATAGCAATCCAAGTCCACATCTTCATACGGATGCACGGTAGCCGTTCCATGCACGGTGATTTTCTCGCACAGCCGAATGTCCTCCACGCTTGCGCCGACAAGCAGCTCGTACTCGCCGCCCTCGATCTCCCAGCGGTTTGACTGCACATTCCAGAAGCGGAACGCCTTATCGTCCAGCATGATGGTGATGCGCTGTTTCTCACCGGGGGCAAGCGTTACGCGGGCAAAGCCTTTCAGTTCCTTTGCAGGGCGGAAAAGCTCACTGTTCTTTTTAGCAACATACAGCTGCACAATTTCCGTTCCTGCCACACTGCCGGTGTTCGTTACGGTAAGGCTGACCCCCTGTTCATCGGCAACCATATCGCTGTACGCAAACGTCGTGTAGCTCATACCATAGCCAAACGGGAAGCGCACGGCTTTTTCCGCCGTGGTAAAGTAGCGGTAGCCGATGTACAGCCCCTCGCGGTACTCCACAGTCTTGCGGCGGGTGGCAAAGTCGGCGGCGCTGGGTACGTCGGCGTAGGCTAACGGCCATGTTTCTGCCAGCTTGCCACAGGGATTGACCTTGCCGGTCAGTGCATCCGCAACGGCGCCCGCCCCCGCCTGACCGCCTAAGGCGGCGTACAACAGGGCTTGGCAGTTGTCCAGCCACGGCGTTTCGACTACGCTGCCGCTGTACAATACCACGACAATTTTCGGGTTGACGGCCGCCACAGCCTGCAGCAGATCCACCTGATTTTGCGCAAGGCGCAGATTGCCGCGGTCAAGACCCTCACTCTCGGCGATTTCATCCAGACCCATGCACAAAATAACTGTATCCGCCTGTGTCGCCAGTTCGCAGGCGAATTTCTGCAAAGCAGCATCCGGCTTACCGTGGCGGTCAAAGCCCTGCTGATACCCGATGACGTTCAACGCGGAGTCAATCAGCTTATCCAGCAGCACATCCACCTGTGTCGAGTTCACCATGCTGGAGCCTGCTCCCTGATAGCGCGGATTTTTGGCAAAGTCGCCGATGACAGCCACCTTGCTACCCGCCGCCAACGGCAGCAAAGAACCCTCGTTTTTCAGCAGCACAAGGCTTTCCTCGGCGGCGCGGCGGGCAAGCGCATGATGGGCTGCCGCATCAAACTCGCGCGGGGCAGCGTCCAGCGCAGCCTTGGTATCAAACACCAGCGGCAGCAACTCTGACAAGCGGGCGTCGATGTCGGATTCAGAGATTTTCCCGCTTTCCACCGCCGCCAGCAGTTCGCGCACACTGTCCCCACCGGGCGCGGGCATTTCCAGCGTGGAGCCGTTTTTCACACCCAGCGCGTGGTCGTTGCTTCCGCCCCAGTCGGTGATGACCGCGCCGTCAAAGCCCCACTCACCGCGCAAAATCTCCATGAGCAGGTGCTTATTCTCGTTGGCGTACGTACCGTTCACAAGATTGTAGGACGACATAATACTGCGGGGATGCCCCTCTTTGACGGCAATTTCAAACCCGGTCAGGTAGATTTCCCGCAGGGTGCGCTCGTCCACGATGGAATCCGAAGCCATACGCCGCGTTTCCTGACTGTTGACGGCAAAGTGCTTCGGGCAGGCAGCTACGCCCTTGGACTGGATGCCGCGAATATATCCCGCCGCCAGCTTGCCCGCGAGATACGGGTCCTCGGAGAAATACTCAAAGCTGCGCCCGCACAGCGGGTTACGCTTCATGTTAAGCCCCGGTCCCAACACCACAGACACTTCCTGCGCAGCGGCTTCCTCGCCCAAGGCTGCGCCGATTTCCTCGCCCAGCGCGGCATCCCAGCTGTTCGCAACAGCCGACGCCGTGGGGAAGCAGGTGGCGGGCACGCTGGGGTTCAGCCCCAAGTGGTCGCTCTCCCCCGCCTGCTTGCGCAAGCCGTGGGGACCGTCCGACAGCCAGATCTGCGGGATGCCGTGTTCGGGCATCCCCCGCGTTTTGAAGGTTTCCGCGCCGGAAAGCAGGGCGCATTTTTCTTCCAAGGTCAATTTTTTCAGCAAAAGTTCTGTATTTTGCATATGGTTTTCCCTTCTCATAAGAAAAGCCGCATCCAACGCCTGCAAGCAGACATCAGACGCGGCTTTCATTCAGCAAGTACCGTTGTTAGAGCAAAGAATGTTTACTCTGCCGCCAGCGTGACCACAGCCTCGTTGATGGAGTAGGTGGTGCTGGAGCCCCAGCCGGAGACGATTTCGTCGTGGGCGGGGATGGTCAGCTGCTTGCTGCCGTCCTCACCCTCGGTGATGGGCACCGTCAGGGCATCGCTGCCGTTCAGGGTCATGGTAAGGGCATCGTCCTGCACATCCACCAGCGTGCCGGTGATGGAGGCAGAGCCGTCGGCGGCAGTCAGCGTGCAGACCTTGTGGGAGTAATCCACCAGCAGCACGGCATCCGTTGCGGTGGGCGTCTCACCCTGCACCAGCTCATAGCTGCCCGTGTACTGCTCGGTGACCAGATCCTCGACCTGCACTTCAAACGTAGCGGTCGCACCCAGGAAGGAGGCCGTCACGGTCTTGGTGCCTACGGTGTCGCTGTCGTAACCGGTGAAGGTCAAGCGACCGCCCCAGATGGACTCCTCCGCACCGTTGGCGCGGGTAGCCGTCACAACCAGCTCGCCCGGGTTGAAGATGTCGCCCGTGTAGAAGGTGCGCAGGTTGGAGGCATCGATCGTCAGGCTCTTGGCAGGGGCATAGGGCTGACCGTAGATGTTGATGTTGCGGGTAATACTACCGCCCCAAACGCCATAGCTCAAGCTGGCTTCCATGCTGTATGCGCCGTGGTCGGTGTCAAAGATGAAGACATCCGCATCTGCGCCGCCATCCACATTGGTGGGGCGCACAGTGCCGTCGGCGTCCTGATTGCCCAGCAGATGAATGACGAAGTTCTTCTCGCCGTTTTCATCGTAGTTGTACCAGTAGCCGTAAACATGGGAGATAGAGTCGCTGCCCACGGAGGTGCTGGGACCGCTGAAGGAACCCCACATCGAACCGTCGGTGTAGCAGTACATATCCAGACAGCCCGGATCCACGATGGTGCCGAAGCCTTCGGTGTACTGACCCTCGAAGAAGTAGGCGACTTCCCCGTTCGGCTCCTTGGCTTCCCAGGTTTCCTGCGGGATGGCAATCAGGTCATCCAGCGTCTTGGAAACATACTCGTTATCCTTGTAGTTCATAACGGGACCATCGGCAGAAGTCTGCGCCGCATCGGGGGCAACCTCCGCATTGTCGGCCGAGGGCAGGCTGCTGCTCTGCAGGGAGAAACCGCCCACGCAGACCGCAGCGACCACGACCACCGCACCGGCGGCAGCAAGCTGTTTTCCGGTGGCTTTTGCCTCGCCGGTTTTCGTCTGCTTGCAGAAGCAGGCAATCACACTGAGCAGGCAGGCAATGAAAGTGCCGACCATATAAAACACGCACAGACCGGCGTTGCCGCCCGCAAAGGTGACATGGTTGATGACGTCGGCAAAGACGAAATACAACTGCACAACGACAAGATACAGGGCAATGTTATAAATGACCGCCTGAATCAGCGCGCTGAACGGAACGGAAACAAAGAAGAAAACGAGCGAAGCGGCAGCACCGACCAGCAGCACCACGCCGGGCATCGTGCCGGAGTGGCCCAGAGGGGCGGCCGTGGCCTGTGTGGACAGGAATACAATGCCGGTGATCAGCGCGACCAGCGCTGCGGCAAGGCAGAACCAGCTGCCCAGCCCTTTATTTTTCAAGCCTTTATTCATCAGGTTCCACCTCCATCAATTCTTTTTGGCGGCACGATTCTTCCGCTTTTCCTCGGAGAAAACGTCCGTGTAGGTATGCAGCACATACATCACGACAGCGGCAACGGCCAGTGCGCAGAACACAACATCGAGGGCGCGCAGGGTCGTCTGCCACCACGGGGCTGCATCGGAAACGACAACGTCCTCCGCGCCGGAGCCGCCCATAGAGGACTGCAGCATGATGTAGTACAGATAATGGTTGGAGTCGATGACCTTCTGCAGCAGGTCGCCGTCATCGGTGCTGGTGATCAGCTTCTCGATTTCATTCGGGCGGGCGGTATCCAGGCAGAAGATGTTGTTGCCTGCCATCAGCATTTCGGGGGCGGAGGAATACTCGGACGCGGTCAGCGCATCGTCGATGATGTAGCCGCCGTAGTTCCACTCGTCGCGCAGGATGTGCTGGATGCCCTGGTTGGCGGCAGCGTACATAACGCCGATACGGTTGTAAGCGGTCATAACACCGAGAGAATCGCCCTCAGCCAGAGAACCCTCAAAGGCGCGCATATAGATCTCGCGGATGGCCTGCTCGTTCGCAAAGGTGGAGATGCCCTGACGGCCGGCTTCCTGCTCGTTCAGGAAGAAGTGCTTGACCGTGCCGATCAGACCCTTGTTGCGCATACCGCGGGAAACGGCCTTGGCAGCATAGTAGCTGAGAACGCCGTCCTCGGAGAAATACTCCGAGGTACGACCGGAGTAGGGAGAACGCAGGGTGTCCGCGCCGGGCGCGTAGGCGATGGGGATGGACGCATACAGCGCATCCTCGCCGTACATCTCGCCAAAGCGGGTCTGCACATCGTGGTTCCAAGTTGCGCCGACGATGGGCAGCGTAGCCCAGCCGGTGCAGTTGCGGCGGTCGCCGTACTTAAACTGACCGTTCATGCCCTCGGGACCATCGACGATGGTGCAGCCGGGCTTGTTGACAGCCTTGACAGCCTTGATGCCCTTGGAGTCGCCCATGTTGATGAGCAGATCGCTCAGCGTCAGCTGAGAAAGGAAGTCGTTCCACTTCGGGTCGTCGAAGGCAACGCCGATCATATCGCTGAAGTTGATCTTCTCATCCAGCTCCACGCCGAGGTTGAAGTCGGAAACGCTCTTGGCATCGGCTGCCTTGACGTAGGTCTGCATATTCAGACCGTTGTACAGCTTATCGTTGACCGTCAGGGTCTCCAGCGTGGTGGGGTAGGTCGTATCCCACGCGCTGCGGGACAGGTAGGTGATTTTTTCGTCGTCGTTCGCCCAGTAGTTCACATCAGCGTCGTCGAAGGTGTTCGTGACTTCCACATCGCTGTTGTAACGGGATTTGCGGTACTTTTCGGTATCGACCTCGGTGTTGGGGGCGGTCCAGGTGGCCACGGCGGCGGTGTTGCCGGTGACGACATTGCCGTCCTGATCGATCAGCTTGCCCGCAACGGCGTCACCGCACTTGGCGGCCAGCACATTGTTCAGTGCCTCGTGTGCGCCGTTGCCGACGGCGAAGTAGTAATCGCCCGCATCGAGGATGTAGCCCTTCGCGCCGTTGGCGTCATAAGACGCGAGGAAGTAGCCGGGCACATCGACCGTGACAGTCTCGGATGCACCTGCGGCCACGTCGATTTTGTCATAGCCCAGCAGCTGGATCGAGGACTTTTCGACGTTGTTCTGCTTGTCGTAGTCGGTGTAGGGGGACTGTCCGTACAGCTCCACCGTAGCCTTGCCGTCCTTATCGCCGGTATTGCTCACCGTGACGGTCGCCGTGAAGGTGTCGGTGTCGCTGTTGTAGTCCAGTTTGTCAAGGCTGTACTCATAGGTCGTGTAGGACAGACCGTAGCCGAAGGGGAAGCAGACCTCCTCGGCGTAGTTCCAGCCGTCGGTCGAGGCTTTGGTGCCAACCGTGGAATCGGCGTTGCCCTGACCGAGGATGGTGTCCTCGTAGCGGGTCTCGTAGTAGCGGTAGCCGACGTAGATGCCTTCGTTATAGCTGACAAAGCTGTCGCCTGCCGCGCGGGGCGTTTTGCTGCCGTAGTTGTAGGCGTGCAGACCGAAGTTCTCGGCACTGGGCGCGGACAGGGAGTTGGCGGCAAAGGTGGCGGTGGTGTGACCGGAGGGGTTGACCTCACCGGTCACAACGCGGATGGCGCCGGGCATACCGTAGAAGCCGGGGTTGCCGACCCACAGCACAGCGTCAACATTGTACTCGTCCAGCCAGTCCATCTCCATCGCAAAGACGGAGTTCAGCAGGACGACGGTTTTCTTGAATTTGCCGGAATCCTTGATTTTCTGGAAGATTGCTTTCTCGTTGTCGTCCAGCTCCAGCATCCGCTTGCCCTCGTCGTTGACCATCGCAAGGTCGTTGCCCTCGGTGGCAAAGCGGGACAGCGTAACAAACGCGACATCGCCGTAGGACGCAAACGAGTCGGTGACGCTGCCGGTTAACAGCGCCGGGTCATATTCGCCCACGCTGGAAACGCTTCTTGCTTTCGGCGCTTCGGCGGAAGCGTAGGCGTCCAGCACGGTTTGGTTCACGTTGAAGCCGGCATCCTGCAGGGCGTCAACGGGGGTTTTCTGGTAATCCGGGTTTGTGGAGGAACCGCCTGCCGTGCTGCGGAACACCGGGTCGATGCTGCCGCGGCCAAAGACCGTAACATTGCGCTCAGACTCGGAAAGCGGCAGGGCATTGTTGCGGTTGTAGAGCAGCACGCTGCCCTCTTCTTCTTCCTGCTCACAGAACTGATAAGCGGCTTCGATGTACTTTTCGTAGCTTGCGTCAGACAGAGTGCCGTCAGCGGAGAACTCCGTGCCGCCGTAAGATGCGCCAGCGCCTTCGATGCCGAGTGCATGGTTGACTTCGCCTTCCTGCTGGAACGCAATAGTCGTTCCGGTCAGGACAAGGTTGGCCACCAGCACAGCCGCGCCGGACAAGCCCAGCCAACGGCGGGACTTGCTTGAGGTTTCCTTTTGTGCCATAGGTTTTTCTCCTTCCTAAACTGTCACAGATGAATGATACGATGCGCTTGCTGCCAAGGGCTGTGCACTTCCCCTTTTGCAGAAGCTTTTCGTATCTTTTTCACAAAGCTATCATAAAGGGAAGCGTTGACCGGGTCAATGCAGTTGGCGTAAATGTCAAAAAACACGGCACAAATGACAACGAAGAAAAGCGACCGCCTTTCGGCAGTCGCTTTTGGGTTATGCAGTTTCTTTTTGGCTTTTCCCACAGGGGAAGGTGACCACCAGATAAAAAATCGAGTCCTCCACAAAGCAGTCTGCCGTGCCGCCGTACAGCTCGGCAATGCTTTTGATGCTTTTTATGCCGTAGCCATGCTCCCCGGTATCCTGCTTGGTTGTGACGATAGCGCCGTCCCGCAGCGTCGGCGGTGCGGGGGTGTAATTCTGCACGCGGATGACCGCCATGTCACGGCAGCGGCTGATGTCCAGTGTGATGACCCGCTTAGACGCATCGCTTACCTGCGTCAGACACTCAATGGCATTGTCCAGCGCATTGCCCAGCAGGGAGTAAATGTGGTAGTGCTTCATATCCTCCAGACAGCTGCCGTCTGCCGAGCAGACCAGCTGAATACCTGCCTGCCCGCAGAGTGCCGACTTTTGGGTCAGTGTGATGTCCAGCGCCTTATTCCCGGTGAGATAGCGCAGGTTCAGGTTGTTCATTTCTTCTTCCAGACGGGCGCGTTCCTCATCTGTGGCGCGGGAATACTGCTGTTTCAGGTCATGGTAGCGGATGTTGATTTTTTCCATGTCTTTTTTTGCCTGCTCATACTGCTGCTTGTCACATTCCAGCAGCTGCGCCAGCATTTCATTTTCGTGTTCCAGACTCTTGATGCTGCAATTTGAAAATTCCAGCGCCAGAATCGTAATGGCAAACAGGATACAGAACGCATTCAGCGCCAGATAGGCGGTCAGGTAGGACTCTGCGCTGCTGTCCAGAACATCCTCCAGCACAACACTCAGGTAGACCGCGGCAATCAGGAAAAAGCCGGAGTAAAGCACGGTCTTGACATTGTCAAACAGCAGTCGCCCGCGCCGGATGCGCAGGGTGAGCAGCAGGTAGATGACCAGACAGACCACAAGGTTGCTGAAAAGCAGAATGGCAAAGGTAACGCGCCTGTCCGTGCGCCCATGCTGAATCAGCCAAATAATGGGCATATAGGCCAGCTTACTGGCAATGTGCTGCACCGCGTAGGCACAGGTTGTATAAAACAGGGCGTGCAGCGGGCTGCAGTCAAAGCTGAACCATATCAGACCAAACAGCAGCGTCGTATATAGCAGCAATCTTGCCCAAAGCGGCAGAAATGCCAGGGTGTCCGTCAGCGCAAGAAAGACCCATACACCCGCCGCCAGCCGCGGAACGAAGCAGCTGCGGCGCTGCCCCCATGGGACAAACAGGCAGGCGCATAGAATCATACCCAGCTGGATTTGCTGGTTCAGTATCCAATTTATGACCGGCACGGGTCTTCCCACTCCTTTTTTGCCATATATCGAGAGAATGCTTCGGTGAAAGCGTCCTTGTAGGTGCGCCCGATGGGCAGTGCCGCCCCGCCGATATAGACATTCATACGGCTTACCGCCGTGATACAGCGCAGGTTCACAAGATAACTGGCGCTGCATCGCACAAAGCCATAGGGTGTCAGCTGCGCCGCGATTTCCTGCATCGAACCGCGGTTTTTGATGATCTCGGTCTTACCGTCCCCGCCGCACAGGTTGTACAGCAGGTCGTGCTGGCGTACCTCCACATAGGCGATTTCCGCTGCATCCAGCAGCCGCGTCACGGTGCCGTCCTTGACGACAATGTGCGGCGGCGCAGTCTTTTGACCAGCGCGCTTTTGCAGCGCCTTCAGCGCCCGCGTCAGATACATATGGAAGGAGTACCACTGTATCGGCTTTACAATAAAGCCCAGCGCACCGACACTGTACCCGTTCAGCGCGAATTGCTGCAAATTCGTGCAAAAAATGAGGATGACGTCTTGATCTGTCTCCCGGATTTTTTCGGCCAGTTCCATGCCGGACATCTGCGGCATATCAATGTCCAGATATAAAATGTCAAAATCACGGTCTTGCGCCGCCAGATAGACTGCCGCGCAGTCGAACTCCTGTACGTTCAGTTCTGTGCCGTTCTCCGCGCCAAACCGCGCCAGTGCCTGTTTCAGTTGGTCTCTTTCTTGTTTTTCATCGTCCACAATGCCGATTCGGATCATCGTGCGTTCCTCCCTCCGCGCAAGGATCTATACAAATATGATATACCCCCGAACGCAGCCGCGTCAACCTTTTACGAGCGAATCGCCCAATTTTTTCAAGATATTTCCGGAACGCCGCGTGCTGGGTATGGAAGATTCTGACCACCGTTTGACCACTACGGTGCAGTCGCACTAGGCTCAAAGTGCCAATGTGAAAAATATACCAAACAAGCCCGGTCGTCTTAACACAATCTTAATACCCCGGCAGAAAAGCTTAATACCATCTTTAAACGGGCGGCGCTATACTGTATTGTACGAAAATTCTGCTGGAGTGTGATTTTCTTTGCCATCTCATCGGCGTTTAACCTGTAAGCTCAATTACTTTCAGTCCATTATTCTGCTGTTTGCAATGGTTATCCTTATCGGGGCAGCGCTTTTGATGCTGCCGATTTCTGCACAAGCACATACCGTCACCCCTTTCCATGAGGCATTGTTTACGGCAACCTCCGCCGTATGTGTCACGGGGCTGGTTGTGCGGGATACGGCTTCTCACTGGTCGGCCTTTGGTCAGGCTGTTCTGATGGTGCTGATCCAGATCGGCGGCCTGGGTGTGATCACAGTCGGCGCGTCTTTCTCGCTTTTATCCGGTCGGCGCATTTCCCTCTCACAGCGCGGGCGGATGCAGGAGGCCATGTCCGCCCCCAAAGTGGGCGGCATTGTTCGGCTGACAGGCTTTGTGATCCGTAGCTCTTTGGTGATGGAAGGGATCGGTGCACTTTGTATGCTCCCGGTTTTCTGCCGGGATTTCGGCGTTTCCGGGATATGGAAAGCCATTTTTCATTCCGTTTCCGCTTTCTGCAATGCGGGCTTTGATTTAATGGGTACTCCCGACACGCCTTTTGTTTCTCTGACCGCATATCGCGCCGATCCGGTTATCAGCCTGACGATTTCCGCCCTGATCGTTATAGGCGGCATTGGTTTTCTGACATGGGATGACGTGCGGACCAATCGGCTCCGCTTTCATCGCTATCGGCTGCAAAGCAAAGTTATTCTGACATCGACGGCACTCTTGATCTTGCTGCCAACACTATACTTCTTCTTTTTTGAGTTCAAAGGAGTCACACCGCAGGAGCGGCTGCTGCTCTCTCTGTTTCAGTCCATAACGCCCCGGACAGCCGGTTTTAATACGGCAGACTACACGTCCTTGTCCAGCAGCGGGCGCGGCCTTACGATTCTGCTGATGTTCATCGGCGGTTCACCGGGTTCTACTGCCGGCGGCATCAAGACAACAACGATAGCGGTGCTTGTCGCCAATGCTTTTGCTGTATTCCGCAGGCAGAAGAGCCCAGAAATGTTCGGGCGGCGGATGGAAGAAAAGGCGGTCCATGATGCCGCAGCCATTTTTACACTGTATCTCGTCCTTTCGCTGACGGGGGCATTCATCATCAGCACCGTCGAGGGCTTGCCGCTGTCCGAATGCCTGTTTGAGACGACCTCGGCCATTGCTACCGTAGGGCTGTCCCTGGGGTTGACACCGCATCTGGGGATTGTCTCGCAGGGGATTTTAATTTTCTTGATGTTCATTGGGCGTGTCGGCGGACTGACCATGATCTACGCAGCACTCTCCGGCAGCAAAAGCAGCGTGGCGCGGCTGCCGCAGGAACGAATAACCGTAGGATAAAAGAAAGGTAGATCCCATGAAAGCTATTTTATTGATCGGCTTGGGCCGATTTGGCCGCCATATTGCAGAAGAATTAAATAAACTCGGCCATGAGGTCATGGCAGTAGACGAAAACGAGGAGCGCGTCAACGCAGTGCTGAGCATTGTGACCAACGCCCAGATCGGCGACAGCACCAACGCGGAATTTCTGGAGGCGTTGGGCGTCCGCAATTTTGATGTCTGCATTGTGGCAATCAGCGGAAACTTTCAAAGTTCTCTCGAAACCACTTCCCTGCTGAAGGAGCTGGGAGCAAAAATGGTTGTTTCCCGTGCGGAACGGGATGTGCAGGCCAAATTTCTGCTGCGCAACGGTGCAGATGAAGTGATTTACCCGGAAAAGCAGCTGGCAAAATGGGCAGCCATCCGTTACGGCTCCGACCATGTGCTGGATTATATCGAACTGGATCACGACCACGCCATTCTGGAAGTGTCTGTGCCTTCTGCATGGATCGGAAAGACCGTTGGCGACATCAATATCCGCAAGAAATACAGCATCAATATTCTGGGAATCAAACGCAATGGAATTGCCGATGTCAACATCGACTCGGACACAGTCCTGCCCGGTGACACCACCCTGTTGGTACTGGGCGAGGGAAAAGCCCTGAGCCGGTGCTTTCATATCTGATCGTTTTCCAAGGGAAGTGGTTCATTTGAAAACAGCACTGCTGATTTTGCTGTTTCTGGCTGCCGGGCTTTTTCTTGTTTTTATCGGTGTCCGATGTGATGCGTTCTGGCGCGGCGTCCGCCGCGCACAATTTGAGCGGCAGGAAGGCTTTCGCCGCTGGTAATACAGCCCAAAATATGATATGATACCCTTCAGAAGGGAGGATTTGCCATGAACATTAAAAAGCCATCTCCCGATACAGTGAAAGCGCAGGCCGTCCGACAGGCAAAGGATCTTTTGATTACCGTGTTGATTCTGGCCGCAGCAACCGGCATTGGCAATATTTTCTGGTATTTCTCTTTTACCCGCAATATCATATCGGTGTATGTTCTGGGGACATTGCTGACCTCGCTTTTTACCAAAAGCTATTTCTGCGGCTTTTTAAGCTCGTTTTCCAGCGTGCTGCTTTTCAATTTTTGTTTTACAGAGCCCCGCCTGACGCTGCACGCATACGAGCGCGGCTACCCAGTCACCTTTGCCATTATGCTGATCGTTTCCATCATCACGGTTACATTGGCGATTCAGAATATCCGCAATGCCGAAGAGAAAGAGCGCGCTGCCGTCCATGCCAAGAACGAACAGCTGCGCGCCGATTTGCTGCGCACGATTTCCCACGACCTGCGAACCCCGCTCACATCCATTTCCGGCAATGCCTCCAACCTCATCAGCAACTATGAGATGATGGATGCCCCCACCCGGAAACAAACATTTCTGGACATCTACGACGACTCCATGTGGCTGATCAATCTGGTGGAGAACATTCTTTCCATTTCCCGTATTGAGGATGGAAGGATGAATCTGTCCATCTCCACAGAACTGGTAAGTGAAGTGTTCGAAGAGGCCCTGCGCCATACCAACCGGCACAGTGGACAGCACACGATTACTGTGCAGATGGCCGATGACCTGCTGCTGGCGCGCATGGATGCCAAGCTGGTTGTGCAGGTGTTGATCAATCTGGTGGACAATGCCATCAAATACACGCCCGCAGGGTCACACATTGTCCTTTCCGCTGCGGCGCAGGGGGAAAACGCCGTAATCCAGGTAAGCGATGACGGCCCCGGCATCCCGGATGAAGCAAAAGAAAAAGTGTTTGAGATGTTCTCCACCGGGGAAAAACGAATCTCGGACAGCCGCCGCAGCCTTGGGTTGGGGTTGGCTCTTTGCCGCACGATCATCGCAGCCCACGGCGGCACCATTACACTGTCCGACAATAAGCCGCACGGCTGCATCTTTACTTTTACACTGCCCCTTGGGGAGGTTTCTTTGCATGAATAAACCCTTGATTCTGGTCGTGGAGGACGATGCGCCTATCCGCAACCTGATTACTACAACACTGAAAACGCAGGATTACAAGTACATTGCAGTGGCTACTGCCTCAGAAGCGCTCCAACAAGCAACAATCCATGCGCCGGATGTGATGCTGCTGGATCTTGGTCTGCCTGATTTGGACGGCATCGAGGTGATTCGCCGTATTCGCAGTTGGTCTGCGATGCCCATCATCGTTATCAGCGCCCGCAGCGAGGACAGCGATAAAATCGAAGCCTTGGACAGCGGCGCGGATGACTATCTGACGAAGCCGTTTTCGGTAGAAGAGCTGCTGGCGCGGCTGCGGGTAACGTTCCGCCGCATCTTGATGCTGCAAAACGCCGCCGGTAGTTCTGTTTTTACCAACGGTGATTTGCAAATTGATTTTGCAGCAGGCTGTGCCACATTGAAAGGGCAGGAACTGCACCTGACCCCCATCGAATACAAGCTGCTCTGCGTCATGGCCAAGAATTGCGGCAAAGTGTTGACCCATACTTATATCACCCACGAAGTCTGGGGCAGTTCCTGGGGCAATGACGTAGCTTCCCTTCGCGTTTTTATGGCTACGCTGCGCAAAAAGCTGGAATCCGAGCCGGATTCACCGCAGTATATCCAGACGCATATCGGCATTGGATACAGGATGCTGAAAGTGTAAAAGAATCTACCCTAAAGGGATATAATAAAAGCGATGAATATTATTATATCTATTTCTGGATTGATGAACTTAAGGCATCACCGCACAATTCCCGCCTAACGGCTCAAGCACCGCTCCGGCGGCTGCGGCACGGCATCTGCGTTGCCAAAATGCTCGATAA
>ENA-OZIC01000780-OZIC01000780.1-human-gut-metagenome-genome-assembly--contig:-NODE-780-length-15526-cov-10.160882_pt1 | contig 15526 bp, 11 predicted proteins | sample MGYA00244056_ERZ653704 | MGnify/ENA primary metagenome ERZ653704 (study PRJEB26926, sample SAMN06165229) | human gut metagenome | biome: ENVO:00009003; feature: ENVO:2100002; material: ENVO:00002003... | reverse complement strand
AAGATCGTCGGCAGCGTCAGATGTGTATAAGAGACAGCTAATTATATATAAATAACTTTCAACAGGTTATTAACATAGCTCAAAACTGCATTATTAGGACATTTTCATTAAATATTGTTCAGTATACATTATAGTTATCCACATTTTGTTAATAACTTGTGGATAACTGTTTAAAAAAATGTTATTATTTATTATATTTTTAAAAAAAGTCCCTATTTTCGACATTTTTCGAGTTAATAATGTTTTCCACATAATATATCCATAATTATTTTTCCAGAAAATTATCCACCATTGTAAATTTGCCCATTTTATTGAAATAATTTTATAAATGATATATTATATAAGGGAATGTTTTTAAATGAACAGAAACGCAAATAAGAAGCCAGAAAGGCATAGATTTAATGGAAGAATTAGATATTTTAATAGAAAAATGGGATTTTATCCTCCAGACATTTAAAAAAGAATACGATATTCAGGACATTTCTTTTAAAACCTGGATTAAACCCCTTAAGATTTATTCTCTTGAGGGCAATGTAATTACGCTTATTTCTTCTGAAGGAGAAATGGGTACTGTATATATTGAAAGAAAATACCTTAAATTTATTGAAATTTCAATATGTGAAGTTATGAATAAGGAATATTCTGTACGCCTTATTTCAGTGGAAGAAAAAAAAGAAGAGGATCTTAAGAAAAAAATTTCTTCTGTTTCTGCTAATAATAATAACGTAGCAACTCAGAATCTTAATCCTAATTATACATTTGATACATTTGTCGTTGGTACTAACAATAATCTTGCACATGCAGCATCTCTGGCTGTAGCTGAGACTCCGGGACAGATATATAATCCTTTATTTATTTATGGAGGTGCAGGTCTTGGAAAGACACATCTTATGCAGGCTATTGCTCATTTTATTATAGCAAGCGACCCTTCTAAGAAAGTGTTATATGTTACCTCAGAAACATTTACTAACGAACTTATTGAATCGGTTAAAACTAACAAAAATACTGAGTTCAGAAACAAATACCGTAATATTGATGTTCTTCTTATTGATGATATCCAGTTTATCATAGGTAAGCTTTCTACTCAGGAGGAGTTCTTCAACACATTTAATGACCTGTATTTATTAGGAAAACAGATTGTTATATCTTCCGACAGACCTCCTAAGGAAATGGAAACTTTACCAGACAGACTACGTACGAGATTTGAAAGTGGTCTTCCTGTAGATATCCAGATTCCTACATATGAAACTAAGATGGCTATTATTAATAAGAAGTCAGAGGCATTAGGTATTGATTTTCCTTATGAAGTTAAGGATTATGTTGCTACTAATATAACTTCAAGTATCAGGGAACTTGAGGGAGCGCTTACCAAGCTTTCAGCTTATTCTAAGCTTTCCCATACACCACTTACTGCTGAATTTGCAGAGAATACACTTAAAGACCTTATTTCTCCATATTCTAAAAAAGAAATAACACCTGAGCTTATTATTGAAGTAGTAGCTGAACATTTCCACATTAAACCTGAAGATATAATATCTCACAGAAGAAGTGCTGATATTGCATTTCCAAGACAAATTGCCATGTATCTTTGCAGACAGATGACACAGACACCTCTAGAGGCTATTGGCAAGGCTATGGGAAACAGAGATCATACTACTGTAATTTACGGTGCTGACAAGATTGCTAAAGAAACTGTTACTAATGAATCTACCAAGAATGTAGTAGATATCTTAATAAAGAAGCTTAATCCTTCTTAATAATTAAAAGTTATCCACAATTGTCTTTGGATAATCTGTTAATTTTATGTTATTTGAATGTTGAATTGATTTTATAACTTTTTTTTACTTTTTGTTTTTCAATCACCCCATATTTTTTTCAACGGTGTTTTAACATGTTTAAATGTGTTTTCCAACAAAGTTATACTTTCTTACAAAGCAGTATTTTCATGGCTTTGTAGCGTTTTTAACATTTTAACAGTGCCTAAGACTACGGCGACTGAAATTATATATTTATATATGACACACTCCACCACATTTTTTTTGAAAGGAAGTTATCAACATGAAATTAGTATTCACTAAATCCAACTTAAACAAAGCTGTAGGAATAGTAATGAAAGCAGTTCCTACAAGAACTACCATGAATATTCTGGAATGTATTCTTATTGATGCTACTACCAATGAAATAAAATTCACAGGTAATGACATGGAACTTGGAATTGAAACAATAGTAGAAGGTGAGATTATAGAAAAAGGTAAGGTTGCCATAGATGCTAAGCTTTTTTCTGAAATTGTAAGAAAACTTCCTGATAATGATATTACTTTAACTACTGACTCTAATAATAATGCTCTTATTACATGTGAAAAAAGTAAGTTCAATATAGCAGGAAAATCCGGTGATGATTTTTCTTACCTTCCGGCTATTATTAAAGATAAGATGATTACACTTTCCCAGTTCCAGCTTAAGGAAGTTATTAATCAGACAATATTCTCGATTGCTATTAATGATAATAATAAAATGATGACGGGTGAACTTTTTGAAGTAAATGAAGGTACACTTAAGGTTGTAGGTCTTGATGGTCACAGAATTGCTATCCGTAATATTAAGCTCGAAGGAAGAGCTGATGATGTAAGAGTAGTTATTCCAGGTAAGACTCTTCAGGAAATAAGCAAGATTCTTAATGCTGATGCTGAAAGCTTTGTCAATATTTACTTTACTAACAATCATGTATTATTTGAATTTGACCAGACTCATGTTGTTTCAAGACTTATAGAGGGCGATTATTTTAAGATTAGTCAGATGCTTTCTAATGATTATGAAACTAAAGTATCTATTAATAAAAAAGAATTTCTTGATTCTATTGACAGAGCGAATCTTCTTATAAGAGAAGGAGATAAGAAGCCAATTATTATTAATATATTAAATGGTTTATTACAGGTAAATGTTAACTCTGCAATTGGAGCTCTTAACGAAGATATTGATATTGATAAAGAGGGTAAGGATATTATGATTGGTTTTAATCCTAAGTTCCTTATGGATGCATTAAGAGTTATTGATGATGAAAATGTGACTATATATTTAGTTAATCATAAATCACCTTGCTTTATAAGAGACAAGGAAGAAAATTATATTTATCTTATACTTCCTGTTAACTTCACAGCTTAACAAGAGAAAGGAAAGTTATGGAAGAAATAGTTTTAAGAAATGAGTTCATCAAACTTGGACAGGCAATCAAAGCTGCCGGATTAGTTGAATCAGGTGTTGAAGCCAAGATTGTTATTCAGGATGGTGAAGTTAAGGTTAATGGCGTTGTTGAAACACAGCGTGGTAAAAAGCTTTTTGGCGGGGAAGTTGTAGAATACAACGGCTCCAGTATTCTTATTAAAAAATAGGTGTTAATGTGATAGTCGAATCTGTTGAGTTAAAGGATTTCAGAAATTATGAATTTCTGGATATGAATTTCAATGAGCATGTAAACATAATATATGGTGACAATGCCCAGGGAAAGACTAACATATTAGAATCAATATATATGTGTTCAACTTCTAAGTCACATCGTGGCAGTAAAGACAGAGAAATAGTCAGATTTGGGGAAGATGAATCGCATATTAAACTAAATGTCTTAAAGCATGGTATGAAATACCGCATAGACATGCACCTTAAGAAGAATAAAACCAAGGGTATAGCAGTTAATGGCATTCCTATAAAAAAAGCTGTTGAACTTTTTGGAATTATTAATATTGTTTTCTTTTCTCCGGAAGATCTTAATATTATAAAAAACGGTCCTTCAGAGAGAAGAAGATTTATGGATATGGAACTTAGCCAGCTTGACAAGATATATCTTAGTAACCTTGTTAATTACAACAAAGTACTTAATCAGAGAAACAAGCTTCTTAAAGATATAGCATTTTCACCATCAGAACAGCTGATGCAGACTCTTGATATATGGGATATGCAGCTTGTTAAGTATGGAAGCCTTATTATTAAAGGCAGAAAAAGTTTCATAGAAAAGATTAACACAATAATCAGTGATATTCATTCCAGACTTACTGGTGGTATTGAGAATATTAAAGTATGTTATGTTCCTGATGTTGATGTAAATGATTTCGAAGAAGAAGTAAGAAATTCAAGACAAAAGGATATTAAATACAAGGTTACAGGCAAAGGTCCTCACAAGGATGATCTTATATTTTTAATCAATGACAATGATGTGAGAAAATATGGTTCACAGGGACAACAAAGAACAGCTGCACTTTCACTTAAATTATCTGAGATTGAACTTGTGAAACTTGTAATTAAAGATACTCCGGTACTTCTTCTTGATGATGTTTTATCTGAGTTAGACAGTAACAGACAGAATTTTCTGATAAACAGCATTGGAGATATACAAACGATTGTTACATGCACCGGACTTGAAGAATTTATTAATAACAGAATGAATATCAACAAAATATTTAAAGTAACAGATGGTCATGTAGTTAATGAAAATTAATTACATTTTGCTTTGTAAAACAAGGAGGAATTAAAGTGGCAGATCAGAATGCAGAGAAGAATTATGGTGGAGACCAGATTCAGGTACTCGAAGGTCTTGAAGCTGTAAGAAAAAGACCTGGTATGTATATTGGAAGTACATCAGGAAGAGGACTTCATCATCTTGTGTACGAAATAGTTGATAATGCGATTGATGAAGCATTAGCAGGTTTTTGTACACACATTGAGGTTATGATCAATAAAGATAACTCTATCACTGTAATTGATAATGGTAGAGGTGTACCTGTTGACATTAATCATAAAACAGGAAGACCTGCCATTGAAGTAGTATATACGGTTCTTCATGCCGGAGGTAAATTCGGAGGTGGAGGATATAAGGTGTCAGGAGGACTTCATGGTGTTGGTGCATCTGTAGTTAATGCTTTGTCTGAATGGCTTGAAGTTCAGGTAAAGAGAAATGGACACATTTATCAGCAGAGATACGAAAGAGGAAAGATATGTTATGACCTTAAGATTGTAGGTGACTGCGATATTGAGGATACAGGAACTAAGGTTACTTTTCTTCCTGATTCAGAGATTTTTCAGGAAACAACTGTATTTGAATTTGATATTCTTATGCACAGATTAAGAGAAATGGCATTTCTTACTAAGGGAATCAAGATTACTCTTACAGATTTAAGAGAAGGTCTTGAGCAGCAGAAAGTATTCCATTATGAAGGTGGTATAAAGGAATTTGTACAGTATCTTAATAAGAGTAAAGAACCTTTATACAGCCAGATTATTTATTGTGAAGGTGTGAAAGACAATGTTCAGGTTGAAGTAGCATTTCAGCATAATGATGGATACAATGAGGTTGTCGATTCATTTGTTAATAATATTAAGACACCTGAAGGTGGTACACATCTGACTGGTTTCAGAAATTCACTGACTAAGACTTTTAATGATTATGCAAGAAAGAATAAGATTCTTAAGGATAGTGATCAGGGACTTTCAGGTGATGATATAAGAGAAGGTCTTACAGCAATTGTATCTGTTAAGATTGAAGATCCACAGTTTGAAGGACAGACCAAGCAGAAGCTTGGTAATACAGTTGCAAGGGGAGCAGTTGACAGTATAGTAAGTGAACAGCTTACTTACTTCCTTGAGCAAAATCCTGCAGTTGCAAAATCTATATGTGAAAAATCGTTGCTTGCACAGCGTGCGAGAGAAGCTGCAAGAAAAGCAAGAGACTTAACAAGAAGAAAGACTGCACTTGAAAGCACTTCACTTCCTGGTAAGTTAGCTGACTGTTCAGATAAAGACCCTAAGAACTGTGAGATATATATTGTTGAGGGAGATTCAGCTGGTGGTTCAGCTAAGACTGCAAGAAGCCGTGCAACACAGGCTATCCTTCCACTTCGTGGTAAAATTCTTAACGTTGAGAAAGCAAGACTTGACAGAATACTTGGTAATGCAGAGATTAAAGCGATGATTACTGCATTTGGTACAGGCATTCATGAAGATTTTGATATAAGCAAGCTTCGTTATCATAAGATTATTATTATGACAGATGCCGATGTAGATGGTGCACATATTGCTACACTTCTACTTACATTCCTGTACAGATTCATGCCTGATCTTATAAGAGAAGGCCATGTATATCTTGCACAGCCACCACTTTATAAAGTTGAGAAGAATAAAAAAGTGTGGTATGCCTATAATGATGATGAGCTTAATGCAATCATGACTGAGATTGGAAGAGACCAGAATAATAAAGTCCAGCGTTATAAGGGACTTGGTGAGATGGACGCAGAGCAGTTATGGGAAACAACAATGGACCCACATAAGAGAGTATTATTAAGAGTTAATATGAATGAAGATGATGATTCAGAACTTGATGTAACATTCTCAACACTTATGGGTGACAAGGTAGAGCCAAGAAGAGATTTCATAGAAGCAAATGCTAAGTTTGTAAAGAATTTGGATATCTAACAAGCCATGCACAAGGAAAAATTATAAATATGACCGTATGCTTGCATACATGGGCATATTTTATAATTTTGAGTTGTATGTGGCGATTAGCCACATAAGTAAATCCGTAGGATTTACGCATGGTGTATGTAGATTTTACGAATGCGCGTGATTAGGATTTACGCATAGCGTATTCCAGATTTACACATTGCGTTAATTAATAACTTCACGGAAAGGAATTATAATAATGGATGAACATATCTTTGATAAAGTTCAAGAAGTCGATATGCAGAAAACTATGGAAAACTATTATATAGATTATGCCATGAGTGTTATCGCTTCCAGAGCACTTCCGGATGTAAGAGATGGTCTTAAGCCGGTACAGAGAAGAATTCTATATTCAATGATAGAACTTAACAACGGTCCTGATAAGCCACATAGAAAATGTGCCCGTATCGTTGGTGATACAATGGGTAAATATCACCCACATGGTGATTCATCAATTTATGAGGCATTAGTAAAGCTGGCTCAGGATTTTAATACAAGATATCCACTTGTTGACGGACATGGTAACTTTGGTTCAGTCGATGGTGATGGAGCCGCAGCCATGCGATATACAGAGGCGAGACTCAGCAAGATATCTATGGAGATGACAAGAGATCTTAACAAAGATACTGTAGATTTCATACCTAACTTTGATGAAACAGAAAAAGAACCTACAGTACTTCCATCAAGATATCCTAACCTGTTATGTAATGGTACATCAGGTATTGCTGTAGGTATGGCAACTAATATTCCACCTCATAACTTAAGAGAAGTTATAGGTGCTGTTGTAAAGATGATTGACAATAAGGTGGAAGAGGACAGAGACACAACAATTGAGGAAATCCTTGATATAGTTAAAGGTCCTGATTTCCCTACAGGTGGAACAATCATCGGCAAGTTGGGAATTGAAGAGGCTTACCGTACAGGAAGAGCCAAGATAAAGGTAAGAGCTGTAACTAATATTGAGCCAATGAATAATGGCAAGAACAGAATTGTAGTTACAGAACTTCCTTACATGGTTAATAAAGCAAAGCTTATAGAAAAGATAGCTGAGCTTGTAAGAGATAAGAAGATTGATGGAATCACTGATTTAAGAGATGAATCTGACAGAGAGGGTATGAGAATTGCCATTGAGTTAAGAAGAGATGTCAATCCTAACATAGTACTTAACCAGTTATACAAACACACGCAGTTACAGGATACATTTGGTGTAATCATGCTTGCATTAGTAGATAATCAGCCAAAGGTGCTTAACCTGTATGACATGTTAAAGTATTACCTTCTTCATCAGGAAGAAGTCGTTACAAGAAGAACAAAGTTTGATCTTAATAAGGCAGAAGAAAGAGCCCACATTTTAGAGGGCTTAATGATTGCTTTAGATAATATAGACAGAGTTATATCAATAATCAGAGGTTCTGCAAATGTACAGATTGCCAAGGAAAGCTTAATAGCTGAATTTGCACTTTCAGAAGCACAGGCTCAGGCTATCGTAGATATGCGTCTGAGAGCTCTGACCGGTCTGGAAAGAAGCAAGCTTGAAGCTGAATTGAAGGAACTTCATGAAAAGATTAAAGAATACAAGGCAATTCTTGCAGATAAAAAGTTACTTCTTGGAGTTATCAAGAATGAAATTTCAGAGATAGCAGACAAGTATGGTGATGACAGAAGAACTTCTATCGGATATGATGAATACGATATTTCAATGGAAGACCTTATTCCAGATGAACCATGTGTTATTGCAAGAACTAACTTGGGTTATGTAAAGAGAATGACACCTGATAACTTTAAGAGCCAGCATCGTGGTGGTAAGGGAATAAAGGGAATGCAGACAATTGATGATGATTATATCAAAGATTTATTCATGACAACATCACATCATGTACTTACATTCTTTACTAACACAGGACGAGCTTATAAGTTAAAGGCTTATGAAATTCCTGAAGCATCAAGAACTTCAAGAGGAACTGCAATAATTAATCTTTTACAGTTAGCACCGGGTGAGACAATCACAGCAGTAGTTCCTGTTAAAATTGATACACTTCAGGATACAGATTACCTGTTTATGGCAACTAAGAAGGGTATAGTTAAAAAGACACCTGTTAAAGATTTTGCCAATATAAGAAAGACAGGAATCCAGGCAATTAACTTAAGAGAAGATGATGAACTTATAGAAGTTAAACTTACAGATGACCAGGCAGAGATTCTTATGGTAACAATGCTTGGACAGTGTATAAGATTTAAGGAAACAGATGTAAGACCTACGGGACGTTCAGCAATGGGTGTTATAGGTATGAGTCTTATGGATGAGGATGAAGTTGTTGGTGTTCAGGTAAGTACCCAGGGAGATACTATGCTTATAGTATCTGAGAATGGTATGGGTAAGAGAACAGACATTGACGAATATACAGTTCAGCATCGTGGTGGTAAAGGTGTCAAATGTTACAAGATAACAGAAAAGACAGGTAATGTCGTAGGAGCTAAGGCTGTAGATGATTCAAGAGAAGTAATGCTTATTACAACAGAAGGAATTATAATCAGACTTCAGTGTTCAGATATATCTAATCTTGGAAGAATAACATCAGGTGTTAAACTTATTAACCTTGATGAAGGAATTAAAGTAGCAACAATTGCCAAAGTAAGGAAGCAGCCTGCTGATGAAGATGGTAAGGATGCAGAAGGCTTTGAAGAAGACACAGATAAAACAGTAGAATCTTAAGATTAATCTTAAGGAAACTGCCACATTTATATATGTGACGGTTTCCTTTTTAGCAGGAGATAATATGGCTTTAATTAATATTAATTATGAATCAAAAATACTTGGTATGCCCGTTATGATTAATGCAATTATTCCTCAGGGAAGAGGAAATTATAAGACATTATATCTTCTTCATGGAATGGGAGGAGATTATACAACATGGATTACGAAATCCAGAGTGGCAGATTATGTAGATAATACAGATATAGCAGTCATAATGATTTCAGGTGATAACAAATGTTTCGTAGATAATGTTCATGGAAGAAAATATTTTACATTTTTAACAGAAGAACTTATAAAAACCTGTACTAACTGGTTTGGATTATCATGTGACAGAAAAGACCGTTACATAGCAGGAATGTCAATGGGCGGATATGGAGCTATACATGCTGCACTTATTAAACCTGATGTGTATGGCAAGGTGTTCTCATATTCAGGACTGCTTGATATAGAGAAAAGATTTGACAATCCACAGGGAATAAATACATATCAGATATTTGGAGACAGGGAAAAATTATCAGATAACCGCTTTGATATAATGAATTGTATAAAAGAGAATAATTTCAAGACAAATGTGGAAAATTACCCGGAATTTTACATAAGATGTGGATTATCTGATCAAATTCTTACAATGAGCAGACAGTGGAATAAATATGCATCAGATTCAGGACTTAAAGTAAATTATTATGAAACTGCTGGTAATCATGATTTTACTTTCTGGGATAAATGCATACATGAGACAGTTAATATAATAAAAGACCAGTCGTACAGGATGGAGGATATATATGGCAACAGTAATGAATGTTAATCACTTTTCTATATATCTTAAGCGTAATATGGAATGCACAGTTATTCTGCCATCACATATAAAAAATGATGAGAAGCTTCCAGTATTATGGTTATATCATGGAGGCAGTGGTGATAATACCGCATGGCTGTATCATTCACCAATAATAGAATATGTTGATGAGGGCAGGTTTGCAGCAGTACTTCCAAATGTGCAGAATTCATGCTACGTTAATATGAATATTGGAGATAAGTATGAGTCATATGTTGGAAAAGAATTATTCAATATAATTATGAATATGTTTCCATGTTTTTCTGATAAAAGAGAGAATAATTACGTATCAGGATTTTCAAATGGTGGATACGGCTGTCTTCATATTGCACTCAGATATCCTGAAAAATATGGAACTGTAGGAGCATTTTCAGCAGGTGACAAAGCTGATTCAGAATTTCTTAATGATGGAAGTGAAAAGTCAATAAGAAGAATAGAGCTTTATGGTGATGGAGACCTGCATAAAACTGAATATGGAATTACATATCAGGCAGACAGATTAATAGAGCAGAAAAGTATAAAACCTGAAATATATCATGCTTGTGGAGAACTTGATCCATGGATAGACATGAATCATATATTGCGAGATTATTTCATGAGCCATATTGAATACAATTATGTATATGATGAGATTGAACAAATCGGACATGAATGGAAATTCTGGCGTGAAGAATTAAAAAGGTTTTTAGAATTTACGGGATTAATTAATAATTAAAATACAAGAAGGAAATTGGGAATGAGAGAGGTTAATGTATCAATAATAACAGACAACATTAAAGAAATGTGCATAGAGGCAAATCATTTTCTCACAGATGACATGAAAAATGTTTTTGAAAATGCAGTAAAAAAAGAAGAGTCTGCACTTGGAAAGCAGGTTCTTGGGCAGCTTGAAGAAAACCTAAAAGTTGCAGGAGAGGACATGATACCTATATGTCAGGATACAGGAATGGCAGTAGTATTTATCAATGTTGGGCAGGATGTCCATCTTACAGGTGGAGATATTACAGATGCAATTAATGAGGGAGTAAGAAGAGGATATGTTGACGGATATTTAAGAAAGTCGGTTGTAAAAGATCCTATCTACAGAGAGAATACCAAAGATAACACTCCGGCAGTAATACATTTTAACATAGTTCCAGGAGACAAGGTCGACATAACAGTTGCACCTAAGGGATTCGGAAGCGAGAACATGAGCAGAGTATTCATGTTAAAGCCGGCAGATGGAATAGAAGGTGTAAAGGAAGCAATACTTACAGCAGTAAAGGATGCAGGTCCTAATGCCTGTCCTCCAATGGTAGTCGGTGTAGGAATTGGAGGAACATTTGAAAAATGTGCATATCTTGCAAAGAAAGCATTAACAAGAGATCTGAATGAAGAATCCCCAGTTGAATATGTCCGTGACTTAGAAAAAGAAATGCTTGAGAAAATCAATAAGTTAGGAATAGGCCCTGGTGGACTTGGCGGAACTCAGACAGCACTTGCAATCAATATAGAGACATATCCTACACATATTGCAGGACTTCCGGTTGCAGTAAACATTTGCTGCCATGTGAACAGACATTCACACAGGGTAATATAATCAGGGAGGCTAATCATGGATAAATATATTAATGCACCAATAAGTGATGAAGATGCAAAGAGTCTTCACTCAGGAGATTATGTATATATAACAGGAACAATATATACAGCTAGAGATGCAGCACATAAGAGAATGGCAGAGGCTCTGTCAGCAGGACAGCCACTTCCAATAGATATGAAGAATAACATAATATATTACATGGGACCATCTCCAGCAAGAGAAGGAAGACCAATAGGTTCAGCAGGTCCGACAACAGCAAGCCGTATGGATAAATATGCACCAGACCTTCTTGATTTAGGACTTAAAGGAATGATAGGAAAGGGAAAGCGTTCACAGGCAGTAATTGATGGAATCGTAAGAAATGGTGCAGTGTACTTTGCAGCAGTAGGAGGAGCAGGAGCAATTCTTAGTAAATGTATTAAGAAATCCACAGTCATTGCTTATGATGATTTAGGAACAGAGGCTATAAGAGAACTTGAAGTGGAAAATCTTCCTGTAATTGTAGTAATTGACAGTGATGGAAACAACCTGTATGAAACAGCTATAAAAGAATACAGCAGAGTATAAATATGGCATAAATGGTAAATACTCCTAATATTAATTTATATTAAGGGCTGTTATTACGGCCTTAAGATTAAATGGGAGGAAAAGCCATGAAAAAGAAAATGACACTCAGGATAATTGTAGGAATGCTTACAATTATCCTGATAGTGACAGGCATACTACCGTTTATGACAAATAAAGCGCTCGCCGCAGAAAATGTACTTTCAGATAATATAATACTTGTAACTGAGAATGAAGTATCAGATACAGCAAAAGACGGTTATAGTAAAGTCACATTTAAAATAGGCGACCATACCAAAGATGTATATATAAAAAATGGCAATACTGTAAAGCTGAAATCCAGCAATAAGGACTATGGTGTAATTGCAGGCGGAATTGAAAATGGAGAAGCAATTACAGAAAACACAGTAATATATGCCAAATCATATTCTTATCAGGGAACATTATCTCTTGAAAAATCTATACAAAGTGAAACACCTGACGAAAATGGTTACTATACACTTCAGTTTTCTGCAAAATCGCAGAATCTTCCATCAATAAAAAGTGAGAATCAGAATGTGATACTTGTATTAGACAGATCATTCAGTATGGCATGCTCAGTTGACGAAGATGTTGACTCAGACGCAATGGCACCGACTTATGAAAAGACAAGATGGAGTGTTACAATAAATGCAGTTGAAAAATTTTTAAATGAATTTCTGCCAGAAGGCACATCTAATAAAGTATCGGTTATTTCATATTGTGGTTCAGCAAGAACAGAGATAACTAATGAATCAAGTAAAGATAAAATAATGAGTAAACTAAATTCTATATACAATAGGAATATGTATAATGAAGATTATAAAAATTCAAGTAAGAGATATAATGTTACTCAAATAGGCAGGGGACTTGGTTCAGCAACTAATATCCAGCAGGGATTAAAGCAGGTATCAGAAATTGCTGGTGATACAACAGGTGCATCAGTAATACTTTTTACTGATGGTGGAGCTAACAGATACGATAATGGGGAAATAGGTGGATATTATTATATAAAAAATAATAATGAAACTAATAGATATAATAAACCACGGGATGAAGTAAACGGTTCGTATTATGCAGGAAAAGCCGGTGAAGAGTTAAAAGCTGCCGGTGCTGATATATACACGATAGTTCTTATGAGTAAGGAATCAGATATAACTGATCTCGTAAAAGTATCATTAGGAAATAAATCATTAACCTATGAAAAATCATGGGAAAAAACTTATTTTACATTTTCAGATGGAGGATATGCTAAAGAATTCTATACAGCAGCAAATGCAGAGCAGTTAAACAACAGATTTAAACAGATAATGACAGAAATGACCAGTCTGCCATTTGAAACATCATCAGTAACAGATACACTGGATAAACATTTTGAGCTTGTTGCAGGTCAGGAAAATATTACAGATAACAAAGATGGAACATTTACAGTGAAATACCCTGAAAAAATTTCTGCAACAGATCAGACAGTTACAGTTAAAATAAAGGCAAAAGACGGAGATACAGGATATTCATATACTAACGATGGCTGTCAGTTTGATGGAACAATAGACGGACTTACCTATACGCAGCAGTTTGAAGAGACTCCGGCAGCAGTAATATTGCCTAATGCCGTCGATGATGAATACACAGTTAATCAGAACGAAGTTCTTGACGCCAGTACAGTTCTTGTCAATGATAATAATAAGATAGTCAATAATCCTAAGAGAAACCTTCAATTGAAGACAGAAATAAAAAAAGATGTGAATAATGGAAAAATTAAATTTAATGAAGATGGAACATTTCAGTATATTCCAGACAAGGGCTTTAGTGGAAAAGACACATTTGAATATAATGTAGTTCTTGTTATAGATGGTAAAGAATATATCAAATCAGCAAAAGTTACTATTAACGTGATTCCTAAGCAGCCAGAGACACCATCAGAAACAGCAAGTGAAAAGGAGACACCAACACCAACAGAGACAGCAAGTGAAAAGGAGACACCAACACCAACAGAAACAGCAAGTGAGAAGGAGACACCAACACCAACGGAAACAGCAAGTGAGAAAGAAATACCAAGTGAGTCAGGAACACCTACACAGACAGAAACTCCGGCAGTTTCTCAGAATGATGAGATTACATCTCAAAACATCAGGACTCCGGAAGTAGCTGCTAATGAAGAGGAGGTTATAGCAAAGACCTCTGTAAAAACAGGAGACAGAAGCAATAAGATGTATTTTATAATGCTTATGTTATCAGTTGGTACAGCCATGACAACAACAGTAGTTGTATACAAGAAGAAAAAAGAAGAATAATAATATTAAATAAAAAGCCCCTTGACAATATCAGGGGGCTTTGTTAGAATAATAAATGCGTTTGACGCAGAATTTCATATTATGAGTTAAACATATATGGTTTAGGGCTCGCATTCATGGAATCTGGAGTAGTACTCAAGAGGCTGAAGAGGCGCCCCTGCTAAGGGTGTAGGTCGGGCAACCGGCGCGAGGGTTCAAATCCCTCCTGCTCCGTTGACAGAAAGAAAAAGACAGTCAGAATCTTCTGGCTGTCTTTTTCTTTTATATGATATAATGAGCGTTAGAGAGGGGGAACATGCCTACATACTCATCCCGAGCGGCGAATGACTATCATGAACAAAGTTCATGATATAATGAGCATTAGCGAAGACAAGTTATTCACAATATTTGTAAAGTTATAAAGGAAATGTGGAATATGACAGAGAGACAGAAAATGATTAGTGGACAATTATACAAGTCAGGAGTAAAGGAACTTGTTAATGACAGAATGTTATGTAAAGAGCAGTGCTATGACTTTAATGCATTAAGACCATCGCAGACGGAAGAACAGACTGCAATGATTAAGAAGATATTCGGTAAGGTCGGAAGCAACTGTTTTATAACGGCTCCGTTCTGGTGTGATTACGGATATAATATAGAAGCAGGTGATAATTTCTATGCTAATCATAATCTTATAATACTCGACTGTGCGAAAGTAACATTTGGTAACAATGTATTCATAGCACCGGACTGTGGTTTCTATACAGCAGGTCACCCTGTTGATGCAGCAAGCCGTAATGAAGGATGGGAATATGCTTATCCTATTAATGTAGGTAATGACGTATGGATAGGCGGTGGGGTAAAAGTAATGCCCGGAGTAACAATAGGTAATAATGTTGTGATAGGTGGCGGAAGCGTAGTTGTGAAAGATATACCAGACAACAGCATTGCAGTTGGCAATCCATGCAAAGTAATAAAAAAGATAGAAGCAGGCGAAGCAAGAGAATATAATATAG
>ENA-OZIC01000759-OZIC01000759.1-human-gut-metagenome-genome-assembly--contig:-NODE-759-length-15932-cov-8.336965_pt1 | contig 15932 bp, 16 predicted proteins | sample MGYA00244056_ERZ653704 | MGnify/ENA primary metagenome ERZ653704 (study PRJEB26926, sample SAMN06165229) | human gut metagenome | biome: ENVO:00009003; feature: ENVO:2100002; material: ENVO:00002003... | reverse complement strand
CCACAAGTGCTGCCAGGTCCCCGAAGTGTTCACCGACATCTGCATCGCCAGCCGCACCAAGTCCAAGTGCGACAAGCTGGCCGCCGAGCTTGCCCCCAAGACCACGACCCGCATCACCACCGCGCAGGTGGACGCCGACCATGTGGACGAGGTCATCGCCCTCATCAAGAGCTACCAGCCCGACCTCGTGATGAACATCGCCCTGCCCTATCAGGACCTGACCATCATGGACGCCTGCCTTGCCTGCGGCGTCAACTACATGGACACCGCCAACTACGAGCCGGAAAACACCGATGACCCGGAATGGCGCGCCATCTATGAGAAGCGCTGCAAGGAGGCCGGCTTCTCCGCCTACTTTGACTACAGCTGGCAGTGGGCCTACAAGAAAAAGTTTGAGGACGCCGGCCTGACCGCCCTGCTGGGCTGCGGCTTTGACCCGGGCGTGACCCAGGCCTACTGCGCCTACGCTGCCAAGCATGAATTCGATTCCATTGACACGATCGACATTCTGGACTGCAACGGCGGTGACCACGGCTACGCCTTTGCCACCAACTTCAACCCCGAGATCAACCTGCGCGAGGTCTCTGCCCCCGGCAGCTACATGGAGAACGGCAAGTGGGTCGAGATCCCACCCATGAGCATCAAGCGCGAGTACAACTTTGATCAGGTTGGCCAGAAGGATATGTACCTGCTGCATCACGAGGAAATTGAGTCCTTGGGTAAGAATCTGCCCGATGTCAAGCGCATCCGCTTCTTCATGACCTTCGGCCAGAGCTACCTTGACCATATGCGCTGCCTGGAGGACGTGGGTATGCTCTCCACCACGCCCATCAACTACAACGGTCAGGAAATCGTACCGATTCAGTTCCTGAAGGCGCTGCTGCCCGACCCCGCCAGCCTCGGCCCCCGCACCAAGGGCAAGACGAACATCGGCTGCATCTTCACCGGCAAAAAGGACGGCAAGGACAAGACCTACTACATCTATAATATCTGCGACCATCAGGAGTGCTACCGCGAGGTCGGCAGCCAGGCCATCAGCTACACGACCGGTGTGCCTGCCATGTGCGGCGCCCTGATGATGCTGACCGGCGAGTGGGTCAAGCCGGGCGTCTACACGGTCGAGGAGTTCAACCCCGATCCATTCCTCGATGCACTGGACAAGTACGGCCTGCCCCGCAGCGAGAACCATGACCCGGTTCTGGTGGACTGATGGCACTGTACGATGCACGGCCGCCGTTTGCGGCCATCGGCGGCACAGTGCCGCCGGAATCTGCCGCTCTGCCCACGCCCTGCTACCTGCTGGACGAAGCCGCCCTGACCCGCAACGCGGAGATTCTGGGCAGTCTTTCCCGGCGCACCGGGTGCAGGGTACTGTTGGCGCAAAAGGCGTTCAGCAACTACGATTTGTATCCACTGTTGGCACCGCACCTGGCGGGCACCGAGGCCAGCGGCCTGTTTGAGGCGCGGCTGGGTGCGGAGGAAATGCCCGATAGGGAAGTGCATGTTTTCTGTGCAGCCTACCGTGCGGATGAGATGAACGAGCTGCTGCGGTACGCCGACCATATCGTGTTCAACTCACCGGCACAGCTGGCAAAGTTCGGCCCTGCGGCCAAGGCGGCAGGGAAGAGCGTGGGGCTGCGCATCAACCCCGAGTGCTCGACCCAGGACGGCCACGCGATTTACGACCCCTGCGCCCCCGGCAGCCGCCTGGGCACGACCCGCGCCCAGTGGGATGCCGCGGTGGCGGCGAACTCAGCGCTGCCGCAGCTGTTGGATGGTCTGCATTTCCACACCTTATGTGAGCAGGACGCTGACGCGCTGACCGTGACGCTGGACGCAGTAGCGGAGAAATTCGGTGATTTGCTGCCCAAAATAAAGTGGCTGAACTTTGGCGGCGGGCATCACATCACCCGCCCCGGCTACGACATGGCCACACTGGAACATTGCATCCGTCGCGCCCAGCACGATTGGGGCGTGACGGTCTATCTCGAACCCGGCGAAGCCTGCGCCCTGAACGCGGGGTATCTCTTGACCCGTGTGCTGGATGTGGTGCAAAACGGCGATACGACGATTGCGATTTTGGACGCCAGCGCCGCCTGCCATATGCCGGACGTCATCGAGATGCCCTACCGCCCGCCGTTGCTGGGGGCGGGCGAACCCGGCGAGAAGCCCTGTACCGTGCGCTTGGCCGGGCCGACCTGCCTAGCCGGGGACGTCATCGGTGATTACGGCTTTGACGCCGTACCCGAAGTGGGAGATTTGCTGGTATTCGGTGATATGGCGATTTATACGACCTGCAAGAACAACACCTTCAACGGTATGCCGTTGCCCGGCATCTATGCCCGCAAGCCTGACGGCACAGCGCGGGAAATCGTGATGTTTGGATATAGCGATTTCAAATATCGGCTGGGGCAAAAAGAAAAAAAATAGAAGAAACGCGAAAGGCTTTGCCCGATTCTGTCGGGCAAAGCCTTTCGACTTTTCAGCATTGCGTACAAAATTCATAAGATTCTTTTGTGCTTTGTGCTAAATTCAGAAGGCCATTGACGCAGCGCCAATCAGCGTGGTAGTGTATCCTCAATCGGCATTGGCCGAATGTAGGGAATGAAATATGCTTACCGCACGAATTGAAAAGATACGACAAAATTATGTGAATGCAAAGCCGCAGATTTCCTGCGAGCGTGCTACGCTCTGGACGGAATCCTATAAAACGAGCGAGGAAAAGCCCGCCTGCATCCGCAGCGCACAGGCGTTTTATGACTGCTGCGCCGGGCTGGGGGTGCATATTTTTGAGGGGGAACTCATCGTCGGGGCCATCGGCGAATACCGCAAGTGCGGTATCATGTCGCCAGAATTTTCGTGGCAATGGGTAGACCGTGAGATGGACCACTTTGCCACCCGCCCGCAGGACCCTTATATCATGACGGACGACCAGCGCCGTTTTGTGCGGGAAAAAATCTTCCCTTACTGGAAAGGCAAGTCGCTGGAAGAAGCATTCCTTGCGCGGCTACCTGCTGAACCCCGGCCGGTTTGATCAGTACATGGATCCCTATCCTATAAGTAACGAACAACTGCCCGCGCGTAAAACACAGATGTACGCGCCACAATTAACAATCTTCTGCCAGATACAGAGAAAACTTTGCAATCTCCGGCCAAAAAGCCCTATACACAATGATTTTGAAGGAACTACCAAAATAGACTTGCGTTTTTTGAGCAGTCTGCTATAATAACAGCATCATCACAGAACACGAACGGGACAAAGGGGTCGCGGACTTGCAAAAGCCGCGGCCCTTTTCGTATTCGCACAAAGGCGTGCAGCACCGGATTTGCGGTGCCGTGCGCCTTTTGTTTTGGGTGAAAGAGGGACTATTGTAAAATGGCAAACATCCAGAAAGAGGGGGCACACCATGAAAAAGCGTAATCGAGTTTTTGCACTTACCGTTGCAGCCGCTATGTCCGCGAGCCTACTGGCAGGCTGCGGGTCCAGTGCCCAGCAGGGCGGGGCCGCATCCAGTGAGACAACCACCGGCACTGCCGCTGCGGCATCCGACGGCGGCGAGGATAATATCATTCGCGTTGGTGTTGTCTGCTCAATGACCGGCGGCTCCGCCATCTACGGTGAGGGCGCTCAGAATGCCATTGATATGGCTGTCGAGGAAATCAACGCCGGGGACTCCGGCTACAAGATCGAAATCGTCAACGGCGGCAAGGTCGCAGACGATGCCAAGGACGCCAAGCAGGCCATGAACGCCTACAACAAGGTCATGGCGGATTCGCCGGAGGCCATCGTCGGCAGTTTCTTCTCTTCGGTCACACTGCCCATGGCAGAGCAGGCCTCCAAGGACGGTATGCTGCTGCTGGCGACCGGTGCAACCAACGCCGATGTCACCCTGAAGGGCTCTACGATCTTCCGCAACTGCTTCATTGATCCGTATCAGGGCAAGATGGCAGCTCTGTTCGCCAAGGACAAGGGCTTTACCAAGGCCGCGGTCATCTACGCCAAGGACGATGACTACTCCAACGGTCTGAAGGATGCCTTTATTGAAAACTGCGAGGCCAACGGTATCGAGGTTGCCTACACCGGTGAGTGCATGACCACCGACACCGATTATTCCTCGCAGGCAGCGCAGGCCGTGGCCAGTGGTGCAGAGCTTTTGTATTATCCCTGCTTCCTCGACACCGTTCCGCTGCTGGTTGGTGCAGCCCGCAATGCAGGCTTTACCGGTGTTATCATGGGTGGTGACGGCTGGGATGGCTCCGACACGACCGGCCTTTCCGCACAGTTTGAGGATTGCTACTTTACGAACCACTACTCCAGCGAAGATACAGCCCCGGCTGTCCAGAACTTCGTGCAGAAGTACACGGAAAAGTACGGCACCGAAAGCCTGAACGCCTGCGCAGCCCTGTATTATGACGCTATGTACATGCTGGTGCAGGCCGCCGAGAATGCAGGCGGCACTGATACGGCCAGCCTTGTCAAGGGCATGACCGGCATGAGCTTCACCGGTGTCGGTGGCGACATCACGCTGGACGAGAACGGCGACGCTATCAAGAGCATTGCCATCAACACCTATGTGGACGGCGCAGTCAAGTGGACGGAAACGCTCGGCTCTGACGGCAAGGTCGTTTCCAAGGCTGAATAAAAAGTAAAGTCCAAAGACGGATGGGAGATGTACACGGTGGTGCTGCAACCCGCAAGGAACGCCTGCCGTGTACATTTCTTTTTTTGAAACACCGTAGGAAAGGGGAATGGACCACAAATGAGCTTCTCATTGTTTTTCCAAAGCCTGATCAATGGATTGAACCAGGGCGCGATTTACGCACTGATTGCCCTTGGCTACACAATGGTCTATGGCATCATCCGTATGATCAACTTCGCGCATGGTGATTTTATCATGATTGGCGCATACACGCTGTTCTACACGATTCCGCTGATGGTCAACGCAGGTATGCCGGCCTGGCTGGCGGTCATTGTCGCCATCGCTGTCTGCGCGGTCGTGGGCGTGCTGGTGGAAACGTTCGCCTACCGCCCCGTGCGCAAGGCCGGGCCGATGTCGGCACTGATCACGGCGCTGGCAATGAGCATCTTCCTTGAGAACCTGGCCATGGTGCTGTTCGGTGCCAAGCCGCACAATGTGCAGGCTATCTTCAGCCTGCCGACCGTCACCGTGGGCGGTGTGGCGCTGCCGCTGAATGTGCTGCTGACCATTGCTATCGGGCTGGGCATGATGATTGCTTTGCAGCTCTTTGTCAAGAAAACAAAACTCGGCAAGGCGATGCGTGCTGTGCCGCAGGACAAGGATGCGTCCACTTTGGTGGGCATCAATGTCAACAAAATCATCACGACGACCTTTGCCATCGGCTCCGGTCTGGCTGCCGTGGCCGCGCTGATGTACTGTGCAACCTACCCCCGTGTTACGAATGACATGGGCTCGATGATGGGCATGAAGGCGTTTATCGCTGCTGTGCTCGGCGGCATCGGCATCATCCCTGGCGCGATGCTGGGCGGTATTCTGATTGGTCTTATCGAAATCTTCGTCAAGCTGTTTGCCCCCGGTTGGTATGAGGCCGTGACCTACGGCACCCTGATCGTGATCCTGCTGGTCAAGCCTTCCGGTATTCTGGGCAAGAATGTCGGCGAAAAAGTGTAAGGGAGCGTGAACAAGATGACGAAACGACGGCTGGCCTCCTATGGGCTGAATCTGGTCGGTGTCGCGCTGCTGTATGCGGCCATTACGCTGACCTTTACCTTCAATGCTTTTGGCAAAAGCACGACCTACATCCAGGGCATTTGTACCACCACCTGCTATACCATTATCATGGTTACATCGCTGAACCTGGTCGTTGGCTTTATGGGTGAGTTTTCCATGGGCCACGCGGGCTTTGTCTCGGTGGGCGCATATGTCTCCGCCATCGTCTCCGGCGCACTGGCCGGGCATGGGCTTTCTGATTTAGGGCTGCTGCTTGTCGCCATTCTGGCGGGCGGCCTGGCTGCGGGGCTTATGGGCGTTGCGGTCGGCATCCCGGCGCTGCGGCTGCGGGGCGACTATCTGGCTATTGTCACCATGGCCTTTGCCGAAATCATCCGCGTGTGTTTCTGCAACTTTTCCATCACCGGGGGCGGCAAGACGATGAGCGGTATCCTCAAACTTTCGACGTTTGACCGCGCGTTCTGGATCATGGTCGTCTGCGTGACCATCATGTTCCTGTTTGTGCGCAGCCGCTTTGGCCGTACGGTACAGGCTATCCGCGAGGATTACATCGCAGCGTCGGCCTCCGGCATCAACGTGACCTATTACAAGGTGCTGACCTTCGCGGTCTCCGCGTTCTTTGCAGGTATTGGCGGCGGCGTTTACGCCCACTATATGACCGCCATGATTCCCACCAACTTCAACTTCAACTATTCGGCCGAGCTGCTTTCCGAGGTCATCATCGGCGGCACCGGCTCGCTGACCGGCTCCATCATCGGCGCGGCGTTCCTGTCCAGCCTGCCGGAGCTGATGCGCGACTTCTCCACCTACCGTATGCTGGCCTACTCGGTCGTGCTGGTGCTGGTCATGCTGTTCCGCCCGGGCGGCATCTTCGGCCGGTGGGAGTTCAGCCTGACCCGCCTGCTGGGCCGCCTGGCCCATCCCAAGGCGAAAGCCAAGAAAGGAGCGTGAGCGATATGGCAGTACCCGTATTGAAAGCCCAACATCTTGGCATCCAGTTCGGCGGCCTGAAAGCCGTGGATGACTTCAACATGGAGATCGGCGAGTCCGAACTGGTCGGCCTCATCGGCCCCAACGGCGCAGGCAAGACAACGGTCTTTAACCTGATTACCGGCGTTTACAAGCCGACCGAGGGCTCGTTCTATCTCTGCGGTGAGCGGATGAACGGAAAAAAGACGCATCAAATCGTCCACGCGGGCATTGCCCGGACGTTCCAGAACATCCGCCTGTTCAAAAAAATGTCGGTCATAGAGAACGTCAAGACCGCTATGCAGGCCCACACGACCTACGGTATGGCGGATGCCATCTTCCGCACCAAGAAATACTGGCAGCAGGAGGCAGAAATCACCGCCCGCGCCAAAGAGCTGCTAGAAGTTGTTCACCTTTCCGGCAAGGAGGACTTGGAGGCCGACAACCTGCCCTACGGTGAGCAGCGCCGCCTGGAAATTGCCCGTGCACTGGCCACCGACATGAAACTGCTGCTCCTTGACGAACCGGCGGCGGGTATGAACCCCACCGAGACCGAGGAACTGCTGGAAATCATCAACTATATCCGCAATGAATTTAAAGTATCCGTCCTGCTCATCGAGCACGATATGAGCCTTGTCATGAAGATCTGCGAGCGCATCCAGGTGTTGGATTTCGGCACGACGATCGCCTCCGGTACGCCGGAGCAGATTGCCAACGACCCGCACGTCATCGAGGCGTATCTGGGCAAGGACGAAGCGAAGGAGGCCGCCGATGCTTGAGATCAAGGACCTGCACGTCAACTACGGCGCAGTTCATGCGCTGAACGGGGTGTCCATGACGGTGAAGGACGGCGAGATCGTTTCCCTGATTGGCGCGAACGGCGCGGGCAAAACCACGACCCTGCGCACGATTACCGGGCTGGAAAAAGCGGCTGGCGGCTCCATCACCTTTGATGGGCACGACCTGCGCAAAACCGAGCCCAGCAAAATTATTACGTTGAAATTGGCGCATGTGCCGGAAGGGCGGCACATTTTTCCCCAGATGACGGTGGAAGAAAATCTTGAGATGGGGGCGTTCACCGACCCAACCGACATGGCGAAAACGATGGCCGACGTTTACGAGCGGTTCCCCCGCTTAAAAGAGCGCAAACGCCAACTGGCGGGTACGCTCTCCGGCGGCGAGCAGCAGATGCTGGCCGTTGGCCGCGCCCTGATGGGCAAACCCAAGATGATTTTGATGGATGAGCCGTCGATGGGCCTGTCTCCGCTGCTGGTCAAGGAAATTTTTGCCATTATCCGGGAAGTCAACAAGCAGGGCATTACGATTTTGCTGGTGGAGCAGAATGCGAAAATGGCGTTGGCAATCTCCGACCGCGCCTATGTGCTGGAAACCGGCACGATTACAATTGAGGGCGACGCCAAGGAATTGCTGGACGACGCCCGCGTGAAGAAAGCCTATCTGGGGCAGTAAGGGGGCCACTATGTATCCGAACTATCCCTACTTCGCCGTGGCCATCACCCGCACCTGCGGGTCGGGCGGCGGCAGTTACATCGGCAAAAAGCTGGCACAGGATTTTGACATCGACCTGTACGACCGGAAACTGTTGCGTCTGGCAGCCGAGGACAGCGGCATCAACGAGAAAATTTTTGCCGCCGCCGATGAGAATACCAAGAAAACACTGCTCTACCGCGTATCGCAGCATGTCTACGACGGCAGCTTCATCCCGCCGGAGAGCGGCAACTTCATCAGCGACCAGAACCTCTTCAACTATCAGGCCAAGGTCCTGCGGGAATTGCTGGACGAGGAAAGCTATGTCTGCGTAGGCCGCGCGGCGGACTTTGTGCTGAAAGATAAGCCCAATGTGCTGACTGTCTACATCGATGCCCCTTATGAGGATCGCATCGAGCGGGAGATGAAGCGCCAGGGCATCGGCCGCAGCCAGGCGATGCACTACATTGATAAGCTGGACCACTACCGGGAGAGCTATTATAAGTACCACACCGGCCGCCAGTGGAAGAGGGTCGAAAACTATGACCTCTGCCTGGACAGCGCCGCCATTGGCCTGGACAACTGTGTCGAGGTCATCAAGCGGCTCATCGAATTAAAATTCGGGGTAAAGTGCCCGCGATAAACAACAAAATCAGGGAGGAAAGAACGATGGAAGCACTTGCATACTATGACGGTAAAATCGGCACGCCGGAAGAATTGACGGTTCCTTTCAATGACCGGGTACACTTCTTCGGCGACGGCGTGTATGACGCGACAGTCGGTGCCAACGGCAAGGTGTATCTGATGCAGGACCACCTCGACCGCTTTTACACCAGCGCCAAGGCATTGGATATCAACATCCCGATGCCGAAAGAGGAACTGGGCAAGCTGCTGACCGACTTGCTCGCCAAAGTGGACGGTACAACGCACTTTGTCTACTGGCAGGTTACGCGCGGTGTCGAGACCCGCAACCATGTCTACGCCGAAAATCTCCCCGGCAAGCTGTGGGTATCCATCCGCCAGAACCACCTGAACGACCCCGACGTGCCCATCAAACTCAACACCGAGGAAGATACGCGTTTCTATCACTGCAACATCAAAACATTGAACCTGCTGCCCAGCGTTGTGGCGGCGCAGCACGCCAAGCGTATCGGCGTGCAGGAGACTGTGCTCCACCGCGGCGATATCGTGACTGAGTGTGCCCACTCCAACGTGTCCATCCTCAAGGATGGCGTATTTTATTCACACCCCAACGATGAATTTGTCCTGCGCGGCATCGCCAAGACCCACATGATCCAGGCCTGCTACCGCCTTGGCATCACGGTCATGGAAAAGTGCTTCACGCTGGACGATCTGATGAACGCCGACGAGATCATCGTGACATCGTCCTCCAACTTCTGCCTGCATGCCTGTGAGGTGGACGGAAAGCCCGCGGGCGGCAAAGACCCGGCCACTTTCAAGGCCATCCAGGATGAGGTGCTGCGCGAATACTACGCCTACACCGGCAAAACGACCGTCGTGGACTGAACAGGGGGGGTGCAAGATGACCCGCGATGAACTGGAAAAACGCAACGTGGGCGAAAACCTCGATGCTTTGATGAATCTGGATCCGCGCGGCTACGGCGTCTGCCGTATTCTCTACGCGGGCAGCCGCGCCTACACCGGTGAGCCGCTGACGATGCACGCGGCGCAGGTGCTGTGCGATACAGTAAAAGAGAACGACCTTGTGTACATTATCACCGGGTTTGTGCTGCTGCCGCATAAAGTGCCCGAGATGGACGGCACAGTCAGTGCCATGCTGCTGGCCCGGGCGCTGGTGATGGCCTTCGGTGCGAAACCAGTCATCGTTTGCCCGGACGACAGCGTGCAAGCCATTGAAAAGTGTGCCGCCGTCGTGGGGCTGCATATCTACGAGGATTTAGACACTGTGCAGGCCTTGCCGTTGAGCATGGGCGTCGTCGCTTTTACGAAGGACATCGCCGCCGCCCCGGCCCAGGCCACCGAGCTGGCCGCCCGCAAGCCTGCGGCGGTCGTCTCGGTGGAAGCCTGCGGCGCGAATACGGTGGGCGTCTGCCACAATGCCGTTGGTCTGGATGTGACCGCCCTGCAGGCCCGCAGCGATGTTTTGTGGGATACCCTGCGTGCCAACGGCGTGCCGAACATCGCCATCGGCGACCTGGGCAATGAGATCGGCATGGGCACGATTGCCGAGCATATCAAAAAGTACGTGCCCTTCACCGCGGAGGGCGAGTGCCAATGCGGTTGCGGCGGTGGCATTTTGAGTGCCACCAAGGCCGACAACATCATCACGGCGACCTGCTCCGACTGGGGCTGTTACGGCCTGATGGCGGCGCTGGCATATCTCAAGAAAGATATGGAGATTCTTCACCATGAGGAGATGGAATCCGAGGTCATGCGGGTGGCGGCACGCAATGGGTTTATCGATATGACCGGCTCACTGCTGCCAGGCATCGATGGCTTCAGCACCCGGATGAATGTGGGCATCGTCAGCCTGATGCGCCAGTGTACGGCCTACGCGGTGCGGTACTCCCACAAATCGGATCACTGGTTCGGCCCGGTGCTGGCAAAGCATTTCTTTGACTGACTATATAATATGGAAGGAGGCGGCGGCCATGCTGTCGTTTCAGCTGCATCCGGTGGGGGACTGCGCCCTGCTGGCAGAGTTTGCACAGCGCATTGCGCCGGACATCGGCGCGGCGGTGGCGGCACTGAGCAGCCGTGTGCTGGCCGCAAAGCTCCCCGGCGTGGTGGAAACAGTACCCGCCTTTGCCTCGCTGCTCATCACGTATGACCCACTTGTAACGGAATACGATACAATAGCCGACGCCGTGAAAAAGCTGGCTGACGCCGACGGTGCGGACACTGCGGCAGGGGAGGGGAGGCTCGTTACAATTCCTGTCTGCTATGGCGGCGATTTCGGCCCAGACCTGCCCTTTGTGGCGCAGCACGCCGGGTTGACCGAGGAAGAAGTCATTGCCCTGCACGCCGGGCGGGAATATCAGATCTATATGCTGGGCTTTCTACCGGGGTTTCCATATCTCGGCGGTCTGGATGAACGGCTGTTCACCCCGCGGCTGGGAACGCCCCGCACGGCCATCCCGGCCGGGGCGGTGGGCATCGGCGGCGAGCAGACCGGTATTTATCCCATTGCCAGCCCGGGCGGCTGGCAGCTGATTGGCCGCACGCCGCTCAAACTGTTTGACCCAGCCTCAGGTACGCTGCCTTACGCGGCGGGGGACAGGATACGCTTTACCCCCATCACGGCAGCAGAATTTGCGGCCTTGGCGGCCAAGGAGGGCACAGTATGAGCATCACAGTACTGGAGCCCGTCCCCCTGACCACTGTGCAGGACGCGGGCCGGGTGGGGTATGCAGCGCAAGGCTACCGCAGATGCGGCGCGGCAGACAGCTACGCCTACCACCTTGCCAACGCTCTGGTCGGCAATGACCCGGGCGCGGCGGTGCTGGAATCCACCCTGCGCGGCCCGGCACTGCGATTTGAGGCGGACACCGTCTTTTCGCTGACCGGGGCGGAAAGCCCTGCCGCGCTGGATGGCGTACCCGTGCCCTATTACGCGCCGCTGCTGGCGAAGGCAGGCAGTACACTGAAAATCGGCGTGGCTGCGTCTGGTTTGCGCAGTTACTTGGCTGTGGGCGGCGGAATTGCCACCCCACCCGTGCTGGGCAGCCGCGCCACCGATGTGAAATGCGGCATCGGCGGCTTGAAAGGCCGCAAGCTGGCAAAAGGCGACACGCTCCCCACCGGGGTATGCGATACCGCCGCGCTCTGGCGGATCATTACGGCCAAACATCTGGACCGCCCGCTGCGGGACAAGGCCGTGTGCCGGGGCACCCATTCTGTGCGCGTGCAGGGGGCACAGACTTTGCCGCTGCTGCGCACCGTACCCGGCCCGCAGGATGCCGCGTTCACCGCGCAGGGGTTACATGATTTTACCCACGGCATCTACACATTGACACCCAACTGTGACCGCATGGCCTGCAAGCTGGCGGGCCCGCCGCTGGCAATGCACCATGGCGCGGACATCCTCTCCGATGGCATTGTGCCTGGTTCGGTGCAGGTTTCCGCCGACGGTCAGCCCATCGTGATGCTGGCCGACCACCAGACCACCGGCGGCTACGCCAAAATTGCAACGGTCATCTCCGCTGACCTGCCCGCGCTGGCGCAGCTGCGCCCCGGCCAGCGAGTATGCTTCACCTTTGTGACCCCCGCCCAGGCCGTACAGGCCGCCCGGAAGCAGACCGCCCTGTGGCAGCAGGTACGAAATCGTTTGTAAAAGAAGGTGTGTTGTATGAAATACTCCGCATTTCCCCCGGCTGAGGTCCGTGCGCTGATCCGGGCAGGTAAGCTGGATGCCCCCACTACCGGCTATTGCGACGGCTATGCCCAAGGCAACCTGGTTGTGCTGCCCAAAGCGCTGGCATGGGACTTTCTGCTATTCTGCCAGCGCAACCCCAAGGCCTGCCCCCTGCTGGAAGTGGCAGATGCCGGGGAGCGCAGCTTCTCCCAATTTGCGCCGGGCAGCGATATCGCGCAGGACATCCCGCGCTACCGCATTTACCAAAATGGCGAACTAATCGAAGAAACTACCGATGTGACGCGGTATTTTGAAGAACGGGACGATTTGGTCAGCTTCCTTATCGGGTGCAGCTTCTCGTTTGAGTCGGCCCTGCTGGACGCCGACATCCCGGTGCGCCAGGTCGAGGAGGGCGTCAACGTGCCGATGTACAACACCAACATTCCCTGCACGCCTGCGGGGGTGTTCAGCGGCAACATGGTCGTCAGTATGCGGCCCATCCCGTATGCGCAGGTGCCCGCGGCGGTAGCCATCACGGCGGGCATGCCCCGCGTACACGGAGCACCGGTGCAGATCGGCACACCGGAGGCTATCGGCATTACTGACCTGGCCCACCCCGACTACGGCGACGCCGTGACGATACGCCCGGGCGAAACGCCTGTATTCTGGCCCTGCGGGGTCACGCCGCAGGCCGTGGTCATGCACTCAAAACCCGAGTTTTGCATCACCCACGCGCCGGGACATATGTTTGTGACCGATGTGAAAAACACGGCGCTGAAATTTTAAGAGGGGGCTTTGTAATGCCAACCATTGATTTGAACTGCGATTTGGGAGAGAGTTTCGGCGCGTACACCATCGGGATGGACGATGAAATTTTACCCTACGTGACCAGCGCGAATATTGCCTGCGGATTTCACGCGGGCGACCCGTCCGTGATGAAAAAGAGCGTATTGCTGTGCAAAAAATACGGCGTGCAGGTGGGCGCACACCCCGGCCTGCCCGACTTGCAGGGCTTTGGCCGCCGCAAAATGACAATCAGCCCCGCCGAAGCTGAGGCCGACGTAGTGTATCAAATTGGCGCACTGAAAGCCTTCTGCGATGCGGCGGGTGTGCCGCTGCACCACGTCAAGCCCCACGGCGCACTCTACAACATGGCTGCCAAAGACCCGGCTCTGGCGGCGGCCATCTGCCGCGCCGTGCAGGCTGCGGCCCCCGGTGCGGTGTTGCTGGCCCTGTCCGGCAGCGAAATGATCAAGGCCGCCCACGCTATCGGCCTACCGGTCGCCAGCGAGGTATTTGCCGACCGCGGCTACCAGCCGGACGGAACCTTAGTGCCCCGCGGTACGCCTGGTGCGATGGTTGAGGACGAGGACACTGCCATAGTGCGGGTCTTGCAGATGGCAAAGCAGGGCACCGTACAGGCCAACGATGGCAGCACGGTAACTTTGCAGGCCGATTCCGTCTGCATCCACGGCGACGGGCCGAAAGCTCTTGCCTTCGTACAGAAAATCTCCACCGCCCTGCCCGCTGCAGGAGTGGAAGTCAGAGCGTTTACCGCGACCACCAGTGGGGCAACGTAGCCCGCAACAAAATGTGGCATCACTAGCTGTGGGGGCGACCGGAATTTTGCGATTACGCGCTGCTGGTCTTTGCCATCAAGAGCTTACAAGAAAATAAAAGCAGGGCGGAGTAGGGAACGCCTGCACCGACCTTGTACACCAGCTCATCAACACCGTAAAGGACTTTTACGACATCAATCTGGACGAGCCGGAATTTTTCATCCGCTTTGCGCTGCATACGCACAATCTGCTGGTGCGCGCGCAGACCAGGAGCTTCTGCAAAAATCCGCTGGTCAGCGAAATACACCAGAGCTGCCCGCTGATTTACGATGTGTCCGTGCAGTTTTCGGGCATCATCCGCGAAAAGACAGGCATCACGCTCGATGAGGATGAGATCGCCTACATCGTGCTGCATCTGGGCGGTGCGCTGGAAACGCAGAAGGAACTGGCAAACCGTGTGCCTGCCGTGCTGTATTGCCCCGGCTACTACAATATGGACAGCGGCCTGGCAATGGACAGCAGCCTGGCAAGATCGCATCGGTGCAGCCATCACGGGCGAGCACTGGCTGAATTTTACCGCAGCGGGCAAGAATAAGGGGCTGCATTTGCTGTGCGCGCATTTCGGTATCCCGCAGGAAAATACATACGCCTTCGGTGACAGCTACAACGATGCCCCCATGCTCCGTGCGGCGGCGCACCCCTATCTGATGAGCATTGCGCCTGCCGATTTAAAGGCAGAGTTTGCCACGCAGATCGATGACGTGGCAGGTGTGCTGAAAACACTGGGACACTGAATAACGGTTTTTACGGCTTTTCTTTACAAGCGCGGCGAATCCTTCTATAATAGCGCTATACACTATGAATAGCGAGGAATTTCCATGAAGATGAAAGAAGATGAGAACCGGCGGCTCAACCAGGCGCTTGAGGATGCCGTGCAGGGCCTGCAGAAGGCCCCCACGCAGGAGCAACTTGCCCATACCCTGACCGTTGTGCGCCGCGTCATGCAGGCAGGCGGGCAGTGGATCGCCGCCGTGGAGACAACGCCCGGCGCGTCCGCAGCGCTGCGCCCCAAAATCGTGCAGACCGCCGACGGTGGGCGCTGGTGGTATGCCTTCACCTCGTTTGACGAGCAGATGAAAAGCCCCGATGCCGTGAAATCTACATTCTGGGCTGACATAAACAGCCTGTTTGACGCCGCGCTGGCTGCGGAGGAGATTCAGGGCATCATCCTGAATCCGTGGCACTGTACACTGCAGCTGGATAAAACGCTGATCCGCATCATCAAGCCATGAAAGCAGGGGAGAGGGTAAGTTCGTTCTGTTGCGATTCCAGGAGTCGGTGCTGTTGGCTCCTATCTGCTGTGGGGGCTGACCGACAAGCCGGGGGTGACGGTCAGCGTTGTGGCCGAGGGCACCTGCGCTGTGCTGGGTGTACGATCAACAGCAAAACCTACCGCCCGCAAGTACTGACCCCCGCGTAAGCCCACGGCACAGACCTGCGGCGCCAGTTTTTTTGTAAGCTTTCTGGAGAAATGTTTTGCGCGGAGATTGACTTCGGAAAATTCGGAAAATTTGTCAAAAAATCTGAAAAAAGGTGTTGACATTTCCTTATGGGCGTGGTATAGTAACTAAGCTGTCTCGCGAGAGACGGCGCAGGACCTTGAAAATTGAACAAAACTGAAACTTGTGGAACCTTGAACGTGGGTTTGGAAACCCACGATAATCAATTCCAAATTTACAAGTAATTCATACAGGACGCAAGCGATTGTGTCTGAGTGATTACAGCGATTTAACACTTTGTAAGTGATTAAATACCATTTATAAAGAGTTTGATCCTGGCTCAGGACGAACGCTGGCGGCGCGCCTAACA
>ENA-OZIC01000749-OZIC01000749.1-human-gut-metagenome-genome-assembly--contig:-NODE-749-length-16009-cov-6.493356_pt1 | contig 16009 bp, 7 predicted proteins | sample MGYA00244056_ERZ653704 | MGnify/ENA primary metagenome ERZ653704 (study PRJEB26926, sample SAMN06165229) | human gut metagenome | biome: ENVO:00009003; feature: ENVO:2100002; material: ENVO:00002003... | reverse complement strand
GAGATCATGCCTAGTCTCGTGGGCTCGGAGATGTGTATAAGAGACAGCTTCCTGTGCGTCCGGTCAGTGCAATCGGTTGTCCGGCTTTTACATAGTCTCCCGGCTTGACCAGATTTTTGGAGTTATGGCTATAGACTGTTTCCAATCCGTTGTAATGGCGTACAACAATTACGTTTCCGTATGCATAATAAGGCTTAGCTAGACGGACGATTCCGTCGAATGCTGATATGATCGTATCATTGGCGCAAGTTTTCAAATCTACACCCGAATGGTGTTTTCTACGTCCGGCATATGGAGAGATTACTTTTGCGCCGGGTAAAGGGAAAGCATAGTCTTCTTTCTGTATCAGGCTTAAATCGATAAGCATCGAATTCTCATCTGCCATCAGGAGCGGATCCGTTACGGCAATATCATTTTTTTCTCTGTTGGAGAAGTTTATTGTTATATTTTTGCGGGGAGATGTTTGTTCGTACAGTTTCGGTTCTTCCGGAAACAGAAAAGCAAAATCTGTGTTTGGAAGAGGAATATCCGTTGTTGGCAGGACCAGGATTGATTCCTGCTGCAGGGCAGGCTGCGTCTGAGCCGTCCACAAAGAATGGCATGCGCTTAACACTAGTAATAATATGACTGACAATATGCTGTAGTGTGTTTTAGACATTTTGTAAAATTATTGACACTACAAAAATAGGAAAAAAAGTGAAACGGGAGAGAGGTAAAATGAAAAAGGCGTCCGAAAAAGAATCAGACGCCTTTCAATGCCAAACTATTTGTGATTACTCGTCACTCATTATTTGAATAAAGAACAGGCAATACCCAGTTCTAAACCACGCAATTCAGCCAAACTACGCAAACGACCGATACAGGAATAACCTGGATTAGTCTTCTTGTGTAAGTCATCGATCATCTGATGCCCGTGATCCGGACGCATTGCGATTGAGCAACCGCGTTCCTGCTCGATTTCAAGAAGGGCTTTCATTACTTCATAAACGTTTACGTCTCCTTCCAGCAGGTTTGCTTCGAAGAAGTTTCCGGCTTCATCGCGTTTGGTACTACGTATATGGACGAAGTCGATACGGTCACCGAACCGTTTCATCATACCGGCTAGGTCATTATCCCCACGAACACCGAATGAGCCGGTACAGAGGCATAAACCGTTGCTTTTGTTTGGTACGGCTTCGATCAACTTGCGGAAATCCTCTTCAGTGCTCAAGATACGGGGCAAGCCTAAGATCGAGTAGGGAGGATCATCCGGATGGATAACCAGCTCTACACCGGCTTCGTCGGCAACCGGAGTGATTTCCTGCAAGAAGTAAATCAAGTTGGCACGCAGCTTTTCAGGTGTGATGTCTTTGTAGCGGTCGAGTTCCTGCTGGAATTGCTCCAGTGTGAAGCTCTCTTCCGAACCGGGCAGTCCGGCAATCATGTTGCGGATGAGCAGTTGCTTGTCGGCATCCGTCATTTGCTCAAAACGAGCTTTGGCCTTGGCCTTCTCTTCGTCGGTGTAGTCGTTTTCGGCACCGGGACGCTTCAGCAGGAAGAGGTCGAAGGCGATGAAAGCGGCACGTTCGAAACGCAGGGCACGGCTGCCGTCGGGCAGTTCGTAAGCGAGGTCGGTACGCGTCCAGTCCAGTACAGGCATGAAGTTGTAGGTTACGATGTTCACGCCACACTTACCGAGATTACGCAAGCTTTCTTTATAATTATCGATGTATTTCTGGAAATCTCCTGTCTGAGTCTTGATATGCTCGTGTACAGGCACGCTTTCTACTACTGACCAGCGCAGACCGACAGCTTCGATCATTTCTTTGCGCTTCATGATTTCTTCTACTGTCCACACTTCACCGTTCGGGATGTGGTGCAGGGCGTTCACGATACCGGTTGCTCCGGCTTGTTTGATATCCCACAGGCTGACGGGATCATTAGGACCGTACCAGCGCCAGGTTTGTTCACATAATATCATAATGAATGGGTTTATGAGTTAGTATTAGATAGAGAAGGCGTCAAAACCACCGTCTACTACCGACAGGGCACCTGTCACGAAGGAGGAAGCATCACTGATGAGGTAGTGAATGGTTCCGAACAATTCTTCCGGTTCAGCAAAGCGTCCGCATGGGGTGTGGGCGATGATAGTCTTTGCACGGTCCGTATAAGAGCCGTCCGGATTGGTCAGCAGGGCACGGTTCTGGTTGGTCAGCAGGAAACCCGGAACGATGGCGTTTACACGGAGTTCAGGACTGAATTTGGTGGCTAGTTCCGTTGCCATATAGCGGGTGTAGTTGGCAATGGCGGCTTTGGCGGAACCATAACCTACCACGCGTGTCAGAGGACGCAGTGCTGATTCGGAACAGAAGTTTACGATCACACCTTTCTTATTCTTTGCCATAACATCTACAAATGCCATGGTAGGCAGAATGGTACCGAAGAGATTGAGGTCAACTACTTTCTTGAAAGCGTCTACATCCAAGTCGAGTACCGTCTTGTCCGGAGCAATGGTGGCGCCGGGCATATTACCGCCGGCAGCGTTCAGCAAAATGTCGATGGTGCCGAAGCGTTCCAGGATGGCTTTCTTGTTTTCTTCCAGTATCTCCTTGTTCAGAACGTCCGTTACCAGGAACAGGGCTTCCGTCTTCTGGTTGAGCTCTGCTTCCAGTTCTTTACCGATTTCTTCTACACGGTCGAGAATTACGATTTTTGCGCCTTGCTCAGCGAGGTAGTTGGCAATACTTTTACCCAGAATACCGCAACCGCCGGTGACGATAATCACTTTGTCTTTAATGTCGAATAAGTTTTTCATGTCTTTTTCTTTTATAAAAATGATTCTAATATCTCTGTGCTACAAAAATAGTGGAAAAGTAGTTTGCTCACCATACAAAACGTCTCAAAAAGATGAACTACCGTCTCAAAAAGTCCTAATTATTGCTTAAGAGCCTCTTTTCTTGCCAATGCTTCCAGATAATAATAGTCGGCATAGTTGATGGGCACATCAATTTCATCACCTCCCGGATGGTGTCCGGTGGAATGGAGGAGCAGGAAGCCATAAGTTGTTCCCGGCTCGGCCTGATAGTGCCGGTTGAGGCTGTCCACTATCTTGTCGGCAATGTTTTGGTAACGGTTGCCATCTTCTGCTGAAACGTAAGTGCGGAGTTCATACAGGGCGGAAGCCATGATGGCGGCAGCCGAGGCGTCGCGGGGAATGTCGGGGATGCCGGGAGCTTTCATGTCCCAGTAGGGAACCAGGTCTTCCGGCAGGTTGGGCAGGCCGAAAAAGAAATCTGCAATGTGGCGTGCCTGTTGCAGGTATGCGGGGTTCTTGGTGAAGCGGTAGCACATGGTATATCCGTATAGTGCCCATGCCTGTCCGCGGCTCCAGAAGGAATCGTCGGCATAGCCTTGTGCGGTTTGTCTGGCGCGTACTTCGCCGGTTTCCGGATCGTAATCTACTACGTGGAAAGAAGAGTAGTCCGGGCGGAAATGATTCTTCATAGTTGTATTGGCATGATTTACGGCAACCTTCCAGTAGATGGAATCTCCGGTTTCCTGTGTAGCCCAGAATAGCATTTCCAGGTTCATCAGGTTGTCGATGATTACCGGAAACTTCCATTTATCGCGATTATGATCCCACGAACGGATGCTCTTTACTTTCTTATTGTAGCGGGTAATCAGGGTTTTGGCACTTTGCAGCACCACATCTTTGTAAGAGCGTTCGCCTGTCAGCTGGTAGGCTTTGCCGAAACTGTTGTTCATCATGAAACCGAGGTCGTGAGTGCCTTTGTGCCATTTGGCTTCTTCTATCAGCCAGGTATTGCTGATGGCCTGCTGCCGCCAGAAATCATCGTTTGTATAGGCGTATACCTGCCATAATGAACCGGGAAAGAAGCCTGAGCACCAATCGTGAGGATGTATCATCCGCAGCGAACCGTCTTTGTTGATGCTACGGGGAATTACACGATGCTTGCATTGATTGTCTGCCTCTTTTCGGGCCTTGGCAGCATACTGCATGGCAAATTGCAGTTGTCCGCAGGCAAAGGCGTAGGCATTGTCCACATCATCGGCTTCCATCCATAACAGGTTGAAACGGTCTTTCCAGTCGATGATGCGATGGGTTTTATAGAGCTTCAGATAATCTTTGCGTTCGGGGTTCAGCAGGAAAGTGCGGTACAGGTCTTTGCAGAATTCCTGTTGCTTGTATTTCCATTCACTGATCTGCTGGTACGGCCAGGCTTTGACATCTTTTCCAACGTATGGTACCAGAAAGTCCATGGCTTTGTAGAAGCTTCGTCCGTCTTCGGAGGTTGCATTATCAATGGAAATCCCGATCTTCCGGGCCATCATGAAGATGTCAATGAAATGAGACAGATTGAATTGTGAGTAACCGAAAGCGAGAGTGCGGCGTAGTTCATGCGGTTGTTTGCCGTCCGGCTCTATCTGGGTGAAGAGGCGCTTCCGGGGAATGGCATTGATGACTTCCCGGGCTACTTTCATGTTTCCTGCGTACATGGCAAAGGCTATCACTTGTGCATCATGCGCCGTGCTATGGTTATTGGCCTGACGGGCTTCTTCCTGTCCCTGCGGACTATTCAGTATCCACGTCAGCAACTTGCCGAACCAGGTTTTCAGCTGCTTGGCATCCTTGGGCGTAAAGGCTTCCGACTTCTCTAACAACTGTACGGCATCCAGCATCTCTACGAATGAATAAGTGTCTATGACGCCGTAACAACGTCCCTTATTGTTGTTGTGTCCCGGTATCATCTGGGCATACTCCAGGTTTGGATTCATACGCGTATCTTTATTAAAGAACCATACGCGGATAAGTTCCGTTGCCTTTTGGGCATATTTCTCGTCGCCGCTAAAGTACCAGGCAAGGGCAAGAGTAGTTACACGCTGAGCTGTTTCTCCGAGGCGGTTGCGATCCAGCTTGTCCAGTTCGGGGTTCGACTTGCCGTCATGGCTGATGTAAGGCAGGCCGTCAGGTTTGGAGGGATCGGGCCAATAATAGCGTGCTTGACTCATGTAGTCGTGCTTGTCTCCGCTACCGGGTGTCTTCTCTTTCAGCATGACGGACAAGGGGCGCACATCCAGTAGCCTGTCGGCACCTGAAATCAGCTCCTGATAGGCGGCCGAAAAGTACGGTTGATGTAATGATTGTTTTACTCTCTCCAGATGTTTCCCATCCCAGATGGACTGTGCATGTATACTGACTACTGCGAGCAACAAACTGGTAATAACTAAGCAAATTTTAGCTCTCATGGTGTTTTTGTTTTGAAGTTAATAAAGTTTCCTGAGCTTTATACCGTTCAGAAAGCTTTTTCCATTCCGAACAGGGAAGCGTATTTCAATTTTATTCCGAAAGTTTGTAATATTGTATCTTTTCCGTAGAGCATGGAAATAACCGCTTTCGCGGCAAGGAGAAAAGTTCTCTTCAACGCTCTCACCATTGATAACTATATCGAAGATATTTTCACGGCTCTCTACACCGGATTCCCGGCCCAACTGGTAAACAGTTGCTGCATTTTCGCGGAAGATATCTGTAAAAAGAAATTCTACCTCATAGACTCCGTTGGGAACATCGAAACAATACCCTTCAATTTCGTTGCGAAGAGTTTGAAACAATGGTCCGTCGTGGGTATTCTCAACCTGTGTCTGGCTATTTTTGCTTTCTCCGCCGATATATCCCCAACTGCTTTCAGTGTAGGGTTGATCGGGTAGCCACGTGAGCTGGCTTTCATCGGAAGTATAGAAACAGTTGCTGCCTACATTTACGGTAAGTTCCAGATTCCGTAAGTTTGTTTCATTCAGATTTGCAGGGATAGGGGTGAAATTGATGTGGAGGGCATCTTCTATCATGGAGATGCTTTGATCTGACTTTTTGTTTTCAGCTTGGGCGGAGATAAAGTGCTCTTTCCGGCTGAATGGTACCTGAAATGTAACTGTATAATTCTCTGTTTTCTGTTTACCTAAGGATTTTCCGTCAATGAAGAGTTCCACTTCCGGAAGATTGGTATATACTTTGACGGGTAGCGGAGTCGGAGCCTTTCCATGTTGTACACCGCTACGGTGCGTCCAGTCACGGCTGGCAATGTGTAACACGGGAATGTCTTGACGCCAGGCGGCTTTATAGTAATAGTACACGTCTTTTGGACTGCGGTCTGAGTATATCAGTCCTTTATTGTTGATGCGCGGCATAGATTCATCACGCAATGCAGAAGAGAAATCGATAAAGTTCCAGTGAGTTCCACCACAAATATACGGCGTTTCTTCCAATACCGGTAAGTAGTGTTCCAGGTATTTCTGCTGGTACTCGATACTGAAATCAAAAGCGTGCGGTTGCAGCGAATGTAGACGCTTGTCAGATCCGGCACCGTATTCGCTGACAATCATTGGATGGGAAGGGTGTTTTTTGTGTTGCTCTGTCAGGAAACGTTCGAAGCCTGTGAGGTTTCCTCCATACCAGCCTTGGTAAAGATTCCAACCGACAATATCGGTGATGTTGCCCAGTCCTACCTCATTGTAGCTGTTGCTGCCATGAAAAGCCATAGTGCTGACACGAGTGGAATCTTCTTCTTTCAGAACTTTCTCCAAACGATTGGCCAGTGACAGTGTCCGTTCCAGCACGGGTTTCAGTTCTTCTTCTTTTTTATAGCGGCGCTGGGTGACGAGTAATATCTCATTCATGTATCCCCAAGTGATGATGGAGGGGTGGTTATAGTGCTGGCGTATCATTTCTCGCAGATTGTTTTCGCAGTTTTCTGCATAGCCGGGAGTGTCGGGCACAATATCAATAATGGGTATTTCTTCCCAAGCTAGCATACCGAGTTTGTCGCACATTTCCAACAGAGCGTCATCTTGCGGATAATGGGAGATGCGGATGAAGTTGGCACCCATCTCTTTCATTAACTTCATGTCACGACGGTGCATTTCGTCTGTCAGGGCAACTCCGATGGGTTTTTGGTCCTGATGGCGGCAAATACCGCGTAATTTATAAGGTTTTCCGTTGAGGGAGAAGCCGGTCTTACCATCGAAGCTAAACCAGCGGAAGCCTGTATGGTGATTACTGTGGTCGAGGATGGCTTTTGTTTTTTTATCGCGCAGAATGCTTTCTATTCTGTAGAGATGAGGGGCCTCGGGTGTCCATAATCGGGGGGACAGAATAGGGGCGGTTTCGGTGCGGAAAGAGTATAATTCTCCACCTTTTATCTGGATAGACTGTTTCTGGGTCTGGGCAATACTTCCATCGGGATTGTATACGATATGTTCCAGTTCAAGAGATGCTTTCTGTTCTGCATCGTTCTTTATCTCTCCGCGAATAAGTATTGTGCCTTTTTCTTCGGATACTTGCGGGGTACTGATAAATATTCCTTCTGAACCATAGTTCGTCAAATGGAAATGTTGTTTGGGTACGGCTGTAAGCCATACATCCCGGTAGATACCGCCGAAGAATGTAAAGTCGGCAGAGATGGGGGGAATATCCTGTCGGGCATTATCTACATGGATAGCGAGAGAATTAGGAGCGTCAAATGAACAGAATGGGGTGATATCGAATGTGCAGGCAGTATATCCACCGTTATGCTCACCTATTTTCCGTCCATTCATGTAGATGGCAGCGGCCTTACTGGCTGCATCCAGTTTCAGGAATACCTGTTTGGTTTGCCAATTTTGCGGCAATGTCAGCGTACGGCGATACCAGCCTGTTCCCTGGTAATACTTTTTTTCTGTATATGCATCCGTATTCCATGTGTGCGGGAGATGTATGCTGTTCCACGCACTGTCATCATAGGTTGCTGAAGCGGCAGCTTTGCATTCTCCCTGATAGAATTTCCAACTGTCGTTGATCGTTTTGCTCTCATGTTGTGCGTATACTTTGGGGAATAGGAACAGAATAGCAGGTATCAGGATCAGGTATGTCCCGATTCGATATTTTTTCTCTTTGCTCATGGTATATTTATTGTTGGTTTATTAACTGAAAAAGAAAGGAGGCAGTTACCAGGCCGGTTATGCCAGTTTCTGCCTCCAAACCTTCATTCAATCTTTTTACTTATATCCTTCGAAAACTAATCAAAAAAGCTGTCTTTTTTACCATCCGTAATTTTGTGGAATACGTCCGTTGGCCAGTTCTATCACATTCTGATGGATGGGATAGAGGTAGAGTTTGTCTGTCCATTGTCGGTTTTCTACTTTCGTACGCGTGTAGTAAGAAGTTGGTTCGCCCGGAGTCTTGTCTTTTGAACCCTTCATGTTCATTCCGTAGAAACGTGTCTGGTCGCAACCTATTCTGTCCTTGTCACCGCAGATCATCCAACGACGGATGTCGAAATAGCGTTGTCCCTCGCAATAGAGCTCTACATAGCGTTCGTGCTGTATGGCATCGAACTGCTTGTCGTAATTGCCGATTATGCCGGTCTTGATGCCGTTATCGTTCATGGTCTGATAGCCTGGGATGCCTGCGCGTTCGCGTACCATGTCGATATACTTGATGATGTCCGGATTACTCGGATCTGTTTCATTGAGTGCTTCGGCATAGAACAGATAGAATTCGGCCAGACGATAGATGATGGAAACACGTTTCCAACTCTGAGTATCGCCGCTGGCATGATTTACGGTACGGTTCTTAAATTTCCCCAGCATATACCCGGTTTTCACGTTGTCACCGTTGGAAAGGTCGTTTCCGCCACCTGCAGAGAAATCTACGATGTAGTTGGGATTACCATTCATCCATTTCTTGAACCAGCTTCTTCCCTGATATACAACGCTTGCGTAGAAACGCGGTTCACGGTTGGCATACATGTTGGAGATATTCTGGTCTGTCTTCTTGTCTTTATAGTCGGGGTCGTAGCAATGGTTTTCTACAGCACTGAATCCGGTTTCGTCATAACCACTGTTTGGGTCATTGATGGCGAGGCCGTTGCCCATGAAGAACATGTCTACAGCATCCTGAGACGGGCCGATGGTACCATAGCATGAGTTCACGTCACGCGGGTTAGTACGTTTCTCCATCTTGTACTGGTCGGAGTAGCTGTTGTTGGTACTGCACCACAGGATTTCTTCATTGTACACCTGGAAAAGGTTGTATACAGAACGGTCGGGTTGCTCTACTCCGTTTGCCATCACGCGATAGAGAGCGTGGTGTTGCGCTTCAGCATAGTCTATCAGATCCTTTACGCGGTCTCTGGCAGTTACCCATTTTTGCGGGTCCTTACTCTGTGGGAAGATGTATTCACCTTTAGAGTTCTGCAACTTCTGCAGTCCCTGGTAATATTCGGAACCATCGCCACCATTGAATAACTTGGAGGCAGCATACATCCACAACTTGGCGCGTAGTGCTTTGGCCACTACGATAGTGGGGCGTACTACTTCATTGGTGTTGAAGTTGTATGTATTGTCCGCGTATGATGTGATGACTGATTCGGGCAATTTTGACTGTGCGGGGTCACATAGAGGAGCCAATATGCCATCAATGTGGTTCACCATTTCGTCTACAGTAGCGCGGTCGTAGTCCGTTATGTGCGGTTCGGCAGCGTCGTCTATCTCCGTCACGATGCAGGCAGGGCCATAAAGCTCGAACATGGAAAAGTAATAATAGGCTATCATGAATCGGCATTCGTCTTTCATGCGGGCTATTTCTTCGGCAGTCAGCTTGTTAGTACTGCTGGGGTCGCCTACACCTTGGTCGTGGGCGCGTTCAATGAAGATCATAGCTTGGCGTATGTCTTTGTAGAAAGTAGCCCAGCGATGATAACTTCCGCTGGCTGCCGTGAAACCTGCCATCATGACGTCGCGTGAACTAGCTTTTTCTGAAGCGATTTCACCGCAGAGGTTTGACCATGGATTTTTGAAGGCGTTAACTTCTGATCCGGTTTCTGAATATTCCATCAGATTGCGGTAGATGACCCCGTACCAGTTTCGGGTATAGGTTGCATTGTCCCAAACTTGATCGACTCCCAGACTGGCGTTGAACTCGCCTGATATGTCAAGATAGTCTGAACAAGATGCTGTGCTGAATGCAAGGACGGCAGAGCCGACGGTTGCGTATAGTAAATTTTTCAGTTTCATATCGTTTATTAATTAGATGTTTAGAATGTAACTTCTGCTCCAAAGGTCCAGGTGCTGGAGATGGGGTATTTGGCGCCTGAGTTTGCATCGCCCAGTTCCGGATCCCAATACTTCACGTGATCCCAAGTTTTTAGGTTAGTACCTTGCACGTAAAGGCGCAGGTTGGTGAGACGCAGTGATTTCAGTTGCTTCTTGTTGAATTGGTAACCGAATTCCACGTTCTTCAAGCGGATGAAGCTGGCATCGCGATACCACCAGGTACTCGCTTGCAGGTTGTGTGCAAAGGTGTTGTTACGCAAGCGAGGGTAGAGCACGTTGTCGTTGTAGGGGTCGGATGCTTTCCAGCGGTTCATAGCCTCCATACGCGCAGAAGAAGCGTCCTTGCCTTGGTTGAACGGCATGAAGTTGGATGCTTTGCTCATCAGGTTGATGGAACAGCCCGTCACGCCTTGGAAGAAGATACCGGCGAAGAATCCTTTCCATTCGGCATTCAGTGAAAGACCGTACACACTGCGCGGGGTCTTGTCCAGATGACCATTACGGTAGGTCTTGTCATCGTCGTTGATAAGTCCGTCCTCGTTTAAGTCGCGGTACTTGATATCACCGGGTGCCACAGCAGCTCCCGGGTCGGCTATGCCGGGTTTCAGTTGGTAGCTTTCGGCACCGCTCACAGGATCAATGGTAATGTTGAAATCATCGGGTGTATAAAGACCGTCGGCGATGTAGAGGTAAGGAGTCCACAATGACATACCTGTGAGGTCCTGGTAGCTGTATCTATGTTTGATTTCATCTGTTTCTACAATCTTGTTTTTGGCATACGTATAGTTGGCACGGAATGTCAGATTCAGGCCACCCACATGCTGTTTGAAAGTCAGGTTCCCATCTACACCTTTGTTACTTACGATACCATAGTTCTGAGTTGGGTTGGATTGTAAACCGCTCATAGAAGGAACCGTATTACGGGTAATCAGGATGTCTTTACGACGGTTGGAGAAGTAGTCCATGGAGAGGTCCAACTGTCCGTTCAGCAAGCCGAGGTCGAAACCGATATTGGTTTTATCCTCAATCTCCCAACGCAGGTTGGCGTAGTAGGCACGGTTTTCGCTCAATCCGCCGAACCAGTTCTGTGCATTACCATTAGAGATGCCTGAGATACCCAGGTTAAGACCGCCGGCATCGGTATTCATGGCTTCCTGATAAGGGAAACGAGTTTCACCTAACTGATCGTTACCGGTCCGTCCGTAGGATGCACGTAACTTCAGTGTACTGATTACTTTCTGCACAGGTTCGAAGAACTTTTCATGGCTCACATACCAGGCTCCACCCACAGCAGGGAAAATACCCCAACGGTGTCCCGGAGCGAAATTCTCACTACCTGTCATACCGAAGCTGCCTTCGATGGTGTAGCGGTTGTCGTAAGTATAAGAACCGCGTCCTACGACGCTTTGCTTACGGTAAGGAAGCAGGTTGAGTCCGCCAACGTTTTGTTTTTGAGTTTCCTTTTGGTTGTATAGCAGCAAGCCTGTAACATCGTGCTTGTCGCTGAAGTTACGCTTATAGTTGAGGGACGCCTCAATGTATATTTTCTTGTTACCACCGGATGAACCGCTTGAGGGGTTACTCAATGCCGAGCCTGACTCCAGTGACTTGAATATCAGGTTGCCATCGGCATCACGTCCGGTAGCTGTAAAAGTAGCGGGTGACATAGTACGGTTGACATACTGGTTGGAGTTGGCATCGAAACTGACACTACCTCTTATAGAAAGTCCCTTTGTGATGAAATCCAAGTCTTGTTCTAGCAATACCTTGCTTTGGAATGTAGCGTCCCAACTTTTACTGTATCCACTGAAGTAGAGGAAGTTGTAGGGGTTTTGACGAAGACCTGAATTATCATAGTTAGGATGTTGTGCAGCTGAACCGTCAGAATAGATTTGCGGATAGAGGTGTACAGGTTGCAATGTCATACCACCGAAGATGTCGCTGGCTGTTTTGGAGGGAGCCACACGGTTGATATACTGTCCTGACATATCTACGGACATACGGGTAGTCTTACTCAATTCGAAGTCAATATTGGAACGAAGGTTATAACGGTCGAAACTGATGTTTGAATCGTAATCGGCGTTCTTCTTCTCCTTGTATACACCGTCTTGTGTGTAGTAGGCACCTGATACGAAGAAGCGTACGCGGTCACCACCACCACGGAAGTTAATGGTGTAGCGCTGGCTGCTGGTGTGATCACGTAGCATACTCATCCAGTCTGCATCCGGATATAGATCAGGATCTACGCCGCTACGATATTTTTCCAGATCAGCGTCGCTCACCGGTGCTGTATAGTTGGCGCGCGGGTTACCGTTGCTGTTCCAGTCTGCTTCGTTGTATAAGCTCAAATAGTCGTAAGAACTCATGAGGTTGGGCAGGCGGAGCGGTGTCGAGTAGCCGTATTCTGCTGACATACTGACAACTGTTTTTTGTGATTTACCACGTTTGGAAGTAATCAATACCACACCGTTAGCACCTTCGGCACCATACACGGCCGTTGCGGCGGCGTCTTTTAGGATAGAGAATGTTTCAATTTCGTCCACATCGATATCGTTCATCTTACGGGGTACACCGTCCACCAGTACCAATGGGTCTGTTCCACCGGCATACGAGCTGATACCACGGATAAAGAATTGTGCGTCATCCCAACCCGGTTCGCCCGAACGTTGTACGGCAATCAGACCTGACAGCTTACCGGCGATGTTGTTGGTAAGGTTGGCACTCTTTACACTCAATTGAGCTGGTCCTACGGTGGACATGGAGCTTACTACGCTCTCTTTCTTCTGTTTACCATATCCCACAACTACTACTTCTTCCGTGGCGATGGCATCCATCTCCATTCGGAGGTTGAAGGTGGTTTCGTCAGCTTTCACTCTGTGTTCTATACTGACAAATCCAATATAGCTGAATTCCAGTACTTCGCCGGGAGCAGCTTCGATGGAGTATCGTCCTTCGACGTCACTGATAACACCACGATTGGTAGTACCTTGTACTCTGACGGTGGCACCGATGATAGGGTCACCATTAGAATCGGTCAGCAAACCGCTGATGCGTTGTTTTTGTTGCTGTACAGCCTCAATGCTGTTAGCTTCGTCAGCAGCATTGGCACGTAGGATGGCAGGTTGGGCTACCAAACCAAGGGCAAACATGGCTGCTATGTAATATCTTTTTTTCATATATCTATACTTAATTGTTTATCTATACTTTAAGAAAGTCTGTCATTCACCCATTTCGTATGGGGGGAGTTCGTCCAAAGCTTTCACCCATAGTTCATTCGGGCTGGTGCTGGTTTCTACAGTCATCACCATATATTTTCCGGATGGCCAGGTGGCATTGGCGTTGAAGTTGCCGTCACTGGCATATTTGATATAATCGCCGCCTTCTTTTGCGGTATAGGCTCCGGGGCCTTTCCATTCCAGTCCCCATCCCTTCTGTCCGAAAAACTTAAAGTTGACCCCGTTGACATTCTGTCCAACAAGTAGTATCAGTTCATATTTGGTATCGGTGAGCGGAACCAGATTGAATGCTTTGTCCGTATTCCAGTTTATGTTGTTTTGGGCATATGACGGGAATCCTATCTTATCATTACCAATCACCCACATAGCGGTAGCATTCTGTGTACTTGATGAAGAAGCTTTCTCCAACTGTTCCATCATAATTGCATTCATGCCTTTGTTCAGAGTGAGTTTATACTTGCCGTCTCTTCCGCGGAAATGGAGCAGAGTTTCGTCTTCCTTCACGAGGTCAAACCAAGTGGGGTTCTTCCAATAATCAGCATATTCTTCTTTGACACCGCTGATTTTGAGGATATCATCCTTCTTAAATTCGGTTTCGATGTAGAAAACATTGCCCGACCCATCGAATTCCAGGAACTTATTCTGCGTGTCGAAACGTACACCGAATTTTGGGAATGGGCTACCTTCGAAAGTCAGGGTATTGAATGTGATTTCATACTTGCCGTCTTCACCGTAACCTGTGTTTTCAAAGCCAATATTCTTGGTGGCATTGAGGACAATTTTTCCATTGTCCATACCAAATTTCAGTTCATTGCCCTGCAAATAAGGATTACCTGTTCCATCGGAATAAGCTGGTGCTACGATAGATGCTTCCATGTCGAGTGGGAAAGCCTCACGTGCTTTGTATTCATATTCTTTACCTGGAACGGGAGTCATGGTATATTCCTTGCCATTGGCAGCCACAAGTTTCAATGTTTGATATTTTGGACGCTCTATAGCAACGGTCATTTCTTTACTGTCATTGCTGAAACGTTCATTTTGGATGCGCAGTATAACCTTTGCTTCTCCGTCAGGCGTGTTTTTCTGGTAGGGAGCCAGCACTTTTCCACTGTATTTTCCGTCGGCTTTCAGACTGTAGAAGGCTTCGGATACCATTTCTTCTCCATAATAGAGCTGAACTTTGGCCTGGTTGATTTTCACGCCTCCGCTCTTCACCTCAAAGTCGAAGGTGATACTATCGCCCATGTAGGCTTTTTCAGTGCCTGCAAAGGATACGATAGTCGAGCTGCCATGATCATCGAACTGGTCAATCTCATCTTTGCATGATGTCATAGCTATAAGGCTGAGTGCCATCATGCCGAGCAAAAATCGATTTCTCATAATTTATAAATTTAAAATTAAAAAAGTGATTTATTATGTTTGAATCTCTGTTATTTCCACTTGAAAGAGTTTACTGAGCGCGGCTGCAGAGTGCAACTTGCCGAGTGCTTCTTACCGGCGTCATCGGGGGCGGTAAGTACAATGTTCTTGTCTGAACTGCTTTTGTTGATGATGACGAAGGCATAACTTCCGTCTGTATTCTTGAAAGCACTGTAGGCTATGTCATTGTCTGTGTAGCCGCTTGTACCAATTCGTATGGCACCGGGTCTTACCACTGCCGACAGGTGGCAGATCATATAGTAGTGCGAGTTCATGTAGATAGTTTTAAGATCACTCATGTTTAGGTCTACAGCCCCGAAGCAGGTTTGACATCCGCCGGGGCGGTTAGGTTGTCCACCATTGTTACTGGGTATGCTTCCGTTGAAGTCTGTTTCAAGCATCAGGTTCCAGATGGTCACTGCACTGCAATAGTTATTGATGGTGCCTATACCGATACTTTCCATATTAGAAAGGAGAGTTTTGGTCAAGTCGTGTCCGTTATTCCAGGTGCCGATAGACGATTCTGTGAAAATCAGGTCCTTCTCAGGAGCTCGTTGGTAGACGTTGAGCAGTTCGCTGCGATTACCTCCATAGTCATGGTAGGCTGCTCCTGCTATATACTTAGCGGCTTCGGAATCGTTGTATATCTGGTAGGGATAACCGTTTTGGTCGCTTTTGTTATCATAATTGTAGTTGTGGTCGTAAGCGTATATTTTGGTGGAAAGTCCAGCAGCCTCAAAAGCAGGACCCAGTACTTTCACAAAATCACGTTGTTCTTTCCATTCCATCACCAGTGAGGCTGAGTTCTTGTTGTTGAGTGGTTCGTTCTGTATGGTGATGGCATTGATGGGAATACCAGTTGCCTGAAATGCCTGTATCCACTTCACAAAATAGGTGGCATAGTCAGCATAGTATTCGGGTTTTAGTTGTCCTGCGGTGTATTCCCGATTTTGGTAGACAGGGTATTTCCGGTAGTCTTTCATCCATAAGGGACAAGTCCAGGGTGAACCCAGTATGCGGATGTCCGGGTTGATAGCAATAATCTCCTTTAAGATAGGTATTACGTAATCTGTTTCTTCTGAAGTCAGAGCAAAGTTTTCTATACCCGGTGTGTCACAACAGGTGTATTCTTTCAAGGAGAAGTCGGAACAGCCAATGGCAATGCGTACATAGCTACATCCATAACCTTCAGTTAGCGAATAGGTTCTTTTGAGGAATGCCTGTCTCTTATACACATCTGACGCTGCCGACGATCTTACGCGTGTAGA
>ENA-OZIC01000728-OZIC01000728.1-human-gut-metagenome-genome-assembly--contig:-NODE-728-length-16388-cov-7.124166_pt1 | contig 16388 bp, 18 predicted proteins | sample MGYA00244056_ERZ653704 | MGnify/ENA primary metagenome ERZ653704 (study PRJEB26926, sample SAMN06165229) | human gut metagenome | biome: ENVO:00009003; feature: ENVO:2100002; material: ENVO:00002003... | reverse complement strand
ATAATTATGATATTGTAGAAGGACCTATGGCAGATGATACAGTATGGAATTATGTCAATGATTTTCTTACTGGACGAATTAGTAGGAAACAATTTTGGGTATTAGCAGAATTTAAACATCCAACACATCAGATTAGTTTTCATACCTTGTCAGCACTTGATTGTTTGACATATAAAAAGAGTGAGGTAGTTTATGACAGAAAAAGAAAGAAATGATTATTTTTATGTTTGCTCATTGATAGAATATATAGCACGGGAAACCAAGAATCATAGAGGATATATTGTCAAATGTATTGGACAGGAAGGAATTGAGAATTTATTATATGATGCAGAAGTCAATCATTGCTTAAGTTTTGAACAGGTATGTGATGAAGTTGTAGAAGTATATAAGATAAAAGAAGGCAAATTTGACACGATTTCAGAATGTCAATATGATGTACCAAGTTTCTTAGATATTGGAAAATTATATAGTATTATGATAGAAGATTGTGCGAAAGAAGGGGAAGAGGTACATGAACTTATAAAGATATTTACTTCATTTATCAGCGATGAAATATCAGATTTTAATACTGATTTATATTATCAGAATCCGGATTATATAGAATGTTCATATAAAGAAGGACAGCTGTTGGCTTAAAAAGTTGAAAAGGGGAAATAATAGATGCATCATATTAAGGTCCCAGGGACATTAAGAAATCAGTTTACAAAGTAAAATGATAAATTAATTAGAATTAACCAGAAAATTCTAAACAAAATATTCATTTAATTTATAATAGGTGTTAATTTGTCATACAGATATATTCCCCAAAATGTAAATGGCAATATAGAATAAGTTCAAGGAATGGTGATATAAAAGCTGTTGGAAAACGGAAAGGTAAAATTAGTATTGCTGTTGTGCGGACATTTGCATATAATAAAAATAGATAGAAAAACTACTCACGAAAGGAGATGTTTTATATGGCTACAAAATCAGCAAATTTATATGTAAGGATTGAACCAGAAGTCAAAGAAAAAGCAGAAAGTATTTTGTCTGCACTTGGTATTCCTGCTTCTAGTGCTATCAATATGTTTTATAAACAGATTATCTTACAGAGAGGACTTCCATTTGAAGTAAAAATACCATCCGCTAGACCTGTTGATATCAGCACATTATCAGAAGTAGAATTCAATGAAGAATTGGAGAAAGGATATGCAGATATGCATGATAGACGGACAAAAAATGTGAAGAAAGCTTTTGCTGATATTCGCAAGGATTGTGGTTTATGATATATGAAGTAGAAGTATCTGAACAGGCAGACTGTGATTTGAGAGAAATTTTTGAATATATTGCTTTTGAATTACAATCACCAGAAAATGCAATCGGACAACTTAATCGTCTAGAAGAACAGATATTAAGTCTTGATGCGATGCCGAAGCGTTATCGAAAATATGAAAAAGAACCATGGAAAAGTCGTGAACTTCATATATTACCAGTAGATAATTATGTGATACTATATATTCCAAATAGTGATAAAAAAGTTGTAACAATACTTAGAGTAATGTATGCTGGACGGGACATAGACAATCAGTTGAATTTCTATACAAAGAAATAAAGAATACAATTTAAAGCAGGGGAGTTACGGATAAGTGATAAGTCTTGCGAGATATTTGGAAGTGTTTGAGGTAGCAGAGAGGTTATGCGGGTAACAGATGTGGAACAGTTCTCAAATACAGTTCATGTGGAGAGTGTGGCTCTGTTGACTAAGGTACACAAGTAAAAGTGTAAAAAAGGCTTGAAATAAGGGGATTTTCAGGTGTTTTAAGTGCTACAAATTGAGTAGCGGAAAAGCCACCAAAACACGTATAAAATCAAGAGAAATTTATAGTTGGGTAGACAAGAATGACGAAAACCAGTCGAGTAGATAAGAATGATTAGCATGACTGTTTTATAAAGTGTGAATAGTAAGCAACGGATACAGACGCACTTCTTAGAATAAATATCATGTCAACAATCAAACAAATAATGTAGGGGATAGGATAATGAGAGATTATGTGAATTATTATACTGTCTATGATAGAAAGACGGAACAAGTGATTGCTTGTGGAAATGTAGAAGAATGTTCTGCAAAATTAAAAATGAATGAGCATACATTTTATAGTACGGTTTCAAGGCTTAATAGTGGTAAAAAATAAAAAATATGAAATCGAAATCTCGAGAGAAATGTTAGATGATTAATTATATACTAGATTGATTATTTTTTTATCATTATAAAATGGGCGAGCAGTCGTCAACCACTTGACGACTTTAAGCCGAAGTCATATACTAATATTGTATATATGTAGCTTTTGCTGTAAAGGTGGTAAAAATGATTGAGGCAGATATGTTTAAAGAGTGGTTGCTAGATAATACTACTTATTCCGAGGCTGTTATTAGAGACATGGCATCTAGAATGAAACGGGCAGATGGTATTGTTGCATGGGAACCAACGACAATTTATTTATTTAAGTTAGAACAGAGTGACTCGTTTAAGAAGATGAGTGTATCTGTTAAGTCACAGATTAGAAGAGCAGTAAAATGTTATTCGCAATTTATTTTGGACAAAAATATGAAAAGACAATAATCTTAGAAATGGAGTATATAAATGAAAGTAGTAGATTTATTTTGCGGATGTGGCGGAATGTCTCTTGGTTTTCAAAATGCAGGATATGATATTGTTGCAGCTTTTGACAATTGGAAACCGGCAGTACGCACTTATCAGAAAAATTTTTCACATCCAGTAAGACAGGAAGATTTGGCGGATGAACATATGATTCCAATTATATCAGACTTGCATCCAGATATTATCATTGGAGGACCACCTTGCCAAGATTTTTCGTCTGCTGGACATCGTGATGAGTCACTAGGACGAGCAACTTTATCAAAAATATATACAGATATTGTGACAACAGCAAAACCTAAATACTTTGTTATGGAAAATGTTCCTAGAATTAGGGTTAGTAAGACATATCAGTATGTGTTGAACGAGTTGAAGAAAGCTGGATACGGTGTTACAGAAAAAATTATTGATGCAAGCTATTGTGGAGTTCCACAGAAAAGAAAACGACTGTTTCTTATTGGATGTCAAGGAGCAGTGGACGATTTCTTGTCAGTTGAATTAGACTCTCATCTTTCAAAAAAGCCAATGACTATTTATGATTATTTGGGAGATTCACTTGGAGTTGAATACTATTTTAGAATACCGAGAAGCTATAATAGGCGTGCTATTTTTAGTATTTACGAACCGTGTCAGACCATTAGAGGTGTAGATAGACCAATACCGCCTAATTATAAGAGACATCCTCAAGATCCGGTTGATATTGGACCGCTTGTGCGTGCATTGACACCAAAGGAAAGAAGCTATATGCAAACATTCCCTGAAAAATTTATTTTTGAGGAAAATAAGACTAATACTAATCAAATGATTGGAAACGCTGTTCCAGTAAAACTTGCAGAATATGTTGCAAATGCGATTAGTGAATATGAAAGAAGAACAGGAAAGGACTGAAAAACTTGAAAACTGTAGATTTGTTCTGTGGCTGTGGTGGAATGTCCTTGGGGTTTCAAAATGCGGCATATGAAATTGTTGGAGCCTATGATAATTGGAAACCAGCAATCGAAATATATAGAAAAAACTTTAGCCATCCAATTTTTGAAAGAGACTTATATTCTGAGGATGTACTTTCACATATAAAAGGACTTAATCCAGAGGTGATAATTGGGGGTCCGCCATGCCAGGATTTCTCTATTGCTGGAAATAGAGAAATGGGAAAGAGAGCTAATTTGACGATTAGATATGCAGAAATAATCTCTATAATTAAGCCAGAATGGTTTGTGATGGAGAATGTGTATAATATTGAGCGAATGCCAGTATTGCCAAAGGCAATCGAAATTATTAAAGAGGCTGGATATGGTATTACTAGACGTGTACTTGATGCTTCATATTGTGGAGTCCCTCAGGCTAGACAGAGGTTTTTTATGATAGGTCACTTAGGCGATAAAGATAATTTCTTAGATGATATTCTGGATAAAAATTTATCCGACCACAAGATGACTGTTCATGAATATTTAGGTGATTCGTTAGGAACTGAATTTTATTACATGCATCCTAGGAGTTATAATCGGAGAGCTGTGTTTAGTGTATATGAGCCAAGTGCAACTATTAGAGGTGTTAATAGGCCAATTCCAGATAATTATAAAAGACATCATGCTGATAAAGCTGATATATCAGAAGGAGTTAGAAGTTTAACATCGAAAGAGAGAAGCTATATTCAGACTTTTCCCGAGGAATTCGAATTTGTTGGGACTAAAACAAATGTTGAGCAAGCGATTGGAAATGCTGTACCAGTAAAGCTGGCAGAGTATGTTGCTCGTTGTTTATTAGAATATAAAGGAAGGTAGATTATGACTCAAGATATTCAAGTTGAACTTGCAAAAATTGAAAGTGAAAAAGGAATATCAGAGTATCTTAGAGGTTTCTTGTTTAGTTATGGAATCCCACGTGCTACTTTAGTGAGACTTGGCTTGGATGCTAAGATTCCGGTTGATAAGGCGTTTGTTATTGGCAATAAATTGTTTTGTATATATACAAATGCGGTGAATCTTTACGCAAAGTATGATTACGTTCAGCGCAACATTGTGAAGAACAAAAAATTCCGTTTTGTAATGCTTATCAATGAAGAAGAGATTTTGGCTCTTGATACACAAAGCAACGAATGGCTTGCAATTTCAAGAAATAAGATACATTCAGAATTTGAGTTTTTCCTCCCTCTTGCAGGAATTGAGAAAACATCTATCGGAGATAAGAAAAATGCAAATATCAAGATTGGAGAGAAGTTTGCACAGTTTTACAATGAGGTGTTAATGCTCAACCCAGGAAAAGAAGATGCGATATCGGTGCTTTTGGTTAATCTTGTTGCAATGTTATTTTCTGATAGTTGTGGAATTCTTAATTCGGGAAGTGTCCATCACTATATTGATTTGTATAGTAAAAAAGATGGATCAGATTTAGAAAAAGTACTTAAGGAGATTTTTGCCACAGTTGCAGGAAATGATGATATACCTAAATATCTAAAAGACAATCGAGTCTCAGCAGTTGTTGGAATTCCTATTTATGAATCGGGGTTATCCTTTGATAAAAACTCTAGGAATACACTTATCTCACTTTGTGCATTAAATTGGGATTCAATAGAGCCAGAAGTGATTGGTGCTTTGATTCAAGCAGTATTAAATCCAGAGGATGCTAATATTGCATATAACTATACGAGTACCGCAAATATCTATAAAGTTATTGGCCCACTTTTTATGGATGATTTGTTTGAAGAATACGAAAGTTTAAAAAGAGATGGTGCACTCTCATCAGAACTTCTAGAAAAGATTTCGTTGATACGTGTATTTGATCCAGCTTGTGGATCTGGAAATTTCTTGATGATATGTTTTAGAGAACTTAAAAAGTTAGAAAAATTTATTAAGGAGTTTTGTACAGAACATAAGATTCAATTTGAAGATAAAGACTACATTACAACTGCTAATTTTTATGGTATTGAGCAGAACTATATTGCCACTGAGGTTTGTCGTATTGGAATGGCTTTTACAGAGTTGAAGCTGAAGCGTTCAGTAGAAAAAGTAGTTGAACTACCAGTCAAAACAATCTGCAATGGAAGAGCACTGCTCATGGATTGGGATACATTTTGTCCTAAAGGAACAATGACATATCTTGTGGGAAATCCCTCTTATAAAGGTGCTCATTCCTTAAACGCAGAGCAACAACGTGAGATGAGAGCTGTATATGCTGAGGAAATTGCAAATGGATATAAGATAGGAGAGTTGGATTATGCTACTGGATACTTCTATAAAGCAAGTCAGTTTATAAAAGGTACAAAAAGTGGATTTGCATTTGTAACAACTAATTCTATAACGCAAGGCATTCACGTTCCAACACTTTGGCCATTGCTTTTTTCAAAAGGTATAGCAATTTCCTTCGCATACACAAGTTTCAAGTGGAAAAATGAAGGTAAAAATACAACTGCTGTTACGGTAGTGATTATTGGTTGCAGGAGTTCTTTTAATGAACACGTGAAGACAATCTATGATGGAAATTTGTCATATGAAGCACATGATATAAGTCCATATTTGACTAAAGGCGGTGTAATTGTTCAGAAGGAAAATAAAGGCCCAATTTCAAAACTCCTTCCTAAGATGCCAAAAGGCAATATGCCTTATGGAAAAGGACTTTTACTAGATCCAAGAGAAAAAAACGATCTAGTTGAACGATATCCAAATGCTAAATGTTTCTTAAAAAGAGTGGTTGGTTCCCAGGAGTTTATTCATGGAGAAGAACGTTGGTGTTTGTGGATCTCAGATGAACAGTTGGAGGATGCTGAAAAAATTCCACCTATTAAGGAGAGAATTGATAGCGTAAGAACTGCAAGGTTGGCTGGTGATAAAAGTGCCCAAAAACTTGCGACACGTGCTCATCAGTTCAGAGAAACAAACATGCCGGTTAACTATACGCTTGTCATTCCATCTGTTTCTTCTGAAAATAGAGTATATATGCAGATAGGATATGTTAATAAAAATACAGTTGTAACTAATCTGGCATTCGCTATTTATGACGCAGAACCTTGGGTATTTGGTCTTATTTCATCAAAGATGCACAATTTATGGATAAGAACCGTTTGCGGAGGATTGGAAACCCGATTGAGATACTCAAATGTATTAGGATACAACACTTTCCCGGTACCAAATATTTCTGAGGAGCAGAAGCAAAATATTTCAGAAGCGGCATTGGGGGTTCTGGTTGAACGTGAAAATAATTCGGAAATGAGCCTTATGGAGATGTATAATCCTGACACAATGCCGTCAGGACTACAGTATGCACATACGATACTGGATAAAGTAGTTGAAGGGTGTTACAAGGCCGAAGGCTTTTTAAGTGATCAGGAAAGATTAGATGAAATGTTTGTTTTGTATAAAGCATTGAAGGAGGTTCAGTGATGTCAGAAAATATAATTCAAGTTGAATATGAGAGAAACGGGAAAACTACGGCTATCAATGAAATGGGAATGAGAGAAATGCAGGCAAGAGCATATGCTGCTAGCTTATCCCAGTATATTTTGCTCAAAGCTCCACCAGCATCCGGAAAATCTCGTGCTTTGATGTTTGTAGGACTAGAGAAGCTGAGAAAAGGACAGGTATCAAAAATTATTGTTGCTGTTCCTGAACGTTCTATTGGTGGATCATTTAAAGACACGAATCTTACAGGAAACGGATTCCATAGTGATTGGAAGATTAGTCCTGAGTATAACTTATGCGTTCCGGGAGGTGAAACAAGCAAGGTCACCGCATTTGGAAAATTCCTTGATTCTAAGGATACTATTCTGCTGTGTACGCACTCTACGTTGAGATTTGCATTTGATAAATATGGTGCTTCAAAATTTAATAATTGTTTGGTCGCAGTAGATGAATTTCACCACGTATCTGCCAATTATGAAAGCAAATTGGGAGAATTGATAAGGATGCTTATGGATTCAACTAATGCTCATATTTTGGCAATGACCGGTTCCTATTTTAGAGGTGATGGCATTCCAGTTTTAATGCCCGATGATGAAGCAAAGTTTTATAAGGTTACGTATAATTATTACGAGCAATTGAATGGATATACATACTTAAATTCTTTGGGAATTGGCTTTCATTTTTATCATGGAAAATACATGGATGCAATCAATGAAGTGCTAGATACAGACAAGAAAACCATTTTGCATATTCCAAATGTAAACTCTGGCGAATCCACAAAAGATAAATATATTGAGGTCGACACGATTATCGACAAAATTGGTGAAATTGTTTCTGTGGATTCAGAGACTAATATTATTTCTGTTAAACGTGAAGATGGTAAAATTGTAAAGGTTGCGGATTTGGTAAATGACAATCCTGAGGATCGTGAAAAAACAATTTCGTTCTTGAGAAATGTTTCATCGGTTGATGATGTTGATTTGATAATTGCTTTAGGCATGGCAAAAGAAGGTTTTGACTGGGCTTTTTGTGAACATGCATTGACGGTTGGTTATAGAGGATCCTTAACTGAGATTATTCAAATTATTGGCAGATGCACAAGAGATAGTGTGAATAAGTCTCATGCCCAGTTTACGAATTTGATTGCAGAACCGGATGCAGAAAATGATGAGGTGGTTGAAGCTGTAAATAATATGTTGAAGGCAATTGCAGCGTCCTTATTAATGGAACAAGTACTTGCACCAAATTTTAGTTTCAAAGCAAAGAAGAACGAAGGGGATGAGTCTGAAGATAATTCTAACACAATTCGTATCAAAGGACTTCGAGAACCTAGTTCAAAGAGAGTACGAAATATTGTCGAGTCCGACCTCACTGAGCTGAAGGCAAATATTCTTCAAAATCCAGACATGGTCAAATCTCTTTCTGGTGTCGTAGATACAGATGTTATCAATCGCGTGTTAATACCGAAAATTATCATGACTAAGTATCCTGATTTGACGGATGAAGAGGTCGAAGAAGTTAGGGAGCATCTAGTATCAGACATGGTTATTAGACATTCTGAGAAGAAAGAAGAAAACGATAGGCGATTCATAAAGCTTGTTGATAAGTTTATTAATATTGAAGAACTTAATATAGATTTGATTGATTCAATCAATCCATTCCAACAAGCATTTGAAGTTCTCTCAAAGAATATGACACCAAGAGTTCTTAGATCAATTCAGGAATGCATAGCAGCTTTCAAAATTAATATGACGGATGATGAGGCAATATACTTATGGCCCAAAATTAATGAATTCTGTAAAGCTACAAGAAGATTACCATCTCTAGATGCTTTAGATCCTCATGAAAAAAGATTGGCTGAAGCGTTAGTGTATTTAAGGCAAATAAGAAGGGAGCAGATGAAAAATAATGAGTAATAAATTCGATGATATTTTTTCTCATGACCCTTTGGGACTTCTGAATGTCCAAAGTGCGGAAAAGACACCAGAACGAACATCATCTGAGAAGAGGTTGATTGAAAGTTTTGAAGAAATTAATCAGTTCTATGAAGAGAATAATCGAGAGCCTAAGATTGGATCAAACATAGTGGAATTTATGTTGGCATCTAGACTGCAGGGAATTAGAAATAATCCGTCAAAGGTGAAGATGTTATTACCCTTTGACTTTTATAATTTACTTAAGGATGATGAAAGCAAATCAATCACAGTTGAAGATATTTTAGGTGATGATCCAATGAATCTTTTGATTACAAATGAGGATGATAGCATATTTAATATCAAGCATGTAAAAACTGTTGATCGTATTCGACCAGATTATGTAGCCAGAAGAAAAAAATGTGCGGATTTTGAAAATTATGAGGCTTTATTTCAGGCTGTGCATGACGATCTTAAAAATGGCCGAAGAAAACTTGTAGAATTTAAAGAAGAGAATCTAGAGGAAGGAAAATTTTTTGTATTACGCGGAGTTCTTCTTTTTTTAGAAAAAAGTGATCACAAAGAAAGTGTTTTTAAATTTGAAAGTGGTACACGAATTAGGAATGAAGGAAGAACGCGTTGTGTTTTTGATAATGGCACAGAATCAACAATGCTTTTCAGATCTTTGTATAAAGCTCTTTTACAAGATGGATTTGAGGTAAGTGATTATCAAGAAATGGTATCGGAAAGAACGATAGATGATACAGATAAGCAGAATGGATATATCTACGTTTTGTCTAGTCTCAGTACCAATCCTCAAATTATGAAAACTAAAGACTTGTACAAAATTGGGTGCTGCTCTGGTGCTGTTTCCGACAGAATAAAAAATGCCTCTTTGGAACCTACATATTTGTTAAGCGATGTAAAGGTTGTTTTGACTGCAAGATGCTATAACATTAATGTTTTTCAACTAGAGGGTGCAATACATGATTTCTTTTCAAAATCAAATGTGAGTCTTGAGGTTATCGACAAGATCGGCAATATTCATCATCCTAAGGAGTGGTTTGTAGCACCACTGCCAATAATTGAAGAAGCTATTAATCTGATAATAAATGATGATATATCCAATTATGAGTATAATCCTGAAATGGGGTTAATTGTAAAAAAAATATCGCAAATGTAAAAAAAAAGGAGTGTGGTGATCTTTGCGTGTATTTAATTATTCAAATTATGCAAAAACAATAGAAATTGGTATAAGTAATCCTAATATGACAAAGATTGCCACGAATCTTTTTGAGCCTATAATCAGCAAGCCGTATGTTTTGAATCAAAAGGGAAATCCCTATCATATTGATAGCAAACAGGCTAAGGCCTGGTATGATCAGGCTAAGGACATCCCTGGAAATATAAAGTCGGTTGTAGGTAATCAAGATGTAATTAATGCAACTATCGATTATTTTAGTGAAAATATACTTGATAATTTGATTAACCCATTGCAGGAATCAGAAATGTATTCAAAACTGATAGGGTTAATCAAGGATTCTGATTTACACGATGACATCAAAGCTGAATTATTGCAGTTATATTCAGATGGAGAAAATGCTGAATTCTTAGCAAAAGCATTTCTCCATTCCCTTGTTAGTGATAATTTGAAAGCAGATTCTGATGTTGTTATCACCCCTGTTGATGAGGATATAAGAATTTTCAAGGAACTTGTAAAAAAGAACCATAAAAAGCCTACTGCAATAATACCACCCGATGAGATAGAAGATCATGAGATTGGTTATGTGAGTGAATTATATCGGGTATACGGAGAAAAAACCAGTGAAGAGTATGCACGTCCGGAGGATTTGAAATCTCAACCTAAACTAGAAAGAAATTTCAATAATCAACGTAAGTCATATTATTCTGCAGAAACAATCCGAAGAGAACTTAGGGACACTATTACGCTTGATGAAAGTGATACCTTTGATATCTTGAAGGATGAAATGTATGACGGTGTTATTGAAACTTGTGACAGAGATTTTAATACTGGTTATGAACGCATGACTTCTGTTCTGGAACATGCGACTATGGTACCTATTTCTAACAACCTTGAGGATAGATTGCTTGATTGGGTAGGTGCTGGAGAGAAAAAAGGCGTTTGTCATATGTTGGTGAACGATAAAAAAATTAAGTGGATGGAGGATGATGAAAATGAGCAATAATTTATTCAATTCTCCATTTGAGATGATGCTAAGAGTGTTATTACTTCTTAGTCAAGATAAAGAAAACTATTATTCTGTGGATCGAATAGTTTTGTTGGATTTTATTAGCTGCTACGCTGCAGATTTCCAACTTCCTTATTCTAATTTACATGGTACAAATAATTATAAATTTGGAGAAATAGCTAGTAGAAGACAGCTGGTTCAAGAGGCAGTTAAACTTTTGGTTACAAGGGGTTTGATTGATGTAAAAGTTGAGAAAGGATATTGGTTTAGTATATCAGATTTAGGGTTCAACTATGCAAACAAGCTTGAAAGTTCGTATGCTACTGAATACAGAGAAATTTTCAGATCAGCAATTAAAAAATATAGAAAGGAAAGTGACGAAAACATACTGAATTTGGTTCGTTTTTCATAAGGTCACGAGGGATTGAACAATGTATTACATAAATAAATTAACATTGACTTCTAAGGATGGTTCGGTATCCACTGTTGATTTGAAAGCTGGATTAAATATTATATATGGGGAGTCTAATACTGGAAAAAGTTTGATTGTTGATTGCCTAGATTATTTATATGGAGCGAAGGAACATCGTTTTGATCAAAAACTCAATTTGAAACGAATAGGTCTTACTTTAGATGTAGATGGCAAACTGGTATCATTATCAAGAGAAATTGATAATAATTTTATAGAAGTTTCCAGTAACAATCCTTATATTGAGAGTGGAAGATATAATGCAAATAAAGGTAAGAAACCAATTTATATATTATGGTTACATTTGATGGACGTGGATGATGATGTTCATATTATCCAAACACTTGCAGGGAAAATTCAAAAGTTAACCTTTAGGACCTTTTGCCATCTTTTTTTGATAGATGAAGATAGAGCAATCAATAAAAATAGTGTTTTGTCTACTGGAAATGGCAAGAATAAAAAGATTGATACGGCTGTATTATCAGCTTTATTATATTTAGCAACGAGTCAAAACTATTTACCTGACAAAGAAGGGAAAGATTCACAAACAAGGAAGGCAAGAAAGGATGCGGTTCAAAAATTTGTTGATAGAAGTATGGCGAAACTTGCAGACCAAAAACTATCTGAATTGATTAATTTATCCCAAGAAACACCAGTAGAATTGCAGAAATCAATAGACTCAATAATCGATGAAATCGGTGCTGCAGAAGGTGTACTTGAACAGAATATGAAACGTAGCATGGAGTTGTCAAACCAAATTTCAGAAATCGAAACTGAAATGAATGAGTCTAGGGTGCTATTTAATAGGAATAAGACACTTGCAACACAATATGCATCTGATATTAAGAGACTAACATTCATTGTTGAAGGTGATATACACGGAGAATTAATTCCAAAATTTGATAGATGTCCTTTTTGTAATGGAGAGCTTTCCAAAGACCAGAACGATTCATGCATAGAAGCAGCAGTAGCTGAAGTCGAGAAGATTGAATCTCAAGTAAAAGACTTGGAATCTGTACAGAAATCTTTGGAGTTGGAATTAAAGAAACTTAATATCGAAAAACAGAAATTGGTAGACGAGCGTCGACAAGTCGAAGTATGTATACGAAGAGAAGTACAACCGCAAATCAGTAGACTTAAAGATAGACTGACGAGTTACACCATTGCCTTGAACCAATACAAGGCACAGGAAATGATAGAAAAATTCAGTAATGTTTTGTTAAGTGAATTAAAAGTTACGGAGGAAGAAGAATCGAATGAACTTAAGATAAATATTCCTCAGATGTTTGATCAGACCTTTACGTCAATGTTGGAAACGGAATTAAAACAACTATTAAAAGAATGTAATTATAAAAATTACACTGGAAGTAGATTTGATACAGGTGACTACGATGTTGTAGTTAATGGTCACTTAAAAAGGAGTCAAGGTAAAGGTTTTAGAGCGTTTCTTAATACACTTTTGGCCATTGCTATTCAGAATTGTTTGTTTAACTACGGTCTACATATTCCTAGGATATTTGTCGTTGATTCACCCATTCTTTCGCTAAAAGAAAAGGAAGATCATATTGGCGATGAGCATATGTCAGAAACTATGAAGGTTGGACTTTTTAATTATATGGTGAATAATCAGACCGACAAACAAATAATTGTAATCGAAAATGAAATACCAAATGTAGATTACAAAGATTCAAATCTAATTCAGTTCACAAAAGATGAGAATAACGGACGATATGGGCTTATTAACGGATATAGAGATTAATAGGTAGTTGAGAGTCATTCGCACAGAAATGTGTGAGTGGCTCTTTTTTTTATGTTCAAAACAGCATTTCAAGTCCATTTGAGGTCCATTTGGGGTCAATTACTAAAACCACTTATGAAAGTAAAATAGAAAACGGAAAGTGAGGTGATTGGCAATGGCTAAGAACTCAAAGCAAACATCCAAGGCAGTTGCTTCGAAAGCAAGTAGAGTTCTTCGTGATGGAAGATTCAGCAAAACATCAAAGTCTGTAGCTGGAAGTGCATTAGCACAGACAAAACCAGTGAAACGTAAGTAAAACTTACAAAATTGGTGGACAGAGCAGGATTGGATAATCAACCTGTCCGCCTCCCTTCGGGGAAATATCAAATATTAAATATCACAAGGCCTGATTAGCTATAAGGGCAGTGGGATACAGATATCGGCATTGATCATAGGACAACCTGTGAAAGGTGCGATAGAAGTACCCTTATTTCCTTATGCCCTTTTTCAGGCAATTCATGGGTCGGTACTTCTATAAGCACCAACCCTATTTGTTTCCTATGCCCTTCTGCAAGAACCAGGCAGAAAGGCAAGGAACTTTATGAAAATTAAGATTCGTTATGAGAACGAGTATCAGACACTTGAAGTCGAAAACATGGAATTGGAGAAATGGTTAAATATCTCCATTTCAGAAGAAGAGAGTCAGGAAGACTACGAAAAGAGAATCCAGAAAGAAATCGAAGAAAGATTCAATCGTCCTGATTACAACAACTGGCACAAACATGACCGTCATATAGGTGTCGCAACAATGCGAAACAAGGACGGTGAGGTAGAGGTCAATTCAGAAGAAGTGGTCATGTCAAAAGCGGTTGATTCATCAATCTACACAAAAGATTTTGATGAGCTTGATGCCAGATTTGACCGTGAGTACCAGTATGACTACTACAGCAATTTCATCAGAGAAAACTTAAAGCCGAATGCAGCAGATATGGTTATTTCTATTGTACTTGATGGATTAACCGTAAGCGAGTATGCAGAGAAAATTAATGACACCCCCAATAACGTCAGTCACCGTTACAGACGTGCGATTAAAAAGCTACAAAAAAATTTTGAAAAACCGTCCTTTTAGTCCTTTCTTCAAGGCTACCAGATAGAAGGACAACCTTTAAAAAATATATAAAGGAGGGTAATTCATGATGGAATTACAGATTTATCAGAATGCAGAGTTTGGCTCTGTACGCACAGCAACTATCAACGGTGAGCCTTACTTTGTAGGTAAGGATGTGGCTGAAATCATCGGCTACAGCAATACTCGCAAGGCACTGACTGATCATGTCGATGACGAGGATAAGATGGATGGGGTAACGATTCGTGACTCCATCGGCAGAGAGCAGACTCCGGTATTTATCAACGAGTCTGGTCTTTACAGTTTAATTCTCTCAAGCAAGATGCCGAATGCGAAGAAGTTCAAACATTGGGTAACGGCAGAGGTTCTTCCGGCTATCCGTAAGCATGGAATGTATGCCATCGATGAGATTTTGGAGAATCCTGATCTTGCGATTGCAGCACTTACACAGCTTAAGGAAGAGCGTGAGAGAAGAAAACAGCTTGAATGCCAGACATTAATTCAGCGTCAGCAGATTGCAGAGATGCAGCCAAAGGCAAGCTACTATGACTCTATTTTACAGAACAAGAACACAGTTCCTATTACACAGATTGCAAAGGACTATGGTATGAGCGGTCGCAGGTTCAATGAACTTCTTCATGAACTTGGGGTTCAGTACAAGTTTAGAAAGACATGGCTTTTATATCAGAAGTATGCAGAGTGCGGATACACACAGTCACGTACCTATGCGATTGATGAGAGCAGAAGTGTGATGCACACCTACTGGACACAGAAGGGCAGACTTTTCCTTTATGACCTTCTGAAGAATGAGGGAATCTTACCGCTTATCGAACAGGAGGATTAATAAAATGGATATGGATAAGTACAACTCTGAAGGGTATTACGACCCAACGGCATATGAGGCTCTTACCAATATTCATCGGGAGGAAAAGGCAGCTGATAAAAAGGCTGCCTATCTTCCGTTGGTATATGTTCGCAGTCCGTATGCAGGTGATATCGAGAATAATGTAAAGAATGCAAAAGCGTACAGCAGATTTGCCGTTGATAAGAATGCTATCCCGGTAACCCCACATCTTCTCTATCCGCAGTTCATGGATGACAAAGATGAGAGTGAGCGAGAGATGGCTATGCACTTCAATTATGTACTTCTTGGCAAATGCACCGAACTCTGGGTATTCGGCGGAGTGGTTAGCCGTGGTATGGCTCGTGAAATCGGTGTTGCCAAGAAAAGAAGAATGAAGGTCAGATGGTTTGACCATGCGATGAAGGAGGTAAATGAATATGCTTAATTTCACTATATACACAGCAGATTGTGTCGGTAATAGCGGGAACTGTCTGTATCCTAACAAGATGATTGTTACCGACAAGGAATCCTTTATCAAAGCAACGAAGATGGATCACACAACTATTAAGGTCCCAGGGACATTAAGAAATCATGTATGCCCTAATCATATGTGATCAAAGGTAAAATAAAAATTGATAATAAATGAAAAATAAGGTATATTTATATTAACGTGTAGTTAGATTTTGTGCTTGTGTTTCGCAAGTATTGGCAAAAATGGTAGGAACATATGCGTTCTTTTACTATTTAATTAGTCTTGGTTAGATGAACTTAGACACCGCATAATGAGTAATTACACGTTATTTTTATCAGAGGGGGAATGAGGTAAATGCAAATGATAAATGAGATTACAACAAGAGACGAATTGGCAGATTTAGTTGGAATACCGTATAGAAAATTAACGTACATTTTATATAAAAAACATGTAGAAAATATGTACACATCATTTGAAATTCCTAAAAAAAATGGAGGAAGACGTTTAATTAATAGTCCTAATGAGGAATTAAAATATATTCAGAAAAATCTAGTAAAAGCATTATATAGATATGAACAAACATTATT
>ENA-OZIC01000661-OZIC01000661.1-human-gut-metagenome-genome-assembly--contig:-NODE-661-length-17822-cov-6.214274_pt1 | contig 17822 bp, 9 predicted proteins | sample MGYA00244056_ERZ653704 | MGnify/ENA primary metagenome ERZ653704 (study PRJEB26926, sample SAMN06165229) | human gut metagenome | biome: ENVO:00009003; feature: ENVO:2100002; material: ENVO:00002003... | reverse complement strand
GAGATCATGCCTAGTCTCGTGGGCTCGGAGATGTGTATAAGAGACAGACATTATTCCGGGAGAAAAAACAACTCCTATCCAAATCGATTTATGCGAACAGGGAGATTCCTATACATTCAGTGGAAAGAATATCACAATGAAAGGGGCAACGGTGACATACAGCGGAACCCTCACTCCGAAAACGATGAAACTGGATTTGAATGTAGCAATGCCACAAAGTAAATGGGGAAAAAGTTACGGTTTATCCGGCTTTACGAAAGGCAAGAAAATGATTGTCGGAACCAGTGGAGGACAATACGTATGGAAAGAATCATCGAGTGAAATATTGACCGGAGCATTCTATGTCCATCTGGACGATGTAGAATTAACCAAATCGGGCAGCACACTGTTCATGAGAATGAAACTGGTTCAGAATGCGCTTTGCTATTTCATCCCGCAACTTCTTCAATCAGTCACCTTGCAACCCGACGGTAACGTGATCGCCAATTACACTACCAGTCCGGTATATATTGGCAGTATCCCTATCAGTAACATAGATCCCGATAAAGATACGGGGACGATTGCCCTATTTGTCATCAAGTTCATGCTTGGTACATTAAAAGAGAGCGACATTACCAGTGTGCTGGCAGATCGCACATGGGCGGCTTCCCCCATCAATCTGATTACCTGGGCAGCAAACAACGGACAGATTAAGATGAACCTCAATCTGCCGGCCATCATCGGTCTGACTACCCAGGACGGTGAGACTCCCATAGATCCGGGACTGATTTCAGGCATTACGGAAGCTCTTGCCAAGTCGAACCCTATTCAATTGAAAAAGTTGCTTGGAACTTTAAATGCCATACTCGACAATCAGTTCCTCGGCATCATTGCTAATATGGATGATGCTAGTTTCCGGCAAGTATTCTACTTGCTGACCGAGGGCATTGTCTTTAACATAATGGAAGAAGAGAACGGGCATACCAATCTTTATCTGGCCAAAGAATCGACCACGGCTTTCATTCAGTTATTACCCGGATTGCAGCCGATAGTGGAAGGATTGCTTCCGGAAAGCATGGCGAGCAATGCGACCTTCAAGAATCTACTCGGATACCTCATGGCAAATGACGAGAATGGATTGCCTTACCTATGGAATTCTGCCAATACGATTGATTTGGGACTAGGCCTTTTACCCCCGAAATAAACATCAACCATGAATATGAAAGAAATAAAGAATATGAAGAAATTATCTATACTATTTATAAGCAGCCTCATCGGAACGGCAGGTTTGATGACTTCATGTAGTGAAGACTATCCAGGACCGGACCCGGTGGACGTAACAGCGAATTACTCGAATAAATACTTGAGCAAATCCAACCTGACATTAACTTATGATGGGGATGAAATGACTGGCAAAGCAGTCGACTTCAGTACAGTGAAAGGAGAAACGGCTAATGTTACTTTTTATAATGTATTTCCCGGAGAAGAAACACTCAAACTGACTGATATACCTATTTCCGGAGATGCTAACGGTTACTCTTTTTCCGGCAACGGCACGGGAAATTTAACCGGCAGTACCTTTAATTATAGCGGACGTGTAGAAAACGGCCAGTTGACAGTGAACCTGACCAATATAAAGATGGTGAACAGCGCACAAATGGCCAACACTTATGCACTTAGCGACATCATATACGGCAGAGGAAAGGATATGATCCGCAATTCGGATACCGGCCTGTACGAATGGGGGGAATCCGATGGTAAAATGATTGCCGCACCTCTTTATGTAGACATGGATATTGAACTAAGCAGTGATGGCAGTTTCCTTTATGCGGTCATGACAGGGCTGGTGAAAGGAATGGGTGGTTATCTTCTGGCACAGCTTCTCGATAACGTCACCTTACAACCTAACGGATACATCACAGCCAATTATACAACGGATGAAATGATGCTGGGAGAGCAGAAGTTCAGTGAAATAAACATGGAAGATCCCGAATCTATGAATAAAGTCGCTACATTCGTTATGTATAAGTTATTCTTACCTTATCCGATGGGAGGTTTCCAGCAACAGGATATTATCAATGCCACGGAGGGGGTAAACCGGATTTATGCTCCATCTCCCAAAGGACTGGCCTACTGGTATATGAAGAACGATCATTTCTATCTGAAACTGGATCTTCCGGCAATTATCATTCAAGTCATGAAATCGCAGGGGAAAAGTATCGATCAGAATCTGATGGCTTTATTGACAGACGCTATCCTGAATTCAGATCCGGTTCAACTCAAGAATATATTAAGTACTATCAGCGGTCAACTGGATAATTCCATATTATCCATGCTGGCAGGTCTGGATAACGCCACTTTCCAAATGCTGTTCGGCTGGATAAAAGAGGGAATCCCCATGCAAATGGAGAAGAAAGACGGACACACTTATCTGTACGTAACCAAAGATGCATTGACTCCGTTCATTCCTTTCCTCCCCAGTCTGGAACCTTTGATGGCAGGTATTCCCAATTTTGGTCCGATGCTGTTCGACAGTTATATCATGCCGCTTTATAAGGGTTGGTCTACCATCACCAAACTGCATATAGGTATAGACCTTACAGTCAACAACTAATAAGAAGCACCTTTCTATAAACAAGAAAATACAAGAACAATGAAGAAAATATATATTCTAACTTTGCTACTATGCTTCATCAGCTTTGGGAACAGTTTTGCTCAAACGCTGAAAGGACATATATATGACGCTAAAACCAATGAGCCATTAGTAGGAGCAGCCGTTACGTACAAATTACAAGGTAATCAGGGAGTCGTGTCGGACATCAACGGGGCTTATGAAATCAAACTGCCCGAGGGCGGAGTCGATCTGGTCTTCAGTTATGTGGGCTACGAAGATGTGCTGATGCCTATTGTGATCGACAGACGTGAAGTAGTGACCAAAGACGTTTACATGAGAGAAAGCACCAAACTACTGGAAGAAGTAGTGGTCAGTGCCGGACGTTTTGAACAGAAACTCAGTAACGTTACCGTTTCTATGGATGTAGTGAAAGCCGGTGATATTGCCCGTCAGGCACCAACGGACATTTCTTCCACGCTCCGTACATTGCCCGGCGTAGACATCGTAGACAAACAACCGTCTATACGTGGCGGCAGCGGATGGACTTACGGAGTGGGTGCACGCAGCCAGATTCTGGTGGATGGAATGAGTACGCTAAATCCCAAAACAGGAGAAATCAACTGGAACACCGTGCCTTTGGAGAATATCGAGCAGATTGAAGTTATCAAAGGAGCTTCCTCCGTACTGTACGGTTCGTCGGCTCTGAACGGTATTATCAATATCCGTACCGCACGTCCGGGATTGACTCCGAAAACACGTTTCAGCGCATACGTAGGTATCTATGGTGATGCGGAAAATGACGAATACCAATGGAGTGACAAGAGTTTCTGGAAAGAGGATAAATATTCGGTCAAACCTATTTTACGCGGAAGTCTTCTTAGTGGTGTCCGAAACCCAATTTACGAAGGATTCGATCTCTCCCACTCCCGTCGTATAGGTAATTTTGATGTCAGCGGGAGCATGAATCTTTTCACCGATGAAGGATACCGTCAGCAGGGATACAACAAGCGTTTCCGTATGGGAGGTAACCTTACCTATCATCAACCGGACATGGGAATGAAACTGTTGAACTATGGTTTCAATATTGATTTCCTTTCCAATCAATATGGAGACTTCTTTATCTGGCGTTCGCCGACAGAAGTGTACAAACCCTCTCCTTTTACCAATATGGGACGGGAGGACAACAACTTCCATATCGATCCGTTTATCAACTACGTAAATCCGGAGAATGGTACGTCACATAAGATTAAAGGCCGTTTCTATTATAGTGCCGACAATATCGTGCGCCCCAGCCAGGGAGCATCCATCGGTGATATTCTGGGAAATATGGGAACAGATGCCCAGACTATTCAGAATATTGCAGGCGGTGATTACAGTTCGCTCTATCCGGCCTTGGTCGGTATCGGTTCGGGACTTATCAACGGAAATCTGGAAGATGCCATGAATGGAGTATTTACCTCATTGGGCAATATTTTCCCGAATGCAACAACTGCCGATTATTGCGATCTGATCTCCTGGGTGATGGACAACGGGGTACCCGGTGATTTGGGCGGACTTGCGAACGGACAGTTACCGAGTGATCTGATCCCCTGGGTATCCGGTATGCTCAACCCAACACGAAACACTCCGAAAACGCAGACTGACAAAAGTACGAACTACTATCTCGACTATCAATTCAACAAGAAATGGGACAGTGGTGCGCAAATCACTACGGGAGCCACTTATGAGCATGTACGTTATGATTCCGCCATCATGGATGAGGTCTATAAAAGTGATAACATAGCCGCTTTCTTCCAGTATGACCAGCGTTTCTGGGATCGCTTGAGTGTATCTGCCGGTGTACGTGCCGAATATTATCGGGTGAACAATCATCATCGTGAAGCGGAAACAAAGATCTTCGGAACCAAGGTTCCATTCCGTCCGGTGTTCCGTGCAGGATTAAATTATCAGTTGGCCGATTACAGCTTTATCCGTGCCAGCTTCGGTCAAGGTTACCGTAATCCGTCCATCAATGAAAAATACCTGCGCAAGGATATCGGTGGAGTCGGTGTTTATCCGAATCTGGACATTAAGCCGGAAAAAGGATTTAATGCGGAATTGGGGATTAAGCAAGGATACAAAATCGGTAATTTCCAGGGATTTGTAGATGTTGCCGGATTCTATACACAGTATAAAGATATGGTTGAATTCCAGTTCGGCCTCTTCAATAATGCCGATTATACGATGATTAACAGTATCGGCGATGCTGTCCGAATGTTAACTGACGGTCAAGGTTTCGGTATTGGAGCACAGTTCCATAACGTATCGAAAGCCCAGATCTACGGAGTGGAAATCTCGACAAACGGTGTTTATAACTTTAATAAGAACACGAAGTTGTTCTATAATTTAGGATATGTATATACTGAACCACGCGATGCTGATTATCAGGAGCGCAATGCGGTAGAAGGACTTTATACCGATCCTCTTCAGATGAAAGAGAAATCGAACACAGGTAAGTATCTCAAATATCGTCCGAAGCATAGCTTCAAAGCCACGGTAGATTTCCAGTGGAAACGTATCAATCTGGGTGCCAACGTTGCCTGGAAGAGCAAAATCCTCGCTGTGGACTACCTGATGATGGATGAACGTCCGAAAACACAACTTGACCTGATGGATTATGTTCGTGGCGTTGCTTTCGGCTATTCCAAAGGAGAAAGTCTGGCGAGCTACTGGAAAAAGCACAATACGGACTATGCCACCGTTGACATGCGTCTTGGAGTAAAAGCCACGAAAGAGGTTGCTTTCCAGTTTATGGTAAACAACTTGCTGAATAAGGAATATAGCTATCGCCCGATGGCAGTTGCCGCTCCACGTACTTTTGTTGTAAAGATGGATATTACATTCTAAACTTTCCGCAAGAGTCGGAAATAGAGAAGAAAAAAACGAACGGTTTCTCACCTGTGAAAAACAGGTGGGAAACCGTTTGCTTTTTTAGAGCTCTCTTCATTCTCTTTTTACAGCCATTCTTAAAAGAAGAACAATCAATATTAAAAATAGAGCACACTTATTTTCTCATTTTAAGCACTTTCGCCATACACAATTAAAAATAGAACATTAAAATAAAAAAACAGACCTTGACAATAAAGAATTGTTAGTCGAACTTTGCAAAGTTTTATTAAATACGCAATAAAAACAAAAAGCAAAATGAGAAACTTACGAAAACTATTTTATGTAGCTTGCGCGGTATTTTTCTTTACATCATGCGAAGAGACTTACAATGACAAGCTATTTTGGCCGGGAGAAATTAGTCAGGAATATGGCTCGTATATTAAACCATATACGCTAGACCTAACCTACAGTGGAGAGAAACTCGTTGGAAAAACTGTCAGTTTCAAGACAGGAGATAGTGAAACGGGAACACTGACACTGAATGATGTGATTCCCGGAGAAAAGGAAACTCCTATCAGTCATATCCAACTGTATGAGAATGAAGAGAAAGGGTATTACACTTTCAGCGGAACAAATATCACGATGGGAGGAGCTACGGTGAAATACAGCGGTAGCATTACTCCGAAAACGATGAAGCTGGATTTGAATGTGGTAATGGCTGATCCCCAAAAGCTGGTTAACAAATACGACTTCGCTCTTTATGAAATGGTTCAGGATCTTACGAATGAATTTCATCCTGTACAGTACAAAGGTGCCTGTTATTTCGATATGAAACCTAAAGAAGGGATAGGAACTGACGAAGCTTCATTAATGTATCTCTTAGGTAACCTTGCCCCGGGTATTCTTCAGACGCTCATACCTCAATTAATAAAAGATATCAAACTGGAAAAGGATGGTACTATTACAGCATATTACTCTTCAGATCCAATAAATGAAGAGTTACTGTTCTTACCTTTGAATGGCGATGAAGCAGAAGTTGTTCAAAAACAAATTCAAACCGTTATAGAAAACCGTACTTATGAGAAATCTCCTAATGGACTAGCTTATTGGGGACAAGCCAATAACAAGTTAATATTAAAACTAAATATTCCCGCAATCATTACAGAAATCATTAAGAATAGCCAGCAACAGATAGATGGTGAGCTTATCAACGGGATTACTGAAGCCATTCTCAAAACGGACCCCATTCGCCTCAAAAGTCTGCTTTCCACTCTTAATGCAATTGTGAATAATGATATATTAGGTTACTTGGTAATGGTGGACGATGCCTCTTTTACCGCTTTATTCAATTGCATCAAAAATGGTATTCCCATGAATATAACCCATACCAAAGATGGACATACCTATCTATACCTGGACTATCAGACATTAACTCCTGTCATCAACATACTATCCGGAATTAAAGTCGATTTAGGAGGACTTTCATTGGATTTGGCTATGATTGCTGAACAATGGAAACTCATGCAATTATTCAATTTAGGATTGGACTTAGTTCCATCGACCAAATAATTACCAATCACTATAAAAGAGAATGATAATGAAAAAGATTTCACTTATAATATCGCTTATATTCACGAGTGTAACAGGAATACTGACTTCTTGTAGTGAAGATTATCCAGGCCCCGATCCTGTAGACGTAACGGCCAATTATTCCAATAAATTTTCGAATCCGAATCCTACCTTGACTTTGGTATACAACGGCGAAAATATGACTGGGAAATCGGTAGATTTCAGCACAGTAAAGGGTGAGACAGCTAATCTTACTTTTTATGATATTCTTCCGGGAGAAAAGGCATTAAAGCTGACTCATATACCTCTCACAGGAGATGCAGAGGGATACTCTTTTCAAGGCAAAGGCATCGGTACTACCACCCAAAGCACCTTTAATTATGAGGGACGCGTAGTGAAAGGCAGACTTATATTAAATCTGGCTGACGTAACGATGGCAAATGCTAATTTATGGGCTAAGAACTATCGTTTCGCAGATGTAGAGCATGGAACAGGAAAGGTTATTGCAGATGAGGGAAATGGATATCAATGGGAAGAAAAAGATGACAAGATGACTTCATGTGCCATTTACTTCAGATTTCCGGAAACAGAAGAAGCCACAGAAACCAGCTACAACGGTCAAAACATGGGAAGTGTTCTGCAGGGATTATTAGGATACTTGTTGCCTTGCATCCTGAAAGATATAACATTGGAACCGGATGGAAATATCATTGCCAATTATTCGGGAGATGCTTTTAACGAGGAAAACAAGGATTTATTTATCGGTAATGTTCTGACTGCCTTTTTAAATATGGATATAGAGGACCAGGATATGATTACGGATGCCATTAAAGATTATCAATATACGACTTCTCCCAAAGGATTGGCATACTGGTTTCAAAGGGATGGCAAGATTGTTATAAAGCTCGATCTGCCGGCAATCATTTCACAGGTTGCTTCCGGCAGTGGAAAAGTGATCGACAAAAACATCATAAGCTCCATCTCGGATGCCATCTTCAGCATGGATGCCTTAAAACTTAAGAGTCTTCTGAAAACAGTAAACGGTCAATTGCAAAATGAGATTCTAGGTTTTATCGTTAGCATGAACGATCAATCTTTTGCAACGTTCTTTGATTGGTTATCAAACGGAATACCTATGCACATCAAGATACAAAATGGTCACTCATACATTTACCTTGATAAAGAAGGAATAGCTCCGATATTAAAGCTTCTTGGAGATTTTCATCCCATAGTATTAAAAATGCTGCCAAGTTTATTACCACCGGAAATGGCCGGACTTGCCGGATTTCTCGAACCGCTAATAGATATGCTATTTATCACTTGGCCGGAATGTGCATTGCTAGTTCAAAGTTTTGACTTGGGACTCGATCTCGTACCTCAAAATTAATATACTATTAAAGAATAAGAACAATGAAGAAATTATATACTCTGATAATCCTTTTATCCCTAACCGGTTTCGGAAGCAGCTTTGCCCAAACCTTGAAAGGACATATATACGACGCCAGAACCAATGAGCCATTGGTAGGCGCAGCCGTCACATACAAACTCCATGGCAATCAGGGAGCAGTGTCCAACATCAATGGAGAATATGAAATCAAACTACCCGAGGGAGGAGTCGATCTTGTATTCAGTTATGTAGGCTATGAAGATGTATTGATGCCAATTGTTATCAATAAGCGTGAAGTCATCACGAAAGACGTTTATATGAAAGAAAGCACAAAGCTACTGGAAGAAGTGGTGGTTAGTGCCGGACGCTTTGAACAGAAGTTGAGTGACGTTACTGTTTCCATGGATGTGGTGAAAGCCGGAGATATTGCCCGTCAGGCACCGACAGATATTTCTTCCACACTCCGTACATTGCCCGGTGTAGACATTGTAGACAAACAGCCCTCTATGCGCGGTGGCAGCGGATGGACTTACGGTGTAGGTGCACGCAGCCAGATTCTGATAGACGGCATGAGTACCCTGAATCCAAAAACCGGTGAAATCAATTGGAACACCATACCTTTGGAAAATGTAGAACAGGTGGAAGTTATTAAAGGAGCTTCCTCCGTGTTGTACGGGTCATCAGCCTTGAACGGCATTATCAACATCCGTACTGCACGTCCGGGACTGACTCCGAAAACACGTTTCAGTGCTTATGTGGGAGTATATGGTGATGCGGAAAACGACGAATACCAATGGAGCGACAAGAGTTTCTGGAAAGATGATAAATATTCTGTTAAACCGATCCTGCGCGGAAGTCTTCTTAGCGGTATACGGAATCCTATTTACGAAGGATTCGACCTCTCCCACTCCCGTCGTATCGGCAATTTCGATGTCAGCGGAGGAATCAATCTTTTCACTGACGAAGGATACCGCCAACAGGGATACAACAAACGTTTCCGTATGGGAGGGAGCCTCACTTATCATCAGCCTGATATGGGAATGAAACTGTTGAATTATGGTTTCAATGTCGATTTCCTTTCCAATCAATATGGTGACTTCTTTATCTGGCGTTCACCAACGGAAGTGTACAAACCGTCTCCTTTCACCAACATGGGACGTGAAGAGAATAATTTCCATATCGATCCGTTCATCAACTATGTGAATCCGGAAAACGGTACGTCACATAAGATTAAAGGACGTTTCTATTACAGTGCCGATAATATCGTACGCCCTACCCAAGGAACTTCCATCACTGATATTCTGGGAAATATGGGAACTGATGCCAAAACGATACAGAATATAGCCGGTGGCGATTACAGTTCACTTTATCCTGCATTGGTAGGTATAGGTTCCGGACTTGTCAACGGCAACCTGGAAGATGCCATGAACGGAGTGTTCACCTCATTAGGCAATATTTTCCCGAATGCGACGACTGCCGATTATTGCGATCTGATCTCCTGGGTAATGGACAACGGAGTGCCGAGTGACTTGGGAGGACTTGCGAACGGACAGTTACCGAGTGATCTGATTCCGTGGTTATCAAATGTTATCAATCCGTCACGAAACACTCCAAAAACACAGACTGATAAGAACTTCGATTACTACCTCGACTACCAGTTCAATAAGAAATGGGAAGGCGGTGCACAAATCACTACCGGAGTAACCCTGGAACATATCCGCTATGACTCCGCTGTAATGGATGAGGTATACAAAAGTGATAATATAGCTGCTTTCTTCCAATACGATCAGCGCTTCTGGGATCGTTTGAGTGTATCTGCCGGTGTACGTGCCGAATATTATCGGGTGAATAATCATCACCGTGAAGCCGAAACTAAAATCTTCGGAACCAAAGTTCCGTTCCGTCCGGTCTTCCGTGCAGGGTTAAATTATCAGTTGGCTGATTACAGTTTTATCCGTGCCAGCTTCGGACAGGGTTACCGTAATCCGTCTATCAATGAAAAATACCTGCGCAAGGATATTGGTGGAGTTGGCGTTTATCCTAATCTGGACATCAAACCGGAGAAAGGATTTAATGCGGAATTAGGAATTAAGCAAGGATATAAAGTTGGTAATTTCCAGGGTTTTGTGGATGTTGCAGGATTCTATACACAATATAAAGACATGGTTGAATTCCAGTTCGGGCTGTTCAACAATGCCAATTACACGATGATTAATAGCATAGGCGATGCATTCCAGATGCTGACAGATGGCAAAGGGTTCGGTATCGGAGCCCAGTTCCACAATGTATCGAAAGCCCAGATTTACGGAGTAGAAATCTCAACGAACGGCGTGTATAATTTCAATAAGAACACGAAGTTGTTCTATAACTTGGGATATGTATACACGGAGCCATGCGATGCTGACTATCAGGAACGTAATGCAGTAGAGGGGCTTTATACCGATCCTCTTCAGATGAAAGAGAAATCGAACACAGGTAAGTACCTTAAATATCGCCCGAAGCACAGTTTTAAAGCTACGGTAGATTTCCAGTGGAAACGTATCAATGTCGGTGCCAATGTAGCATGGAAGAGCAAAATTCTGGCAGTTGACTATCTGATGTTGGACGAACGCGAGAAACAGCAGAAAGACCTGATGGATTATGTACGTGGCATCCTTTTCGGTTATTCAAAAGGAGAGACACTGGCTACTTACTGGAAAAAACATAATACGGACTATGCCACTGTTGACGTGCGCTTCGGAGTAAAAGCCACAAAAGAAGTAGCTTTCCAGTTTATGGTGAATAACCTGTTGAATAAAGAATACAGCTACCGCCCAATGGCAGTTGCTGCTCCACGTACTTTCGTACTGAAAATGGACGTCACTTTCTAACTAACTTTCAAGATTCACAATTACTTAAGAAACGGCTGCTCAATGCAGCCGTTTTCTTTTTTCTCCTCATCTGTCATCATTTATCTATATATTGCGTATCTTTACCCCCCGAAAACGAGAAGAAATAACCGATAAAATGAAAAAACAAATCCTACTTATTGCCATCCTGTTTTGTACGGCCTTTGCACAGGCACAAGAAGTTTTTGTAACTGCTGATTTTGTAAGCAGTTATATTTGGCGCGGTATGGATAGCGGCAATGCAAGTGTGCAGCCTTCACTCGGCCTCAACTGGAAAGGACTGACCGTTTACGCATGGGGTTCTACCGAATTTCGCGAAAAGAACAATGAAATAGATTTATCACTAGAGTACGAATACAAAAACCTGACTCTTTACGCCAATAACTATTTTACCCAGACAGAAGAGGAACCTTTTAAATACTTCAATTACAGTTCGCACTCTACCGGGCACACTTTCGAGGTAGGAGCCGGCTATATGCTTAGCGAAAAGTTCCCATTGTCAGTAAGCTGGTACACTACCTTTGCCGGAAACGATTACCGGGAAAACGGGAAACGTGCCTGGTCCAGTTACTGCGAGTTGAGTTACCCGTTCAGCGTGAAGGATGTAAATATGAATATCGAAGCAGGTTTCACTCCTTGGGAGAGTATGTACTCCGACAAATTCAATGTAGTCAATATCGGATTATCTGCAACAAAAGATATTAAAATAACATCCAACTTCTCTTTACCCATCTTCGGAAAGCTAATAGCCAACCCTTATGAAGAGCAACTTTATTTTGTAGTTGGAATTACATTGTAGATGATTCTTACATTCAATTATTAACTAATAAACACCCCCATGAAAAAACACTTTCTTATCTTCGCAACAGGTCTTTTTCTACTAAGTGCCTGTAATTCGGTAAAAGCACCGGAAGCTATCTTACCCATTCCCGAAGCCAAACAGGTGGAATGGCAAAAAATGGAAACGTATGCGTTTGTACACTTCGGACTTAACACATTCAACGACCGTGAATGGGGATATGGAGACTCCGATCCTAAAACATTCAACCCTACCCGTCTGGACTGTGAGCAATGGGTACAGACATTTGTCAAATCCGGCATGAAAGGAGTGATCCTGACAGCGAAACATCACGATGGATTCTGTCTGTGGCCTACGCAACTGACAGAGTACTGTATCCGCAATACTCCGTACAAAGACGGAAAAGGAGACATTGTCCGCGAACTGTCGGATGCCTGCAAAAAGTATGGCATTAAATTCGCAGTCTATCTCTCGCCCTGGGACAGGCATCAGGCCAATTATGGCTCTCCCGAATATGTAGAATACTTCTATAAACAACTCAACGAACTACTGACCAACTACGGTGATGTATTTGAAATCTGGTTTGACGGTGCCAACGGTGGAGACGGCTGGTATGGCGGAGCAAAAGACAGCCGTACAATCGACCGCAAGACTTATTATAACTATCCGCGAGCTTACAAGATGATTGATGAGTTACAGCCACAAGCTGTCATCTTCTCGGATGGAGGTCCGGGCTGTCGTTGGGTAGGCAACGAACACGGATTTGCCGGAGCTACTAACTGGTCTTTTCTTCGTGCAGGAGAAGTTTATCCGGGCTATCCCAAGTATCGTGAACTGCAATATGGTCATGCCGATGGTAACCAATGGGTAGCTGCTGAGTGTGATGTTTCCATCCGTCCGGGATGGTTTTATCATCCGGAAGAAGACGACCGTGTGAAAACAGTAGACGAACTGACTGATTTATATTACCGCAGCGTAGGACATAACGCAACGCTATTATTAAACTTCCCGGTAGACCGTGACGGATTGATTCACCCTACTGACTCTGCCAATGCCGTAAACTTCCACCAGAATGTACAAAAACAACTGGCACACAATCTGCTGGCAGGACTCTCTCCCAAAGCATCGGACGAACGCGGAAGAACATTCTCCGCCAAAGCTGTGACCGACGGTGATTATGATACTTATTGGGCTACCAATGATGATGTCATTTCAGCCACTATTGAATTCGATTTACCTCAGGCAGAAAAGATCAACCGTATGATGTTGCAGGAATATATTCCTCTCGGACAACGTGTCAAATCATTCGTTGTAGAATATAACCAGGCAGGCGAATGGATCCCTGTGAAGCTCAATGAGGAGACTACCACTATCGGATATAAACGGCTCCTTCGTTTCGAAACAATCACTACGGATAAGATTCGTGTCCGCTTCACGGATTCACGGGCTTGTCTCTGTATTAATAACATTGAAGCATATTATGCAGGAGAGACTTCGGATACATACACAGCGAAAGCTGCAGAACTGAAAAGTTACCCGTTCACCCTTGTTGGAGTAGATGTAGAGGAAGCACAGAAAGGCATGGATAAAAACGACCAGACCACCTGTTTCATCAATGGAAATACACTATTGATTGACTTGGGAGAAGAACGCACGATTACCTCATTCCACTATCTCCCCGACCAGAGTGAATATAATAAAGGGTTGATCGCGGCCTACGAAATATCTGTAGGTATGGATAGCAATGCAGTCAACCAGGTAGTAGCCAAAGATGAATTTTCCAATATAAAGAGCAATCCGATTTTGCAATCGGTTTACTTTACTCCGGTCAAGGCTCGCTATATTCAGTTGAAAGCAACACGGATGATACATGACGGTGAACCGATGGGGTTAGCTGAAATTGGTATACAATAAAAGATGATATGGTACAGAAAACAGGAATTATCGTGCAGAAGAAAAACTATACTCTCCGTACCTGGCAAACCGAAGATGCAGCATCATTAGCCCAATATCTCAATAACAAGAATATTTGGGATAACTGCCGTGACGGTCTCCCCTATCCTTATAGTCAGGAAGATGCTAATGTTTTTCTCGCTATGGTACAAGCGAAAGAAAACATTCAAGATTTCTGCATTGAGGTAAACGGAGAAGCAGTCGGAAGTATCGGTTTTGTACCCGCTACGGATGTAGAACGTTTTAGTACAGAAGTAGGCTACTGGATTGGAGAACCTTTCTGGAACCAGGGAATCGTTACTGACGCCCTGAAAGAAGCCATAAACTATTATTTCGAACACACTGATAAGGTACGTGTATTCGCAGTCGTATTTGAGCATAACTCCCCATCCATGCGGGTATTAGAGAAAGTGGGATTCACGAAAGTAGGAATTATGCAAAAGGCTATTTTCAAGAATGATAATTTCACGAATGCACATTATTACGAACTTATCAAATAATCCGGAATTCATCAACAGTCTGCCGGACAATCCGGCAGACTGCCCATAAACGCTTTGTCAACCCTGAATTAAATCTATAAAAACCCTCCTCTTTTGCTCAAAAATCTTAAACCTGTGCATTTTTTACTCGGATTTCTTGTCAGAACCAAGCGTTTGAGTAAATTTGCACGCTGATAGTTAACCGGATAGTTTGGATAGCAAGATATTACTACTTGACTACTGGCTGCTAACTTGTAGAAATACTAATACTAAAATTTATAGCATGAGTTTGAAAATTGTTGTATTGGCAAAACAAGTTCCTGACACACGTAATGTTGGGAAAGATGCCATGAAAGCCGACGGGACGATTAACCGCGCGGCACTTCCCGCTATCTTCAACCCCGAAGACCTGAATGCTCTCGAGCAAGCTCTTCGACTGAAAGATGCTCATCCAGGCTCTACCGTAACCATCCTGACCATGGGACCGGGACGGGCAGCCGACATTATTCGTGAAGGACTTTTCCGTGGCGCAGATAACGGTTACTTGCTGACCGACCGTGCTTTCGCTGGTGCAGATACACTGGCTACGTCTTACGCATTGGCTACTGCCATCCGCAAAATCGGTGATTGCGACATTATCATTGGTGGTCGTCAGGCTATCGACGGTGACACGGCACAAGTAGGTCCGCAGGTAGCAGAGAAGCTAGGATTGACGCAAATCACATACGCAGAAGAAATTCTGGAAGTGGGCGATGGTAAAATCAAGGTGAAACGTCATATCGACGGTGGTGTAGAAACTGTAGAGGGTCCGCTGCCTATCGTGATTACGGTCAACGGTTCGGCTGCCCCCTGCCGTCCGCGTAATGCCAAGTTGGTGATGAAATACAAACGGGCATTGGGCGCGCAGGAAAAAGTTCCCGCTCCCGCCTGCCATCCGGAAGGCGTATCGGCACTGCCATACCCCGAACTGTATGAAAAGCGCCCGTACCTGAATATTCCGGAATGGAGTGTTGCCGATGTAAACGGAGATCTCGCACAATGCGGTTTGTCCGGTTCGCCGACAAAAGTCAAAGCGATTCAGAACATCGTGTTCCAGGCAAAGGAAAGCAAGACGCTGACCGGCTCAGACAAGGATGTGGAAGATTTGATTGTTGAACTGTTAGCTAACCACACTATCGGATAATTGACAATTGATAATTGACAATTCATACGGTAAAAAAGATTGAACAATATGAATAATGTATTTGTATATTGTGAGCTTGAAGGTACAACGATTGCCGATGTAAGCCTCGAACTGCTGACCAAAGGTCGCAAGTTAGCCAACCAGTTGAACTGCCAACTCGAAGCCATTGTGGCCGGTTCCGGACTGGAAGGGATTGAAAAGCAGGTGATGCCTTATGGCGTGGACAAGGTGCATATTTTTGACGCTCCCGGTCTGTTCCCGTACACTTCCCTTCCTCATTCTTCTGTTTTGATCAATCTGTTCAAAGAAGAAAAACCGCAGATCTGCCTGATGGGAGCAACGGTTATCGGCCGTGACTTAGGCCCCCGTGTTTCTTCTGCACTGACAAGCGGTCTGACAGCAGACTGTACATCCCTCGAAATCGGCTCGCACGAAGACAAAAGAGCTGGTAAAACATACGAAAACCTGTTATACCAGATCCGTCCCGCTTTCGGTGGTAACATTGTAGCGACGATCATCAATCCGGAACACCGTCCTCAGATGGCGACTGTTCGCGAAGGTGTGATGAAAAAAGAAATTCTGGACGCCGGTTATAAAGGCGAAGTGGTAAAACACGACGTCGCCAAATATGTTCCGGAAACGGATTATGTCGTAAAGGTCATCGACCGCCACATAGAAAAGGCCAAACACAACCTGAAAGGTGCTCCGATCGTAGTAGCCGGCGGTTACGGAATGGGTTCCAAGGAAAGTTTCGATATGTTGTTCGAACTGGCAAAGGAACTTCATGCCGAAGTAGGCGCCAGCCGTGCAGCCGTTGATGCCGGTTTCTGTGACCATGACCGCCAGATCGGCCAGACAGGTGTGACGGTCCGTGCGAAATTGTATATCGCTTGCGGTATCTCCGGACAGATCCAGCATATCGCAGGTATGCAGGATGCAGGTATCATCATCTCTATCAACAACGACGAGAACGCTCCGATCAACACGATTGCCGACTACGTGATCAACGGCACTGTTGAGGAGGTGATTCCGAAGATGATTAAGTATTACAAACAGAACAGCAAGTAAAGAGATGGCAAATTATTATACAGACATTCCGGAACTCAAGTATCACTTGAACAATCCGATGATGGAACGTATTTGCGAACTGAAAGAACGCAATTACAGAGATAAAGAAGAGTTCGACTATGCACCGCAGGATTATGCCGATGCAATGGACTCGTTCGACAAAGTGCTTGAAATCACAGGCGAAATCACGGGTGAGATCATCGCTCCCAATGCCGAAGGAGTTGACGAAGAAGGCCCCCACTGCGCAAACGGACGTGTGGAATACGCTTCCGGGACCAAGCAGAATCTGGATGCAATGGTGAAAGCCGGCCTGAACGGTATGACGATGCCGCGCCGTTTCGGCGGTTTGAACTTCCCGATCACGCCGTACACCATGTGCGCCGAAATCGTGGCCGCTGCCGATGCTGGATTCGGAAACATCTGGTCGTTGCAAGATTGTATCGAGACATTATATGAATTCGGAAACGAAGACCAGCACAGCCGTTTCATTCCGCGTATCTGCGCCGGTGAAACGATGTCTATGGACTTGACAGAGCCGGATGCCGGTTCCGACTTGCAGTCCGTGATGCTGAAAGCGACTTTCGACGAAAAAGAAAATTGCTGGCGTCTGAACGGTGTGAAACGTTTCATCACAAACGGAGACGCCGACCTTCATCTGGTCTTGGCCCGTTCGGAAGAAGGGACGAAAGACGGGCGTGGCCTGTCTATGTTCATCTATGACAAACGCCAGGGTGGCGTAGATGTCCGCCGTATTGAAAACAAGTTGGGTATTCACGGTTCGCCTACCTGCGAACTGGTTTACAAGAATGCGAAAGCCGAACTTTGCGGAGATCGCAAATTAGGTTTGATCAAATATGTGATGGCGCTGATGAACGGTGCCCGTCTGGGTATCGCCGCACAGTCTGTCGGTCTGAGCCAAGCCGCCTACAACGAAGGGTTAGCTTACGCAAAGGAACGCAAACAGTTCGGCAAAGCAATTATCGAATTCCCGGCTGTTTACGACATGCTGTCTATCATCTGTCTCTTATACACATC
>ENA-OZIC01000651-OZIC01000651.1-human-gut-metagenome-genome-assembly--contig:-NODE-651-length-18004-cov-6.624659_pt1 | contig 18004 bp, 16 predicted proteins | sample MGYA00244056_ERZ653704 | MGnify/ENA primary metagenome ERZ653704 (study PRJEB26926, sample SAMN06165229) | human gut metagenome | biome: ENVO:00009003; feature: ENVO:2100002; material: ENVO:00002003... | reverse complement strand
TCATGCCTAGTCTCGTGGGCTCGGAGATGTGTATAAGAGACAGTTGTGTAGTGATCCTGCACGATGGCGGGGATCAGGCCTTTTTCATCAAATTTCAGTTCCATGACGGTTCTCCCTCCCCGGATGGGGATACTGTGTATTTTATCGGATTCAAGATAAAAATGCAAGTCATTTATGTGCTTTTTATTGGAATCAACTTGTGCGGTTTGACTCGGAGCAAAAGCCTTCACCCCTTGGGGGGAAGGTGGCGCGTAGCGCCGGATGAGGGGTAATTACCATAAGCTGCTGCTTGCCCGCACCCTCATCCGTCTGCTCACTGCGTTCGCATCCACCTTCCCCCGACTGGGGGAAGGCTTTTGCTCCGGCAAGCTTTCTCTCCATACACCGTAAAAAGGGGCTGTTGCGCCAAATGCTGTGCAACAGCCCCTGTGGTTTTATGTTACATCTTCTCGGGCACGTTGATCTTGAACATGGTGAGCACGTTGAAGATGGCGTTCTTCACGCCGATGCACAGGGCCAGACGTGCCTGCTGCACGGCGGGGTCTGCGCCCTGAATGCGGCAGTTGCCGTAGAAGCGGTGGAAGGCACTGGCCAGATCAATGACAAAGCGGTTGATGCGGCTGGGGTCGTACTTCTCGGCCGCCATGACGATCTCCTGCGGGAAGGCGGCCAGCATCCGGATCAGATCCATCTCGGAGGGCTCAGTGAGCAGAGTGGCGTCGATGTGCTCTGCACCGGCAAACTGCACACCCTCGCTCTCCATCTTCTTCAGGATGGAGCAGATGCGGGCATGGGCGTACTGCACATAGTACACGGGGTTGTCGTTGTCGGTCTTGACGGCCTGATCCAGGTCAAAATCGATGCCGCTGCCTGCGTCGTGCATATTGAACAGGAAGCGTGCGCTGTCGATGGGCACCTCTTCCAGCAGGTCGGTCAGGGTGATGGCGTTGCCGGTGCGCTTGGACATACGGACAGGCTGACCATCCCGCATCAGGTTGACCATCTGCATCAGCACAACATCCAGATCGTTGCCGTTCAGGCCGATGGCATCCATGGCACCCTTCATGCGGGCAACGTGGCCGTGGTGGTCTGCACCCCAGACGTCGATGGCCTTGGCAAAGCCGCGGGTGGCCAGCTTGTTGTAGTGGTAGGCGATATCGGCCGCAAAATAGGTGGGGATACCGTTGGCGCGGACGAGCACCTCGTCCTTGGCCTCCTCCTCGCTGCCGTCTTCGGTCTTGCGCTTGTTCACAACGCCGTACTTGGCGGCGTATTGGGCGCTGCGGTACATGATGGCGCCGTCCTCGGCCTTGTAGCAGGCACCGGTCTCCAGCAGCTTGTCCACCACGGCCTTGACTGCGCCGGAGTTGTGCAGGTCGCTCTCATGGAACCAGACATCGTACTCGATGCGGTACTTGCCGAGGTCGCGCTGCAGACCGGCGATGTTCTTGGGCAGGGCATCGGCCACAATGGCTTTTTTCAGCTCGTCAAAGTCCTTGTTGACGTAGGCGTCGCCGTGGACGGCGGCAAACTCCTTGGCGCGGGCGATGATATCCGCACCCTGGTAGCACTCCTCGGGCAGGGGGCAGGCGTCCTCGCCCTTGTAGAGCTGCAAATAGCGGATGGCAAGGCTCTTGCCGAATTTCTCGATCTGGTTGCCCGCGTCGTTGATGTAGAACTCGCGGGTCACGTCATAACCGGCCCAGTCCAGGCAGGCGGCCAGGCCGTCGCCCAGGGCACCGCCGCGGGCGTTGCCCATGTGCATGGGGCCGGTGGGGTTGGCCGAAACGAACTCGACATTGTAGCGCTTGCCTGCGCCAACGTCGGTGCGGCCGTACTCGGGGTTGGCCACGGCGGCACGCACAACGCTGGTGAACCAGTCCTGGCCAAGGAACAGGTTGATGAAGCCGGGGCCTGCGACCTCGAAGCGGTCAAACAGGCTGCCGCCCAGCTGCAATTTTGCGGTGATGGCCTCGGCGATCTGGCGCGGGGCCTTGTGGAACGCGCGGGCACCGGCCATGGCAACATTGGATGCGATATCGCCGTTTTTGACGTCGGCCGGGATCTCGACGATGAAGTCGGGCAGCGCAGCCTCGGGCAGGGCACCGTCAGCGACGGCTGCCTTGACGGCATCGGTCAGCAGCGCACGCGCCTGTGCCAGCGCCGCCGCACGGGGGTTGTAGTTTTTATAATCCATGATGAACCTCCTGTGGGGGATTTTTCTATGATAACGCCGTAGGGGCCGGGCAGGCCCGGCCCGCGGCTTTGCCTTTACAGAGTGCTTTCCGGTAGGCTGAGAGCCGTAGGGGCAGCGTGTTTTTAAGATTCCGGCAGCTTATCGACCGTAATGTCAACAAGATTCCGGCTGATGAAACTCTCGGCACCGGAATCCAGCGTGTAGCTGAATTGCAGCTTGCCGCCGTTTTCGTCCAGCGCGTGCTCGATGACGTCAGCGGACACGCCCAGACTGATGGCACCGTACCCCGTCTCGTAATGGCAGAGGTGGCGGGTGCCCTTCTCGATGACGAGCTGACTCGTCTGCTTGCCGAACCGCAGCATCGAGACTTTGCGCGCGTCGTCGGCCACCTTTACCGTTGTCGTGCAGCCCTCGTAGCCGGTGGCCTCGGTCTCTTTGTATACAATATAGTAAGCGCCATCCTTGTGTACCAGTGAGCCGCGCGTCATCAGCTCCACGGTGTCCGTGTCGCCGCGCTGCTCCATCGTACCCTTGATGGTGATGAGATATTTGTCTTCCATGGTGTACCTCTACTAAAAGCCTTCCCCCCTCGGGGGAAGGTGGCCCGCAAGGCCGGATGAGGGGCGACCTTGCCATTACTGCCTGTAAATGGGTAATGCCCGGAAACTTCGCCCTCATCAGTCACCTTCGGTGACAGCGCTCAATATGTTTCGATCGCAATGCGCTCCACCGTTCCGCCGGCGTATTCGCCTAAGAACGTGTGGGCCAGCTCGTCGAAATTGTCCGGTGTGTCGCTGACAAAATACTTCGCCGTGCCGCCGCTGGTCTTGCCGTTCAGCAGCCCCAGGTCGTCCAGCGCGGCCGCGGCGGCCTGCGCCGTCACCTTGCCGGAATCCACCAGATGCACGTCGCCGCCCATAAAATCGCCGATCATCTTTTTCAGCAGCGGATAGTGTGTGCAGCCCAAAATCAGCGTGTCAACGCCCGCGTCCTTCAGCTCCTGCAGATACTCCGCAATGATGAGCTTTGTGACCGGGTTGCCGTCGTTGAAATAGCCGTTTTCCACCAGCGGCACGAACATCGGGCAGGCCCGGGCGAAAATCTCCACCTCGGGCATCATGTCGCGGATGACCGCCGCATAGGACCCGCTGCGCACCGTCGCCGCCGTGCCGATGATACCCACTTTTTTGTTGCGGGTCGCATCCACTGCCGCGCGGGCCGTCGCGCCCACCACGCCGGTGAACGGCACGGGCAGTTTGGCGGCTTCCTCAGGCGGATAGGTCGAGGACACCGTACCGCAGGCAGCAATGATGAATTTTACGTCCTGCTGCAATAAAAAGCGGATATCCTGCCGCGCGTACTGCACAATGATGTCCCGCCCGCGGCTGCCGTAGGGCACGCGGCCGGTGTCGCCAAAGTAGACGATATCCTCGCCGGGCAGCACGCGGCGCAGCTGGCGCACGGCGGTCAGCCCGCCCAGGCCGCTGTCAAAAACGCCGATGGGGCGCGGGTCCATCAGTAGGCCCCCTTCCGGCGGTGCAGGGCCAGCTGCAGCAGCTTATCGACCAGTGCCGCATAGCTCAGCCCCTCGTGCTCCATCAGCTTGGGGTACATACTGATGGGCGTAAAGCCGGGCAGGGTGTTCAGCTCGTTGCACAAAACGCGCCCGGTGCCGCGCTCCACAAAGAAGTCGCAGCGGGACAGACCCGCGCAGTTCAGCGCCAGATAGGCCTTGCGGGCCTCGGCCTTCACCTCGTCGAGCTTTTCCTCGCTCAAATGGGCGGGGATGACGGTCTGGGACACGCCGTTTTTGTACTTGTCGTCGTAGGTGTAGAACTCGGCCCCGGCCAGAATCTCGCCCGGGCGGGTCGTCATGACGCTGGCGGGGTCGTCAGGGTTGCCGATGGCGGCACACTCGACCTCCTGCGCGTCGATGAACTCCTCAAACACGACCTTGTCGTCCTCGCGCAGGGCAATCTCAACCGCCTGCTCCAGCATGGCGCGGTCGGCCGCCTTGGAGATACCCACGCTGGAACCCGCATTGGCGGGTTTGACAAAGATGGGATAGCCCAGCTTTGCCTCCACGGCGTCCAGCACCACGGGGCCGTTCAGCGCCAGGTCGGCGCGGGTGGCGGCCACCCACTTGCAGTGGGGCACGCCCGCAGCGTCCATCAGGGCGTTGGCAACGGCTTTGTCCATGCAGACGGCGCTGCCCAGCACGCCGCAGCCCACGTAGGGGATGCGGGCCATCTCAAACAGGCCCTGAATGGTGCCGTCCTCGCCGTTTTTGCCGTGCATGACCGGGGCGCAGATGTCAATGCGGACAAGCTCGGCCTTGCCGTCTTTCAGCAGCCAGATACCGTGATCCGCGCGGTCCGGGCTGAGCACACAGGGCGTGCAGCTGCCCTGCTCCCAGCTGCCGTCGGCCATGGCCTCGGGCGTGGGGTGGCAGGCCAGCCAGCGGCCGGTCTTGGTGATGCCCACCGGGAACACCTCATATTGTTCTGCGCAGGGGCTTTGGCCCAGGGCGCGCAGCCAGGCCGAGGCCGACACGCAGCTGACCTCATGCTCGCTGGAGACGCCGCCGAAGAAGAGCGCAACGCGCAGTTTGGAATTACTATTCATCAAAAAGACTCCCTTTGTTCAATGTGGCTGTGCCCTGTGGGCACACTACAAGTCTTCAGCTTATAATCATAACATATTATGCGGCCGTTGGCTAGATTATTTTTACGATTTTTTAGGCGAATATATCGTAGGGGGAGAGATTTATCCCGCCCGGCGGACTTCCTAGGCAGATGTACGGCCAAAACGCCGCCGCCCTGTAGGGGCCGCACATGTGCGGCCCGCAGCTTCATGTAGGGAACCCTGCGGGGCGTCGAGGACGCCGCCCCCTACAACCGAAGGCCGCTATAAAACAAAAAACGACCCGCCATCCCGGCAGGTCAGTCGTCCAGCTTGATTTTGTAGTGGGTCAGCAGTTCGGCCTGCTCCAGCAGCAGCCGCCGCTGGCTGGGGGTAAAGCTGCGGAACAGCGCCAGCAGCTGGCGCTCGTCGTCCGTCACCGGGGATTTGTGCCCCAGCAGATAGTCGATGCTGACCCCAAAATAATCCGCAATGCGCCGCAGGGTGTCGTAGTCAGGTTCACGGATGCCCTGTGTATAGTTACTGAGCGTCGAGGCACTCAAGCACAATTTGGGTGCAAGGTCTTTAATTTTGATTTCTTCGCAGTCAATCAAATAGCGTAAACGTTCGTTAAATTCCATAAATTTGCCTTTTTCCATAAAACTTTGGTTTGAGAATAACAGAAAAACACAAAACGAGTTGCAAAAGCACGACTTGGCTTGACAAAGCACAAAATGTGTTATAAAATGACAATATGAAATGCCGACATGGCGCTGAAATGTTGGTGTAAAAGAGAAAAATTTGGAGGAAAACAAGGTGTTCAAAAAACTGAAAGACAAAAAGGGTTTCACCCTCGTCGAGCTGATCGTCGTCCTGGTCATCCTGGCAATTTTGGCGGCGCTGCTGGTTCCGGCTCTGACTGGCTACATTGACAAGGCAAAGGAAAAGTCCATCGAAGCAAAGACCCGTAACATTGTTATGGCAACGCAGACGCTGATTGATGAGAAGTATGGCACGGTCAATTTGGGGACGACGCTTACTGGAAATGTGACAATTGGTGCAACTACTGGTGTGGCTAATGGTGCGTTTACGATTTCGGCTGCGGACATTAAGAAGCTTGCTGAGGTTAATGTTACAAGTACGAATGTGACAGCGGTTACTATTAACACTGATAGCAATAAAGCGGCACTTGCAAAAATTATGACGCTTACCTATGAGGAAAATGGTAAGAAGTGCACTTATGCTGTTGATGATAGCGGAAATACTACATTTAGTACGGTTGCGGTTACTGCGACAAATCCGTAATAATGTGATTAAAGCCATCCCACCACCTCCCGTGGTGGGATTTTTTATACCCTCTACCTTATAATACCCACTCTGTAGGGGCCGGGCATGCCCGGCCCTCAACCTTGCCATAGCCGCGCACCCCCCGGGTCAGCCGTAGGGGAGGGATTCATCCCTCCCGCAGAAAAGCCTCCCTTGTCAAAGGGAGGTGGACGCCGAAGGCGGCCGGAGGGATTCTGACGGGCCTTGCCCTGCGCGCCGTCACCCCCGCAGCCGGGCGGGAATCCCTCCGCCTCGCTTACGCTCGGCACCTCCCTTTGACAAGGGAGGCCTTTCGACAATCCGCCCCTACAACCTCCGAAAGGCGGTTACCATGCCCCAAACACCTAAACTTTCTCCACAGCAAAAACTTATAATCGTGGAAAAAATACTGGCTGGCGAGACCAGCCGCCAAGCGGCGGCGAAAAGCGCCGGCGTCAGCGTCACGGCGGTGCGCCAATGGCTGCGCATCTATGAGGCCGAAGGCCCGGATGGTCTGGCCCCGCGCACGACGTCCCGCCACCTGACCGCCGAGGAAAAACAGGCCGCCGTCGCCGCCTACCTGGCGGGGGAAGGCTCGCTGTTTGATATCTGCAAAAAATACGGCATCCGCAGTACCCAAAACCTGCAAAAAATGGTCGAGACCGTGCAGGCAGGCGGCACACTGCGCGGCTACCATGGGGCGTCGCGCCACAAGGGCACGGCCTACACCACGGCCGCCGACCGGGAAAAGATCGTGCGGGAATGCCTGCAAAACGGCTGCGATTACGGCGCAGCTGCGTTAAAATATAACGTGGACTATAAGGCGCTTGTACGGTGGGTGGGGCAGTACCGCGCGGGCGGGGCGGCCGCTTTGCACGACGCCCGCCACAGCAGCGAGGGCACAAGCCGCGCCAAGGGGCGTGAGCGCACTGTGCCGCCGATGCAGCGGCTGGTCATTGTGCTGGACTGCCTAGAAAACGAGAAAAATTACGGCGCTATGGCGCAGAAATACGCCGTGGCCTACCACCAGGTCTACCGCTGGGTGCAGCGCTACCTGCGCGACGGCTGGCGCGGCATGAACGACAAGCGCGGTCCCACCGATGACCCCGGCCCGGAGGGGGAGTGGGCGACCGAAGCCGACGCTGAAGCCTGGGTCAAAAACTGCCCCGGCGTGCCCAAACCCCTGCCCGGGATGCTGCGCCGCGCCGGGTGTAGTTGGGTGGTGATAGCGGGGATTTTGTTTGATTTGGCGCGGATGTAGTGCTGCACGATGAAAAACATTGCAGAGCCGTAGGGGCCGGGCATGCCCGGCCCGCGGGTGTAAGGCAGCGGGGCATCTGGGGGAAAGCTGCGGGCCGCATATATGCGGCCCCTACAGGGCGGCGGTGCTTTGGCCGTGCATCTGTACGGGAGGAATAAATACGCAAAAAACTTTCGGCGGCCCTATTGACACGCCCTTGCTTTTGTGGTAAACTAATCGATGTAAAAAAAGCAGCAACCGGCAGTAGGCCGTCGGCTCACCTTGCAGGGTTTGTCAAAACCCCGGGTCATACCATGATACGCACTAGGTGCGCAACTTCGTATGTTCGGCGGCTGCTTTCAATGGCAGCCGCTTTTGTCTTTATCATACACTTGTGGGAGGTGTGTTACAATCGCCAGCAACAGCAAATCCAACGAACTGGAGATCAATGAGCAGATCCGCGACAAAGAGATCCGCCTGATCGGCGCGGACGGTGCACAGATGGGCATTATGAGCCCCCGCGATGCACTGAAAATGGCTATCGACAAGGACCTTGACCTGGTCAAGGTCGCACCGCAGGCCAAGCCGCCGGTGTGCAAAATTCTTGATTACGGTAAATACCGGTTCGAGATGCAGAAAAAGGAAAAGGAAGCCAAGAAAAACCAGAAAGTGGTTGAACTCAAGGAAATCCGCCTGTCTCTGAACATCGACACCAACGACTTCAACACCAAGGTGAATCAGGCTGCTAAGTTCCTGCAGCAGGGCCACAAGCTCAAGGTGAGCATCCGGTTCCGCGGCCGCGAAATGGCGCATACCAGCTTAGGTCTGGACGTCCATAAGCGTTTTGCCGAGGCGTTGGTGGGCAAGGCCGTCATCGACAAGCAGCCCAAGCTCGAGGGCCGCAGCATGATGATGTTCATGTCCCCCGTTCCCAACAAGTAAGAAAGTAAACTCTCTAGGAGGAAACAACAATGGCTAAAATGAAGCTCAAGACCCTTTCCGGCGCCAAGAAGCGCTTCAAGATGACTGCTTCCGGCAAGATCAAGCGCAATGCGTCCAAGCGCCGTCACATTCTGACCAAGAAGACCACCAAGCTCACTCGTGGCCTGCGTATGCCCAAGTACGTTGACAAGACCAACGAGGCTGCTGTCAAGAAAATGATGCCCTACGGTGGCTAATCGCTACGACATTTAAAGGTCAGTTTACTACCAGTTATAGACAAAGGAGATATAAAACATGGCTCGTATTAAAGGCGCTACCATGACGCACAAGCGTCGTGCTAAGACTCTCAAGCTCGCAAAGGGTTACTACGGTGCTAAGTCCAAGCACTTCCGCATGGCCAAGCAGGCCGTTATGAAGAGCGGCAACTACGCTTTCGTTGGCCGTAAGCAGAAGAAGCGCCAGTTCCGCAACCTGTGGATCACCCGCATCAACAACGCTGTTCGTGCTCAGGGTATGAACTACTCCACCTTCATGAACGGCCTGAAGAAGGCCGGCGTCGAGCTGAACCGCAAGATGCTGTCTGAGATGGCCATCCACGATCCCGCCAGCTTCAATGCGCTGGTCGAGACCGCCAAGAAGGCTCTGTAATAGCTTGCTAAAAAGACTCGCGCACACGCGCGAGTCCTTTTGTGTTTAAAGGGGAAAATGGCAAAAAAGCGGGCAACCAAGGAAAGCTCTCCCCTCATCCGGCCTGCGGGCCACCTTCTCCCCCAAGGGGAGAAGGCTTGAGGCTGTGGAGCCTTCCCCTTCGGGGGAAGGTGTCGGCGGCCCCGACCGCCGACGGATGAGGGACGGCCTTCCGGCAGACTGCCGTTTCTCTTTATTCACACAATTTAGTTGATTTTATACAAAAGGGGCGCTACAATGGAAACGATCACCAGCCGCGATAACGCCAAGATCAAATACGCCTGTGCTGTGCGCGATACCGAAAAGCAGCGTGCCGCCGACGGCGTGTTCTTTGCCGAAGGGCCAAAACTCTGCCTGGAACTGGCGAAAAGCTGCACGCCGCGCGTGGTGTATGCCACGGCGGCGGCGCTGGCCAAAACGCCGGAACTGGCAAGATTCGACCCCGCCGAGATCGCGCCCCATGTGGCGGAAAAGCTCAGCGGTACCAAGTCCAACCAGGGCGTGTTTGCGTTGTTTGAGACGCCCATGCCGCCCGCCGACATTTTGAACACGGCCCGCCGCATCCTGGCGCTGGAGGGCGTGCAGGACCCCGGCAACGTGGGTACGCTGCTGCGCAGCGCCGCGGCCTTCGGCTTTGACGCCGTCGTGCTGGGACCGGGATGCGCGTCGCCTTTGTCGCCCAAAACGCTGCGGTCCTCGATGGGCGCGGCCGGGCGGCTGCCGACGCTGCACACCGAGGATTTACCCGCGGCGCTGCAAAAGCTGCGTGCCCGGGGCGTCACGACGCTGGCAACGGCGCTGTACCGTTCCCGCCCGCTGGACGAGGCCGGAAACGACTTCCCGGGCGGGCTGTGCGTCGTCATCGGCAGCGAGGGCCAGGGCCTGACGGATGCCACCGTCGAAGCCTGCGACATGGCCGTGCGCATCCCGATGACCGACCGTGTCGAGAGTTTGAACGCCGCCGTGGCGGGCAGCGTGCTGTTGTGGCATTTCAGGGGTGTGTAAGCAGACATCCGGAAGCTGCTGCGCGGCGGCCAGAGGACTGGCCGCCCTACGGGGCAACAGCGGGCGTAGGGCGGGCAGTCCTCTGCCCGCCGCTATGCAGCCGAGAGGATAAAAGGGGGCATCCACCATGGACAAAACACTGGCTTGGCTCTGGCTGGCGGATGCCGTCGGCTCGGGGTGCCAATATGCGCGGGAACTGCTGGACCTGTACCCGGACCCGGCGGAACTGTACGATATCCTGCGTGTCGGGACCGAGGCCCCGCCCGCCTGTTTGAGCGCCCACGCGCTGGCACAACTGCGGGATACGACGCCGTTTGACTATGAGGAACGGCTCGACCACTGCCTGCTGTCGGGCATCGATATCCTGACGCCCGACGAGGGCACCTACCCGGACCGCCTGCGTGATCTGCCCGATTTGCCGCTGGTACTTTACGTGACCGGCAGCGCTGCCTGCCTGAACGGCGGGCGGTACGCGGGCATGGTGGGTACCCGCCGCCCCAGCGCCTACGGGCGGCAGGCGGCGTTTGACCTGTCTCTGGCGATGGCACAGGCGGGCGTGGTGCTGGTCAGCGGCATGGCGGACGGCCTGGACAGCGAAGCCCACCGCGCCGCCGTGCAGGCGGAGGTGCCCACCGTGGCGTTCCTGGGCACGGCCGTCGATAAGACCTACCCCGCCGCCAACGCCAAGCTGCGCACCGCCATCGAAAAGGGCGGCGGTGCGGTCTGCAGCGAGTACCCGCCCGGCTACACAGGCCGCACGACCGGCACATTCTTGGCCCGCAATCGGCTGATTGCCGCCCAGAGCGAGGTGCTCTGCGTGGCCGAGGCCCGCACCCGCAGCGGTACGCTAAACACCGTGGGCCACGCCGAGCGGCTGGGCCGCCCGGTGCTGGCCGTGCCCGGCAGCATTTACAGTGCGTTGAGCGAGGGCACGAACGAACTGCTGTGTACCCACCGCGCCGAGCCGCTGTGCAAAGCCGCCGACGCGCTGGACATACTGGGGATTGGCGCAGAGACCGCCGACCCGGCACAGCAGCGGTTTGACCCCGCCGCCGTCAGCCCCGACGCGCAGGCAGTCTACGCCGTTTTGAAGCCCACGCCCCAGGGCATCGACGCCCTGTGTGCCGCCGCCCGCCTGCCCGCCGGCCGCGTGCTGGCGGCCTGTACGGAGCTGGAACTTATGGGCGGTGCACAGGCCCAGCCGGGACGCAGATATATTGCGCTATAAGATAATAGATAAAAGATAATAGATAATAAAAAAAGGAGTGCGCACAGCGCAAAATTTTGAGCAGGCCAACGGCCTGCGATCCACAATATTTCTTATCTTTTATCTCTTATCTATTATCTAAAATACTTTTTCATTGAGGTAGCTTATGCCGAAATTAGTCATCGTGGAATCCCCTGCCAAGGCGAAAACCATTGGCAAGTATCTGGGCCGTGGCTATAAGGTCACAGCCAGCATGGGCCATGTGCGCGACCTGCCCGCCAGCACGCTGGGCATTGATGTCGAAAATGGCTATACACCGAAATATATCACCATCAAGGGCAAGCAGAAACTCGTCAAAGAGCTGAAGGCCGAAGCCAAAAAGTGCGACGGCGTGCTGCTGGCAACCGACCCGGACCGCGAGGGCGAGGCCATCAGCTGGCACCTGGCGAACATTCTGGGGCTGGACCCTGCCGCGCCCAACCGCGTGACCTTTGATGAAATCACCAAAAAAGGCGTCAAGGAGGGCATGGCCCACCCCCGCGCCATCAACATTGACCTGTTCAACGCCCAGCAGGCCCGGCGCGAGCTGGATCGCCTGGTGGGCTACAAGCTCAGCCCATTTTTGTGGCGCAAGGTCCGCAAGGGCCTGTCCGCAGGCCGCGTGCAGAGTGTGGCTGTGCGCCTGATCCGCGACCGGGAAATTGAAATTGAGAATTTCAAGCCCGACGAGTATTGGAACATCGACGCACTGCTCCACGCCCAGGGCGACAAGAGTGAGTTCACCGCCCGCCTGGCCGCCACCGCCGACGGCAAAAAGCTGACGGTGACGAACAAGGCCCAGGCCGATGGCATCCTGGCCGCGCTGGACGGCAAGGATTACACCATTACCAAAATTGAAAAAGGCAAGCGCCGCCGCCAGCCCGCACCGCCCTTTATCACCTCGACTTTGCAGCAGGACGCCAGCCGCGCCTTTGGCTTCTCGGCCACCCGCACGATGCGCGCTGCCCAGACATTGTACGAAGGCGTGGACATCACGGGCCACGGCACTGTGGGCCTTATCACCTATATGCGTACTGACTCTCTGCGCATCGCCGCCGAGGCCCAGGCGGCGGCCAAGACCTTTATTGCGGACCGCTGGGGCGAGAATTACGTCTGCAAGACCGCCCGCAAGTGGAAGAGCCGTTCCGCCACCGCCGCCCAGGACGCCCACGAAGCCATTCGTCCGTCTATGCCGGAGCTGACGCCCGACGAGGTCGAGCAGAGCATCAGCGGCGACACCGCCAAGCTTTACCGCCTGATTTGGAGCCGCTTTATGGCAAGCCAGATGGCCGACTGCATCCAGGATACGGTGTCCGCATCCATCACGGCGGGGGATTACCTGTTCCGCGCGTCGGGCTTCCGGGTCGCGTTCGACGGCTTCACCGCGCTGTACGAGGAATCCACCGACGACACGAAGAAGAAGGAAACGGCCCTGCCCCCGCTGGAAGAGGGCCAGAAACTGGCGCTGAAAAAACTGACGGCGGACCAGAAATTCACCCAGCCGCCGCCGCTCTACACCGAGGCGACGCTCATCCATGCGCTGGAGGAAAATGGCATCGGCCGCCCGTCCACCTACGCGCCCATCATCACGACCATCGTCGACCGCGGCTATGTGGAGAAGGACCAGAAAAAGCTGAAAACCACCCCGCTGGGCCAGGCCGTCAACACGGTCATGATGGAGCAGTTCCCGAATATCGTGGACGTGAAATTCAGCGCTGACATGGAGAAAAAGCTCGACGTCGTCGAAGCCGGTCAGGCCGATTGGGTCAAGACCATCGACGATTTCTACCAGGGATTTTCCAAGAGCCTGGAACAGGCCGAGAAGAACATGGAGGGCAAGCGCATCAAGGTCGAGGATATCCCGACCGATGAGATCTGCGAAAAATGCGGCCGCCCCATGGTCATCAAATCGGGCCGGTACGGCAAGTTTGTGGCGTGCTCGGGCTTCCCCGAGTGCCGCAACGCCCACCCGCTGGTCAAGGACACCGGCGGCCTGTGCCCACTGGACGGCGGCCATATGCTGGTGCGCAAGAGCGCCAAGGGCCGCGTGTACTACGGCTGCAGCAACTACCCCAAGTGCAACTATATGACCTGGGACGAGCCTGTGCCCGAAAAATGCCCCCAGTGCGGCAGCACCCTGTTTAAAAAGAAGGGCCAGCTGTACTGCGCCAAAGAGGGCTGCGGGTTTGTGAAGGCGATTGAGAAAAAATGACCGCTTTAAAGCCTCCCCGCAAAGGGGAGCCTGAGAGAGGACAAGTATGCAACTTAACATTATCGGTGCCGGCCTGGCGGGGTGCGAGGCGGCGTTGTGGCTGGCGGACCGCGGCGTGCAGGTCGACCTGTACGAGCAGAAACCCACAAAATTTTCCCCCGCGCATAAAAGCGAGGGGTTTGCGGAACTCATCTGCTCTAACTCCTTGAAAGCCGAGCGCCCGGATTCCGCATCCGGCCTGCTCAAAATCGAGATGAAGATGATGGGCAGCCACCTGTTGGACGCCGCCGAGACCGCCCGCGTGGCGGCAGGCGGTGCGCTGGCCGTCGACCGCGATGTGTTTTCCACCGCCGTGACGGAAATGGTGGAAAAGCACCCGAACATCACGGTCCATCGCGAGGAAGTCACGGCTCTGGACGAGAGCGCCCCGGTGCTCGTCGCCAGCGGCCCGCTGACCGAGGGGGCGCTGGCCCAGGCCGTGGCGGCGCTGACCGGCGACCATCGGCTGAGTTTCTACGACGCCGTTGCGCCCATCGTGACCGCCGAGAGCCTGGACTATGACAAGGTCTTTGCTGCATCCCGCTATGGACGCGGCGAGGCCGACTACCTCAATTGCCCCTTTAATAAGGAAGAGTATGAGAACTTCCACGCGGCGCTCATCGCCGCCGAGCGTGCGCCGCTCCACGACTTTGACGGAGACCTGACCGTCTACGAGGGCTGTATGCCGATTGAAGTCATGGCCGCCCGCGGCGCGGATACGATCCGCTTTGGGCCGCTGCGACCCGTCGGCCTGCAGGACCCGCGCACCGGCCACCGCCCCTGGGCCGCCGTGCAGCTGCGGGCAGAAAACACGGCCCGCACGCTCTACAACCTCGTTGGGTTCCAGACAAACTTAAAGTGGGGCGAGCAGAAGCGGGTGTTCAGTATGATCCCCGGCCTGGAACACGCCGAGTTTGTGCGCTACGGCGTCATGCACCGCAACACGTTTTTGGAAAGCCCCAAGGTGCTGACCAAGCAGCAATTCCTGGCTGACCACCCCAACGTGTTCTTTGCCGGGCAGATCACCGGCTTTGAGGGCTATATGGAGAGCGCGGCCAGCGGCCTGCTGGCGGCCCACCAGATTTTGGCCCGCTTGCAAGGAGGCGAACTGCCGCCGCCCCCGGCGGCGACGATGTGCGGCGCACTGCTCGACTACATCACGACGCCGAACAAAGACTTCCAGCCGATGGGTGCAAACATGGGCATCCTGCCCCGCACCGAGGAGATCAACGCTATCCGCGATAAGCGGGAGCGCTACATGGAGCTCTCGCAGAACGCCCAAGATGCCATGCGTGCATGGACGGAGGAGTACAAATGAAAATTTTAGTGGATGCCATGGGCGGTGACAACGCCCCGCTGTGTGTATTGCAGGGTGCAAGCCAGGCGGCAGCAGAGTTCGGCGACGGCATGACTCTCACGCTGCTGGGCGAGGAAAAAGCCATCCGCGACTGCGCGGCAGAAAATAAAATCGACCTTGCACCGTTTGAAATCATCAACTGCACCGAGAACATCGATATGCACGACGACCCGGTCAAGGCTGTGCGCCACAAGAAGGATTCCAGCCTTGTGAAGGGCCTGACCATGCTGAAAAACGGAGAGGGCGATGCCTTTGTCTCCGCCGGTTCCACCGGTGCGCTGCACGTCGGCACCAGCCTCATCGTGCGCACCGTCAAGGGCGTCAAGCGCCCGGCACTGGCCACCCCGATGCCCGGCGCAAAGCAGAATTTCCTGCTGCTGGACTGCGGCGCGAATGTCGAGTGCCGCCCCGAAATGCTGAATGCTTTCGGCACGATGGGCAGCGTCTACGCGGAAAAGGTCATGGGCCGCACAGCGCCCAAAGTCGCACTGGTCAACAACGGCGCTGAGGACACCAAGGGCACCCCCACCTACCGCGAGGCGCACCAGCTGCTGAAAGCGAACCCCTGTATCCATTTTGCCGGCAACATCGAGCCGCGCTACATCATGGACGGCGAGGTGGACGTCGTGGTCTGCGACGGCTTTGTCGGCAATGTGGTCTTGAAATTGACCGAGGGCGTTGCCAAAACGCTGCTGGGGATGCTGAAAAAAATCTTCCTGCAGAACCTCATCACAAAGCTCAGCTACCTGGGCATCAAGGGCGGCCTGGGCGAACTGAAGCGGATGATGGACTCCGAGGAAGTCGGCGGCGCACCGCTGCTGGGCGCGGCCAAGCCGGTCATCAAGGCTCATGGTTCCAGCCACGCCAAGGGCATCAAGAACGCCATCCGCCAGGCCAAGCTCTGTGTAGCCAACGACCTGTGCGGCACGATGGAGAAGGCGCTGGGCGAGGTGGCCGCGCAGAAGGAAGAAAAAGCAGACGCTTAAAAGTAAAGCCGCCTTGTAGGGGCCGGGCATGCCCGGCCCGCAGCATAAAAATGATAACCCCTTCATGGGACAGCAAGGCAAGGTTGAGGGCCGGGCATGCCCGGCCCCTACGACCCTACAAAAGCCGGAAAGGTGATAATTATGGCTCACAAGCCGGAAGAATTGCAGGAAGTCCTGCACTATACGTTCAAAAATCCTGCGCTGCTGCGCATTGCATTGACCCACACCAGCTTTGCCAATGAGAGCAAGGTCGCTACCACCCACAACGAGCGGCTGGAATTTCTGGGCGACAGCGTGCTGTCCGTCGTCGTGGCGGACTACCTGTTCCACCAGTCCGGCCGCCCCGAGGGCGAGTTGACCCGGATGCGCGCAAGCCTTGTCAGCGAGGACGCGCTGTTCCAGTTTGCCCAGGAGATCCACCTGGGCGAGTACCTGCGCCTGGGCCACGGCGAGGATCTGGGCGGCGGCCGCAACCGGCCCAGCGTCGTGTCTGACGCGTTCGAGGCCGTCATTGCCGCACTGTATCTGGACGGCGGCATGGAGACCGCCCGCAACTTCATCCTGCCCTTCATCACCGAGGGCAAGACCGCCGAGGACGACTACAAGACCCGTTTGCAGGAGGTCGTGCAGCAGGATCCCAGCGCCGTGCTGAAATATGAAGTCACCGGCGAGACCGGCCCCGACCACGACAAGCAGTTCACCGTCTGCGTCTGGCGCAACGGCCAGCTTTTGGCCGAGGGCAAAGGCCGCAGCAAGAAAGCCGCCGAACAGCACGCCGCAAAGGTGGCGCTGGAAAAACTGCAGTAATATTGCCGTTTAATGATGCTCTGTGGGGGCCGGGCATGCCCAGCCCGCGGCATAAAAATCGCAGCCCGTTTACGGGTATACAGGGCGGGGTTGAGGGCCGGGCATGCCCGACCCCTACGACCAGACAGAATCGAAAGGTAACACTACTTCAATGCGCCTGAAAGAACTGGAAATCCAAGGCTTTAAGTCCTTCCCCGATAAGACGAAGATCTCGATCGGGCAGGGCATTACCGGCGTTGTCGGACCCAACGGCTCGGGCAAATCGAATATCTCCGACTCCATCCGCTGGGTGCTGGGCGAGACCAGCTCCAAACAGCTGCGCGGTTCGGGCAAGATGGAGGACGTCATCTTCGGCGGCACCCAGACCCGCGGTGCCATGGGCTATGCGTCGGTCGCACTGACCATCGACAACAGCGACCACGGCCTGGACATGGACGCCGACGAAGTCACCATCGGCCGCCGCTACTACCGGAGCGGCGAAAGTGAATACTCCATCAACGGCCAGAGCGTCCGCTTAAAGGACGTGTACGAGCTGCTGCTGGACACCGGCATTGGCCGCGACGGCTACGCCATCGTCGGCCAGGGCCGCATTGCCGAGATCGTTGGCGCAAAATCCGCAGAGCGCCGTGAAATTTTTGAGGAAGCCTCCGGCATCGCCAAATACCGCTACCGTAAAAATGAGGCCGAGCGCCGCCTGGACGCCGCCGAGGGCAACTTAGAGCGCCTGCGCGACATTTTGGGCGAACTGGAAAAGCGCGTCGGCCCGCTGAAGCGCGACAGCGAGAAGGCCCAGCAGTTTCTGGAATTGAGCGAGAAGCGCAAGAGCCTGGAAATTACGCTGTGGGTGGATGCCATCCGCCGCGCCAACGATACACTGCGCGATCAGCAGCGCAAGTACGAGGCCGCAGAGGCCGACTACGACCGTCTGAGCCGCCAGCTGGACGCCTTTGATGAAAAAAACGCGGATCTGCGCGAAGAAACGCAGCAGCTCATGCTGAAAGTCGAGCAGGCCAATGCCGATATCCGCGCCATTACCGAGGCCAACGCCGGCAGCGAGAGCGAGATCGCCGTCTTGAAAAACGAGAGCGAGCACAGCCGATTCCGCATCGACGAGGCAAATACCGAGCTGGAACGCGCGGGCCAGGGCCGGGAAAGCATTGACCGCGAGGCCGCCGACCACCGCGCCGCCATCGACGCTTTAAAGGACGGCATGGCTGCGCTGGACACCCGCGTGGCCGAGCTGCGCGAGGCCCTGCACGCGCTGGAAGAAAAGGCCGCCGCAAGCGGCGAGCGCCGCGACGTCATTGACGCCGCCATCTGTCTCTTATACACATCTGACGCTGCCGACGATCTTACGCG
>ENA-OZIC01000600-OZIC01000600.1-human-gut-metagenome-genome-assembly--contig:-NODE-600-length-18815-cov-8.466525_pt1 | contig 18815 bp, 19 predicted proteins | sample MGYA00244056_ERZ653704 | MGnify/ENA primary metagenome ERZ653704 (study PRJEB26926, sample SAMN06165229) | human gut metagenome | biome: ENVO:00009003; feature: ENVO:2100002; material: ENVO:00002003... | reverse complement strand
AATTTACAAGGACGGCAAGTATTGCACCTTCCCCCATGCGATAGAATTTCTGAACCGGAAGTATGCCGATATTTTCCCCATCCTGACAAGTTACCCGGAACTGGAGAACTATCTTTCCCCGTTCATGGATGCTTGGGAAAGCTCGGCGGTGGAGCAGTTGCAGGGGCAGATAGCCAGTGCCAAAATCCCGCTTTCCCGCATGATTTCCCCGGCTCTCTACTGGGTAATGACGGCGGATGATTTCACGCTCGACATCAACAACCCCGAAGAACCGAAAGTGCTGGTAGTCGGCAACAATCCCGACCGACAGGGCATATACGGCGCAGCGTTGGGACTGTATAACTCCCGTATTGTCAAGTTAATAAACAAGAAGAAAAAGCTCAAATCCGCCGTTATCATAGACGAGTTACCAACGATTTATATGCGTGGACTGGATAACCTGATTGCCACTGCCCGAAGCAACAAGGTAGCCGTCATGTTGGGCTTTCAGGATTTCAGCCAGTTAAAAAGGGATTACGGCGACAAGGAAAGTGCCGTTATCTGCAATACAGTCGGCAATGTCTTTGCAGGTCAGGTCGTTGCCGAAACCGCCAAAACGTTAAGTGAACGCTTCGGCAAGGTCTTGCAGAAACGGCAGAACATGACCATCAACCGCAACGAGACTTCCGTTTCCATCAATACCCAGATGGATAGCCTTATTCCGGCATCCAAAATCAGCAACTTGACACAGGGTATGTTTGTCGGTGCAGTCGCCGACAATTTCGACGAGCGTATCGAGCAGAAGATTTTCCATGCCGAGATTGTCGTGGATAACGAGCAGGTCAAGCGGGAAACCGCCCGTTACGTGAAGATACCGCAGATTATCGACTTCACCGACAAGGACGGCAACGACACCATGCAGCAGCAGATCGACGCCAACTACTACCGCATCAAGAACGAGGTCAGGCAGATTGTCGCCGACGAAATCGAGCGCATCAAGGCTGATCCGGAGCTGTCGCATCTGATTAAGGACAAGTGAGGATAAAAATACCCCGTCGGCAAGAACAAGCCGGCGAGGTTCTTTTTATCGGGTATGGTGTTTTTCGGCATGAAGTAATGGTTAAGTGGGCAAAATACATTATTTTTGTAATGATATGGATAAGGACAATCGCAAATACCGGTTCTGCTTCATCGACTATATGTGGTATGTAGCCGAAAAATGGAGCGAGCGAGAGCATAACAATCTCAATGGGAGAATGTTGCTTTTCCTATGCTGGCTGTTTGCCATAACCATACCGCTTGGAATACCGCTACTATTTCGCCTTTTCAGTTGGATAATTGCTTTTGCCATAGTAATGATTCTTTGCTTTCTTCCCGACTTATTTTGCCAGCTCCGTTACACAGCCGGGCGGCGTGAAGCGCTCCGTAAATATTACGGAAAGATGAAACACTCCGGCAGGAAGCTCGCCAAAATAGTCCTTATCGTCATCGCCCTGACCGTAGCGAATTTCCCACTAATGTTTCACTTCGGATTTATACATTGGGCATGACAATGCCTGCCACTACCGCCACTGCAATGACAACGGCATAGTACACCTCTATCGCCTTTTTCCAATATAGAGGACGCAAATCAAGTTCTTCTCGGATTTCCATTCTCCAATCAGAAGGTTTGAACTGAAATCCGGAGATGCACCATGCTGCGACAACCGCCCATCCGATCAATATGCCGGTAACTATTTTCTGACCGTTATTCGGGTCGTCTTTTAGCGTAAGTAATGCCACCAAAATTAATGAGAGATAGGGAAGTCCAATTATCCCACCAGCCCGACGCTCCACCCAATCATGCCCCCCTTTCCTTCGCAGCATATCGTAGGCAAGGATGTATGCGGTTTTATGTATCATCGCAATCAAGCGAAATAAATGAGGTCTTCCTGTTTCTGCTCTTTTCATACTTTTGTAGGTTTTAAAATTCCGTATCTTCCGTCCATTCCAGAGAGTCCACCGGACAAAGCCCGGTGTTTCTCACCTCGTACCACCCGGTCAGCAGTACCCTTATGCTGTCCGGCGTATATCCCTTGACCCATGTACATTCGACAAACTTCTGGCTGCCGTCTTGGATTTCATCAAAGGTGGCATGGTTCAATAGCCCTACACGGAACTCTCCTCCCATATCTTCCTCCCTTACCTGCATGACATAGACCGGTTGCCCGTATCGGGATGTGCGACCGTCCTGATTAATCAGATATTGCAAGGCTTCGCTGGGTACTTCCTGACGGGCTCCTACCGTGATATGCAGCGCAAGGTAATCCCTCCACCTTTGCGGAACTTCCGTCCGTGTGTTCTCCACCGGCTCCGCCTTGCGCCCGTCTATCCGCATCAGTGTGCTTGGCAACAGGTACATTTCGGCAATCATCAGAAAGCCGAGGGAGAACAGGAAGAAGTAACATCTGAAGGGGCTGAACCTGCGTCCTTCGTAGTGCTGCATGACCGCTTCCCTTCGTGAAAACGGGTATATCCGACCATTCGATAGATAGTGGAGAATTGCGACGATTCCGGCTATCATGGCGACTGTAAACCACTCAAATACCGTGGAGTCGAAAAGGAAATGAGCGGTTGTAAGGAAGATCGGCTCATAGATAAATATCATGATGCAAAGCATCAGCATGGACTCCCCGTCGGGGCGTCTTGGCTCGCCCTTGTAATGCCTCTGTGCCATTTCTCCCAACCAGAACAGGTAGTCGAAGAAATAATAGCGCCGTTGTCGTTCTTGCTCCTTATAGTCCCGTTTCTTCATTCTAAATATAATATTTGGTGGCTAACCGACCTTTAGGGGAGGTTACGCCGTTTGCTATCTACCGTTGTTTGATTTCTTTCGTTTAATATGTCTTTGATTAATTCCGGTACAGAAACAAAACGTACCGAAAGACGGAAACAGGATTTATTTCGGTACGCTTCCCCGATCGGTACAAAAAACACGCAAAAAACGAAAATACTACTTTTAGTCTTTTAGTATATTAGTATTTTGACTATATTTGCGGACATGACAACCATTTAAAAAACTGAATTTATGAGCAAAGCAAAAGTAATCTCCGTATTGAATCACAAAGGGGGAGTAGGAAAGACTACAACCACGATCAACCTGGGCGGCGCGTTACGTCAAAAAGGGTACAAGGTTCTTTTGATCGACCTTGACGGACAAGCCAACCTGACTGAATCGCTGGGCTTCTCTGCGGAGCTTCCCCAAACGATCTACGGTGCGATGAAAGGCGAATACGACCTGCCGATCTACGAGCATAAGGACGGCCTTAGCGTCGTTCCCTCCTGCCTGGATCTCTCGGCCGTTGAAACGGAGTTAATCAACGAGGCCGGGCGGGAACTTATCTTAGCCCACCTTATCAAGGGCCAAAAGGAGAAATTCGATTATATCCTGATCGACTGTCCCCCCTCGCTGTCGCTGCTCACGCTTAACGCACTGACGGCCTCGGATCGGCTGATTATCCCGGTTCAGGCTCAATTCCTGGCAATGCGTGGAATGGCCAAACTTATGCAGGTCGTCCACAAGGTGCAGCAACGTTTGAACTCGGATCTTTCGATCGCCGGGGTCCTGATAACCCAGTACGACGGAAGAAAGAACCTGAACAAGAGCGTTTCGGAACTGGTACAGGAAACATTCCAGGGCAAAGTGTTCAGCACCCATATACGCAACTCCATTGCGCTGGCCGAAGCCCCGACACAAGGGCAGGATATTTTTCACTATGCCCCCAAATCTGCCGGGGCAGAGGACTACGAAAAGGTATGTAACGAACTGCTAACAGAAATAAAGTAACCATATGGCAAAGAAGAACGATTTAAAAAACAGTATGTCGGCCGGGCTGACCGGGGGATTAGACAGCCTGATCCAATCCACGGCCGGGCAAAAAGAGGCTCAAAAGCCGAAGAAAGCGAAAACCGTGCATTGTAATTTTGTCATGGACGAAACCTATCACCAGAACTTAAAGCTGATCGCGATCCGCAAAGGCGATTCGCTAAAATCGGTATTGCAAGAGGCTATATCTGACTACTTGGATAAAAACAGTTCCCTGCTATAACAGCGTATCGGGAATATACAGGGCAAACACTCCACAAAAGAAATTCTCCAGGAAAAAGGTACGCAAAAAGCACCCCTACACATCAAAAAGTATATTGAAAATGCGATTCCCTATAAAGAACCCGTTGGCGGGATTAATCTTGCGTATGTTTAACCTGCCAACGGGTACGATATTAATTAAACGTTTACGTCTTTTGCCGCATTAACCCAGCCTGTTGTCTCTGCATCAAACTGGATCGGATTCAACACAGCCTCTCCCTGATCATCATAACCACCACCGAAAATCAACGTGTAGATATGACGCTTGCCCTGTTCCCATGTATCTCCGAACGGAACATAAATTGTTTTGTATTCGCTTGCTGAACCCAACAGATAAGCTCCGGACTGCCGGATTTTGCAGGAGATCTCCAGATAACATTGCTTCGCATCGTCGGCACCCTTCTTGGTTTTGCTGGCTCCGGAAACAGTCCAAGCAGTCAGCTCCTGTGGTATATTCAGCATAGGAGTATTTGTGGTAATATCGGTAGCTTCGGTATTGCTATTGACCGTGATGTCTGCGTTTTTCACTACGGTAAATGCGTGTGGAAATGCTAAATCAGACGAACTCCAACTTCCCGTTCCATCGGCTGCCGCAGGCAATGTGAAGGCGCCGGCAAATTTGAAATTATGAATCTTGATCACGTCGATGTCCACCTGCATGTTATCGTATTGGGTCTTTGCTTTGAATACGACCTGTGACAGAATATGTTTGAAATTAAATTTCACTATTCCGTTGTTCATGTCTTTTGTCTGGCCTTTGGCCATGGCATACATCACGTCGTAGTTTGCATGAGTACCGGCTCCATACTCATCCATGCAGGTATAACTTATCTTTTGGACATCCTTGGTGGCTTCCCAACTATAAAACACCATCATGTCTTCACTAACCGTTCCGGGATTGAACGCGTAAAAGTCCAAAGCCTCGGTAGGCCAATAACGAAGGTCGCTCGCATTGTCATAATCCCACTTACCATTTTTGTACACGATCTTCACTCCGTCATGTTCAAATTCCGTGTCGTTCTTTCCCATGAAGGCAGTACCATCCGCCGTAAAAGCGAACACGTCGAAATCGGTGTTCTTCAAGTTGGTGTTGGTAGTAGGGGTAGCCCTCGTTTCCGCCGCATTACTTAACACGTTAAAACCAATCGCATTTCGTGAGGAGGTTTCCACATTCGCAATCTCCTCTTCTGAGCAACTCATCAGTAGTACTCCAAAGATTGCCCAAAGCATTACTGTACTTTTTTTCATAAAATGAATAAAATTGTTAATAAATATAATTAATAAAACTCGATTACAACACTATATCCACATTCACATCATCCCAATCATCAACGTCCACATCAAATCCCGGACCGCCACTTCCCGGCTCGGATGGTACCTCATAATCAAAATTCAACACCAGATGCACATCACCGATATGCCCCGCTACCGGGACATCATGCACTTGGTCGCTCACGTCCTGTTCCAATACAGACATGCTGCCTGAACGGTTCTTGAGATACAGCCGGAAAACATTGGGCTCTCCTTCAAGTGCGGAATGTCCAAACGTATAGAATCCGCCTATAATCTGATTCCGTGAAACCATTCCATCAAAGAGCAGGCTCTCCGAAAGACCGGCGGGCAAACTGTCGCCGGACATGTTAAGCGAGCCGGACATGCCGGAAAGAGCAGCCCGCAAATCCGCCACCCTATCCAGTCCCCGAAGACCGTTCACCTCATACGTGTAGTGACATACCATGTTTACGGGAGTTAGCCGTACTATCTCCGCGCTTCCTCCCGGAATGTCCTTGAGGATAACTCTGTCTATATGGTCGCCACACAGCCAGGGTGGGGTGACAGCCATTGTCCGGTTATCCGGCGACCGAACATCACGCGTATCGGCAGTAAAAAGCGTGTAACTGCCGTTTTCTTTCCAAACCATCCCGTCGGTATCGTAGTTGAAGCAAATTACCCGGTAATCATTCTCGGGGAGCTCCACTTCCCCATCCTCTCCTCCGGGGAAATCAAATATCCACGTGTTGCTTTCATCGTCGGTCGGATAAAATACGACCCTCATGCCTTCAGGCTTGTCATGATTGGAAATCTTGGTCCAGTCGAATATTACCCGCACCGTGGCAAAGTGCGGATGATCGTAACATAAATCCTTATGCTCACAAGCCGTCAGTCCTATCCATAAAAATATGAACACCAGACTAAAGCGTATCCGTATCACTGCCTGCCTCCTTTCTTCCGGCTATAATTCCCCCGCCCGATCAACCACACCAAAGAGATACCCGCCTTGGTCGGGCCGAACCAGCGGCGGTTTTTAGTGGTCTGCCATACATAGTGACCGTCCAAAGGGATGTACTCCTTGTACGATCCTCCAAGGTAGCCGATTCCCAACGTGAAATCCACATTGAACCGATGTCCCACAGGTAACGAGTAGCCGTAAGCCACGCCTCCCCCGTAACTCCATTTATCCCCCAAGTAACCTTTCCCACCCAATTCGAAATCATAGGTGACGATCTGCCCGTACAATCCGACATGATGCCCGGAAAACGGTTTTTCCACCGCTCTCCGACCGAACCAGCGGCGCAACTCCACATCTCCCCCATAGATACGCCAATAATTATGCTTCCGATCACTTTTCCACCAGGCATACATCCAATTCCCGGCCACAGACCAGTTCTTCCCCAAACAGAACTCAACCCCGATGTCAGGTATCAAAACAGCGTCATAAAGCAAGTTTGTTTTCACCGCCATGCAAAACGGCCGTTTCTTTACCGGAGCTATGACGGTAACGGTATCACGGATGCACAACGTATCACGTGTATGTATATATACCGTATCTCTGACGGGATTTATCGGATCACTATCATAGCATATTTTCACCATCGACGAACGAAGTTTCGGAAAATGGAATTTATACAAATATGAGTATGGCCTCCCCCCTTTCAGTCTTTTCAGTTCTCCCCCCCAATAAGGGCTGTCCTGGTTTTCCAAACGGACGATCTTCTCCAACAAACGAAGGACATCCTCCCTCTCCGGAACATTCACATCCGCTCTCACCATCGTTATAAGTCCGTTCCAGTCGCTTCCCGAAAAATGAAAATCCCTCTCCAATACCGGAATCTTTATATAAGGTGATATATACCGCCACAAAACCTCTGCTCGTTTTTCAGACAGCCTTCCATTCAACAGCCCCCCTCCTTCCGGGGAAGCTCCTCCTATTATTTGAATTTTCCTGATAAGACGGACGGAGTCGTTCAATGCGGAACAGATTTTAGCAAACCGCTCCATCTCGTTCCCATTGTCAAGTAAACATGTATCTATATTTACCTTTCCTTGATGAAAATAGATCCTTACCGAATCACGCTTCTCCTGAGCGGATATTTCTCCGCTTATACTCAACACGAGCACGAACAATACACATTTAATATAAAAACCTCTTTTCGTCATTTAATCATTTGTTAATATGACAATCCAAACCCAGGCTTTTACACCCCCTTGAATTTCGACCACAAAAATACACACTTATAAACCAGCTTCCAAAGCAAAAAACAAACATTTTAAACTTATAAATACTTAAAAAGACGACCACACAACAACTACAACACTTACCACAGCAGCCAATCATGCTTACACAACAACTAAAAATACTTAACATCATAAAGAAAAGTACTTAAACATACAAAAAAAAACAGTTATCTTTGCAAGAAACATCATACTTAATAACACTTAAAACAATAAAATACATGATATTCAGCACAAAAGCCGCCTCTTTTCTAAGTTCAATAAAAACTCAAACTTACGACAAAAAAGAAAGAGAAATGATAATAACGTATCAACAAAAACGAGTCTTTCATCTATCCCTGCTCATGCTGGTCTTATGCGCACCCATATACATATATTCAGTTCCATTTCCCAATGAACAGTTTTATTATATTAACAGCGTATTATTCCTGTTTATCATTATGTGCACTCTCGCTTATTTTAAAAAGAGAGTAAATCTGACCACGACCTTTTCCATTATACTGATAGCCATACATATCGAGATTTTTATCGAAATAATTTATTGCTCAATATGTAGCGGATATGAATATAGTTATCAAAGAGCATTGATAATGAGTAACATTACTATCTCTCTCTTATTTACCATGCTTTCCATCTGTGCCTATATGAGTAATATCTCCATCCTATTGTCCTCCCTTACCATAGCTTCCTATACAATCTGCACACTTATCACCGACGAACCGTTCCTATACAGTTATCTGCCTTTGATCATCATCATATACACCATGATCCCCTTATTAGGAAGATCCTTACACAGTAATATCAGCAGCTTGCTAAAAAGTAGCAACTTGCTAAAAGAGGAAGAGGAAATGCTTTTGAAACGTCTCCAAATGAAAAAGGAAGAACTATTCGCGTTCGCCGAGTTGTTAAGCGAGAATAACCCGGAAGAAAAGACAAGCTCCCTGTTAAACATAATAGGGGAACAATCCAAAGAAAATCTTTTTACAGCCCTTGCCGCATACCAGAAAAAGGAAAAAAGTAAACTTGATACAATCAGGAGAATATATCCCAATTTATCCCCGTCCGAATTAAACATCTGCCGTTTAATACTGCAAGACAAGACCGTCAGCCAAATATGCGAATTATTACATCGGAGTAGCGGAAACATAACCAGCCAACGAGCGAACATACGTGCCAAACTCGGACTGAAAAAAAGCGACAATTTAAAAGAAGCATTACAAGAACGCATGAGGCTGTATGAAGAAGAACACCGGCAAGAGGACTTTTCAGCCATGCGTTAGGGATTGCAGAGTAAAGCCCACAGCCTTTAGGCGAGGACTTGAAACGTAAAGCCCGACCGTCCCACGGGAACGCCCAAAAGAAAAAAAATCCCCCGAACATTCGAACGGGGCATTGAAAGCACTCTTGGAGTTTTTCATTTGTCAACAGGTTATTATCTTTGGATAGGTAGCTTTTTGACTTTGCTATTGGGCGAAATCGCATTGTTTGTATTAAAAAACAAAATAGGATGACTCACTATAATCTACTTCGTATTTTTCCATAAATGCAATCCTTGCCAAAAAGCAGTTTGTTCGGGTGGTTGTTTGGGCGTTCCCCCTTCGGGTCGGGCTTTCCGCTACAAGTCCTCGCTATGCTGTGGCTTTTCCCCTGCAATCCCTAACGTGGGTGAAAGGGTTTTCACTATCTTGCGCTTGCACTTTGACACACGGGGCTTCGGCTGTTCGCCGAAACTTCCCGCGCCCCGTCCCGCCCGAAAGAGTTCCCCGGCGTTTGTCCGGCAGCCGACATTATTCAAGGTAGTATTCTATAATATCTTTTATCAGTAGCTCTTCTCCTTGTTTCCATAATTTCCAGCCTTGTTCACTCTTTATTGTATCGCCTTGTACCTCAAACGGTTTTCGGACTTCTGTATTGTCCTTGAAGCAGACTACCGTCACCATGCGAAGATAGTCTTCCCAAGAGATATAGTAGGTGTCAAAGTCATGCGTTCTTTTCGCTGGAATACCATTTATCCGCATGAGGCTGCGGTTGCGTTGCATCCTGTTTCCATGCATCATAATCTGCCCAGATGAACAGTTGATCCATGCCGTTTTTCCGCTTTCCTCGTTCAGTACAATTTCAGCCCTTCCCGCCATTAAGCCCAACACTCTAAAACGGAGCATGGGAAAAGTGTAGATCAGACTTGCCGTCTCTTCTAAGTATTCATGTATGTTGCTTCCGGATCTCCATGCCAAGGGCATTAACGTATCTGATTCCGAAGAGTAACGATAGTAATATCTGCCATCTTTGCATGAAGCGTTATTCTGTCCGTCCTGCCATTCCTGCGGATTGTCATCCTTCCTTTTCCGCTCGGCAATATCCTTGTCAAACGGATACTGATGCAGTGCAATGCTATCTTCCGGCTCCTTGCACGTTGCTGTCCGGTATAATGGTATGACGGGGTTCTGCTCGGCTATGACCTCCATGAACCCAATACCCAAAGGAGCATATAATCCATTCTTGCGTTGGAACTGGAAATGATTGCCTTGTATGAAAAGGGAGGGAAAATCATCGGAAGCAATCCCCGTTATTATATCCGCTTCGCCAATAACATCCGCTGTCCGTTGGTCTTGTTTGCATGAAGATGTGCAGGCGGACTCATTGTCTGTCGGAGGCATAGGCGGCTTGCAACTCATGACCGATGCAGCCGTCAAAAGTAGTGTTATGATGACGGTTTTCATCTAAGTTTAAGCCCCACCTTCACCATGCCATGTGCAGGTTTGGGTATTATCTTGATAGTTATGCTGTATCCATTGCCCTGATTTCTCACCGTCGGTGTATTGTCCCTCAATGGTTATATAGGGTTTACCCTCCCATGTTGATTCCACACGATACGAACCGTCGAGTTTTCCATTACGGTAGTGGCATGTAGTCTTGCTGCGTATTGCGCGGCCGTCCTCGAAGATTTCCCATTCCTCGCCATCTTTTTTCCCGTCGATATAATGAGATTCAAAAATCTGCTTACCCGTCTTGTTGGCAAAGCGACGTTCCCGCCCGTTCTCCACACTCTGTTTGTACTCCTTTTCTATCTCTATTTTTCCGTTACGGAAATAGGTCTTTACAGTTCCGTCTATCTTGCCTTGTAGTATGGGTGTTTCCTTTCGGGGAGTAACGCCGTCTTGGTAGTATTCCGTGAATGTACCGTTACGCTTGCCCTTGACATATATGCCCGACTCACGCAATACCCCGTCACGGTAGCGATGATAGTCACCGTTTATCATGCCGTCTGAAAGTTTCACGTGTTCTTCGTCAAGCCCTCGTATAATGCGATATTTTCCCTGCAACGGCCGTTTACTGTCTTTTTTATAATATACTGTGCGGTGTGCATCATCCGTCAGGGGCTGCAAATCATTCCATTCTACTGTTTGTTGTGCGGAAACCGTGCCGCAAAGCAACAAAAAAATGTATAGTATCAACATTCTATTCATATGTCGTATATTTTTATTTTTCGAGGTTGATAATGTTCTGTGGCAAACTGATTTTCAGGGGGGGGGCAAACCGCTTATTATATTTATTTTGAAGAAATTTCTCCATTCTTATAGCTTTGCTATAAAATAAAGCATTAATCCAACTATTATATTCACTCTTCAAGTTTACTTTTCACCAATTTCAGGAATTCCTCCTTAGTCATGAACCTGTCGAGAAAATCATTCAGTCGTCCCTCATTGGTTACTTCCGTGAAAAATTCCTCATGATCCGTACTCCAGACGACAGGATTCTCAGGGTCGTTATCTGACAGGCAGATGAGATAGTAATTGGGATAACCGTCCGTATAAAGCAGCTCTACAAAATCCGGAGTGGCACAATTTGAATACTTGATGATTTCACCCAGCTCTGCATTATCCGTAAACCAACCATTCCATTCTTCAAAATCCGGTGTCCCTTTTTGGAATGGCGTAAATGGTCTGGCAACCCAAAACAGTTGGCGGCGAGGTTCTTCATCCAAGGTAAAGAACGTATCTGTCATTTCCTTATAGAACGCCTCCCTGTCAGAATTGAACAACTCCATATGCTCATCCACCCAATCGCCCAAACCTTCAATCGGCTCTGTATCTTCGGCAGCCAGCCAGGGCGTGTCCACCGGTTTAAGGAACAAGGCCGTATCGAATGTAATGGCACAGAGATCCTCTTTCAGTGAATTCCCTTTCAGGTTTGCTACGTTGCCGCCCAGTAGCCTGATTCTGTCTGTTATTTCCTTTTTCATGAGTGCCGTATAATTTTGTTATTATTTTTGTTTGAGATTCACATGCCCGGACAGCCATTGGAAATATTTCCAGTCTTCCTTGAAAATCTTTTCCCCTTCGAGCATATAGGCGCGGAGAAGAAATTCAGTTGCATTGGTTTCATCCTCCATTTCCAGATAGTTCTCGCCAAGGCGCAGCAGGATGAAAGGATTGTCTGTCTCTCCGATATTGTAGCATTTGCGGAAAAACTCCAGCGACTTGCCGTAGTTCCCCATCATGAAATGGGCGTCACCGATTGAGCCGACGAGCCAGAGATATGCTTCCCAGTCTTCCTTCGGTTCAGGAAGGATGTCCAGTGCCTCTTGGAAACAGGAGATGGCTTTCGCGTAATCTTCGCTTTCCATCGCCTCATTTCCCGTTTCTGACAGTTCTTCGATTCTGTCGTACAGTTCATCTGAAAGTTCCATATTCCTCTATTTTTCTTTGATATTCTTTGATGCCCACATCCCGATATCCTGCTTGCTCAATGCCGCAGCCATCAGGTCGGGGAATTTGTCAGGCGTACAGGCAAATGTGGGAACACCCAGACCGGCAAGATACTCGGCATTACGCTTGTCGTAGCAGGGCGCCCCGTCATCGTTCAGGGCCGGAAGCACAATCAGCTGCACACCGCTGGCCACAATGGAGGCGAAACGCTTGCGCATCTCCTTCTCGTCACCGCCTTCATAGAGGTCGGTCACCAGTACCAGCACAGTGTCCTGCGGCCGTGTGATCACACCCTGACAGTAAGTCAGGGCCCTGGCTATGTCGGTTCCTCCGCCGAGCTGGACACCGAACAACAGGTCAACCGGGTCCTGCAGGTCATCGGTAAGGTCAACGACCGAAGTGTCGAACACCACCATACGCGTATTGACGGACGGCAGGGAGGCCAGTACCGAACCGAAGATGCCGGAATATACGACAGAGGTTCCCATCGAACCGCTCTGGTCGAGACAGAGAATGATGTCCTTCAGAGCCTTGCATTTTCTGCCGTAGCCTATCCTGACTTCCGGAATGACGGTCTTGTACTGGGGCTGGTAGTTCTTCAGGTTCTTTATGATGGTCGTCTTCCAGTCTATCTCGTTGTAACGGGGATTGCGCCTTCTCGCCGAACGGTTCAAAGCACCGGTGACGGCCTGCTGGGTCGGGGAAGAGAGCTTCCGCAGCAGGTCATCCACGACCTTGCGTACAACCTGACGGGCCATGTCCTTGTTCTTTTCGGGAATGGCCCTGCCGAGTGACATCAGTGTAGCTACCAGATGTACGTCAGGGACAACTGTTGCCAGCATCTCCTTCTCGGTAAGCAGCGAATCGATATGCAGACGCTTGATGGCATCCCTCTGGATGACCTGCACGACGGTCTGTGGGAAAAACTCCCGGATATCGCCAAGCCAGCGGCTTACCTTTGGGGCCGACGACCCGAGTCCGCCGCGGCGGTCACTGTCATAGACGGCTTCCAGCGAACTGTCAAGGCGCTGTTCTTCCACCGTCAGCGTTACACCCGTCCCGTCAGCGGCATTCCCGCCGAGAGCCATACGCCATCTTTTCAAATATTCTGTTTCCATGTTCTGTTCCTTTTTTATCCGATTCCCAGAAGTCTGCCGAGCAGGGGTATTACTTTGGATGCATCCCCGTCATTGCAGGAATGTTCCCCGGAGGCGATTCCGGTATCGGTTCCGTTCAATTCGAATCCTTTGGCCTTCTCGCCGAGTTTGCGGCGCTCGGCTGTAGTGAAATTGCTGAATGTACGTCTGATCACCGGCAGCAGTTCTATGAAATTTGCGTCGCTCAAACCGCAGAGCCAGCCGTTCACGAGCTGCCACAGGTTGTCGTCCAGCAGCAGTACCGAACCTGATGCACGCAGGAATCCCTCAAACCAGTATGCGATGTCGGAAGGTGCGTTGCCCACCGATGAATAGAAGCTCAAGGTGTCACGCATCTCTTCACGCGATATCCTGCCCTTGTCGTAGAGTATGCGTGCCGCGTACCCGGAGAGCAGCGGATGCGCTCCTGATGAATTGCGGATCTGCTGCACGAACCCATACCACATGCCGTTCAGCTCTTCGTCATCAAGCGTGGATACGGCATAGTTGGTAGCCGACAGGTGTTCAAGAAGTTCTCCGGCTGCCTCCTCGTCGATGTTGATGCAGACGAGCAGACCTCCTGCAAGGATACGTGCCACCATGGCCCGGAGCATGTTGCCCACCTTGCTGAAATCCAGATTGCGGACATCGCCGTAACGGACGATGTTCACCAGGTCGGGAACCGCTTCCATCATCTCCACAATGTCTGTGGATGCCGCCGACAGACGGTCAAGACGGATGGTCATCGCTTCCACAAGCTCCGGAAGGTTGGCCGGAATGACCCGGTCAAGAAGTCCCGTCAGTTCGGGGATTCTGGTGATTCCGGTCATGCGGTCGGAGACGTACTTCTGCACGGCTTCCTCCACGGTATTGCCCCAGACTGCCCGTTCTATGATGCAGACAATCTGTTCCGGTCTATGGTAAAGACTCCATTTTTCCTTGAAAGTACCCTTGCCGCCTGCGGTTTCCGGCTTGGCCCAGTCTATGTCAAGCAGGGCCAGGCGGTGGAAGAACAGGCTGCGTTCCAGGTCGGTCTCCTTGCGCAGGTCAAGTGTCATCTCCTTTATTTCCGCCGTGAAAGGAACACGCAAGCGTTTCTGCTGCCGTTCCACGTCAATCAGGAGAGGGACTTTGGGTACCGCTTCCGGCACTTTGCCCAGACAGTTGCCCACGATGAGCGATTCCCTGACGAGCTGCAGCAGCATATCGTCCCCGAAGCCCATTACGGTGGTCACCGCCTCGTTGTATTCCTCAAGCGTCGGGGCGGGCAATCCACGCAACGCAGCTGTCGTCTGCGCCAGACGGACTGTCTCGATTACGTGGGCCACCGAGATGTCCATGTCCTTCTTCCTCAGAAGGGCCGCTATACGGCTGACCCACCAGGTGCCGTCATCTTCCGGATGATGCCACAGGTAATGATACCATCCCGGAGAGTCTATGCCGGCCCCGTAACCGCTGCGGAAGGTGAGCCTGTCATACGTCCACGGAATCCACGTGCATTCCGCCTTTACCTTCGGGAGCCCTTTCAGCAGCTCGTTGTCATCCTTCACCTTCGGCATATTCTCCAGTGCCGGGACATGCCATGCCCCGCAGATTACGGCTATGCACCCGAAAGGTTCCTTCTGGGCCGCTCGTATCATGCGACGCATCCACGCTTCACGGACAAGGTTCCTGCGGGAGGTATGTTCCGGGAGGGCTTCCCTGAGCGCGGTCACAGCTTCCTTGACGGCCTCGAAGATGCCGCTGCCGTCTCTGCGCTGTTCTATGTTCATGTTCCACCACGATTCACCGTCAGTATAGCCGGCAGCTTCTGCCAGCAGGTCAAACGGATCACCCGGCTGTTTAATAGCTTCATCATCCGCTTCTACAGGCTCGTTGCCATCCTTCCTTTCCGCTTCGAAGGCAAGGGAATGGGCAAGCGGGAGATCGAAGAAGCGTAAGGTGACATTCTCCCGGAGAGCATAGCGCAAAGCCTGCCATTCCGGCGAGAAGTCGGCAAACGGATAGAATACGGCATTCTGCGGCACATCGGGTTGATAGCCGAGCAGGGCTACCGGAGGCTTCATCTGCCCGTAGGAGACGAACGGCATGAGAGCCTCGGCCTCCGCCGGTCCCTCAAGCAGTATGAGGTCGGGACGGATACGCTCAAGTTCCTGCAGGATGTTCCGGCAGGAGCCCGGCCCGTGATGACGTATTCCCAATAGATGAATGTCTGTCATATTACTTGTCTCATGCAAAATACGTCAATCAAATCATATCTCTTGAAGCCCTGTAGATGTCTTTCCAGCCCTCACGGTTCTTGACCACTGTCTCCATGTATTCCTGCCATACCACTTTGTCCTGTACAGGGTCTTTCACCACGGCACCGAGGATGCCTGAAACGAGGTCCTCCGCATGGATCTGGCCGTCACCGAAATAGCCGGCCATGGCAAGGCCGTTGTTCACCACGGATATGGCTTCTGCCGTACTCAGTGTGCCGCTCGGGCTCTTGAGCTTCGTCTTGCCGTCGCCGGTGGCTCCCTGACGCAGCTCACGGAAAATGGTGACGACACGACGGATTTCATCAAGGGCAGGTTTCTCTGCCGGCAGCTGCATCACTTTCTCGAAGCTCTCCACGCGGCGGCGGACAATGTCAACTTCTTCCTCAAGCGTGTCGGGCAACGGGAGGATGACCGTGTTGAAACGGCGTTTCAGTGCGCTTGAAAGGTCATTCACACCTTTATCCCTATTGTTGGCCGTGGCTATGATGTTGAATCCGCGGATGGCCTGCACCTCCTTGTTCAGCTCGGGGATGGGCAGGGTCTTCTCCGAAAGGATGGTGATGAGCGTATCCTGCACGTCAGAACCGATACGGGTAAGCTCCTCAATGCGGCCGATCTTGCCTTCCTGCATCGCCTTCATCACCGGGGTCTGTACCAGGGCACCCTCACTCGGCCCCTCGGCGAGAAGACGGGCATAGTTCCAGCCATAGCGGATGGCCTCTTCTCCCGTTCCGGCGGTACCCTGTACTATCAGCGTCGAATCGCCTGATATGGCTGCCGCCATGTGCTCGCTGACCCAGCTCTTGGCCGTACCGGGAAGACCGTACAGAAGCAGCGCCCGGTCGGTGACAAGGGTGGCCACGGCAATCTCCATCAGGCGGCGGTTGCCTATGTATTTCGGTGAAACCTCAAAACCGTTCTTCAGTATCCCTCCCATGAGGTAGGTGACCACGGATTGGGGTGACATCTCCCAGTTTTCGGGAATCGGGTTGGTCTCGTTCTTTTTCAGTTCATGAAGTTCCTCTGCAAACTGTTGCTCGGCATGTTGTCTCAGTAAAGTGCTCATATGAATATCAATATTTATTTTTCATTTAACAAAGTGTCTATTTCAGATTTAAGATCCATGAATTCCAGCATCTTCGAGCAGAACTCGTTCATGGACGGCGAAGCCTCCGCCGAAGAGGCGGCCTTGGCCTTGATCAGGTTCCTTAGATGTGACGGGATATGCATGGCAAGCCGTTCCGCCATGTCTGCGGCATAGTACAGGTAATCCTTTTTCAGAATCCAAGACATGACGCTGGAAGAGAATTTCGGGCCCCATGCCTCGTAGTCGTTGCCGTACCATGAGTCGGGTATGAATCCGAAATCCCGGACCGTTTCCGGCCAGCTGATTTCCTCCCGCTGGGAGGGAGTGAGCATCGCCACGAGTTCCGGCTTGCGCAGATAGGAAGGGTCTTCCTTCAGGGTGTGGAAAGCCCACAGCCCGTCCGAGAAGTTGAGTATCGGGTCCTCCAGCTCCAGGAACTTCCTGAAAGGGGGATGCTTGGCGAATTTTCTCGCGGCCTCTTCCTTACCGCAGCCATATACCTCGCACCAGAAACTCAAAGGCACCCGTTCGGCGAGCTGCCTCAGGATGAATTCGGAATCGCCCTCTTTCTTGTTGGAGCTTACCTCGGACAGCCCCATGGCCTTCATCTCCGGGGTGTATCCGATCTCGTCGTATGACCATCCGGTAAGCATGTTGTGTCTGATATGTCCACGCAGGAGTTCGCAGCAGCGCATCACCATGGCTGAATCGGGAATCATGCACAGAAGTTTCCGTGCCGTTTCCTTGACAATGGAGCTGCGGTCCGACTCCAGCACTTCCTGTATGAAGAGCTCGTCGGCCTTGCTGATGTTTATCCGGAGACATTCAAGCAGCTCGTTGCGCTGGTTGGCCGGTTCGCTCTTCCAGTCTTTCCGCAGCAGTTCAAGGGCTGCGGCAGAATCCTGCTGCCTGAATCTGGCAAGCATCTCCTTACGCTCGCCGTGGGTGGCCGTATCCCAAGAATCGGTGATCCCGCATTCCTCTCCGACAAGGCCCATCTGCCTGATCAGCCATAAGCCTCTGTTCCCGACGAGATTTTTCAGCAGCCTGCGTTCTTCAAACCGCAACGGATTGTTGCGGTCATAGGCACGCCGGATAAGCGGCTGGAGGTATTCGGGCGAAATGATTTTTCCCGACCCCTGCGCCAGACGGTAGGCGTAGGCTAGCATATAGCGTGTACCGTGGAGTCTGGAAAAGAGTTGACTCCGGTCCTTGTCGAAATACGGCAGTTCCTCTTCCGGGGCTGTTTTCACGGGGACAATGCCTTCCGCTCCGGCCGGTTCCCATCCGGCACGCCTGTAGGCGAAGGCGGATGCGGCTGTCATGTACAGGAACGATTCCGTGTCTTCGGCTTTCCCGTGGATCCCGTCAACCAGAGTCTGAAGGGACTCGGGAAAGGCTCCGGGAACGAATTCACGGTTGGCTGTTCCAAGCAGTGCAGCCTGTATGATAGGTTCAGTTACGTTCATCTCTCCAAGTATGATATTCTTTGTTGTACCAAATGGATTTCAGTTCCCATATATCCCCGTTTACAATGACCAGCGAGGCGAACGGATTGCCGCCGGTAATGGCGAGGATGTCGATGAAGGTTTCCTCGGGCATCGCCACACGGACGGCATTGCCCGCGTTGTCCAGCAGCGTGTAGTCTTTCCCGTTACGGGCAACCCTCACGTCATCCACAAGCAGGGGGACGTCCTCGAAAAACGGATTCGTCAGCATGGCCGTGCGGTACACCGCGGCAGCCTGCTTCAGGTTAGGGCTGCACGCCGGCACAAAGTTTTCTTCCGCGAGTACGGACTCCCGGAACAATGCACGCCGGCATGTACCCGTGCCGTTGTAAAAGCATAGCGCCCCTTTATAGGCACTGCCCGGAATCCAGTTCTCGGTGGAAAAGGTACCGGCAACGGCAAAACTCAGGTATCTGGCGAAAAGTCTGCTTTCCTTTCCGTAAAACCCTGTCTCTTATACACATCTCCGAGCCCACGAGACTAGGCATGATCTCGT
>ENA-OZIC01000593-OZIC01000593.1-human-gut-metagenome-genome-assembly--contig:-NODE-593-length-19018-cov-6.187312_pt1 | contig 19018 bp, 16 predicted proteins | sample MGYA00244056_ERZ653704 | MGnify/ENA primary metagenome ERZ653704 (study PRJEB26926, sample SAMN06165229) | human gut metagenome | biome: ENVO:00009003; feature: ENVO:2100002; material: ENVO:00002003... | reverse complement strand
CTACACGCGTAAGATCGTCGGCAGCGTCAGATGTGTATAAGAGACAGGTATAATAAAATAGAATATTTGTAGAATTCTGTCCGCCGGGCAATTCCGGTGCGACTGCTGTATTATGGAGGCATTGTTATGTCTGGATTTATTCCTCTTTCTGTTCCGAATTTCGGCGTGCGCGAGGCCGAGCTGGCCGGACAGGCCATCACGTCGGGGTGGGTCTCCACCAGCGGCGGCAAAGTCACGGAGTTTGAGGAAGCGCTGGCCGCCTACGTGGGCATGCCCCGCGCCGTGGCCTGCAACTCCGGTACCAGCGCGCTGCATCTGGCCGCTATGGCCGTCGGCATCACCCGCGGGGATGAGGTAATCGTCCCGACGCTGACCTTCATCGCCGCCGTCAACCCGCTGACCCGCTATGTGGGGGCCGAGCCGATTTTTATTGGCTGCGACGACAGCCTGTGCATTGACCCCGACGCGGTGGAGGATTTCTGTGCGAACCACTGCGAGCTGCGCGGCGATAAGCTGTACAACAAAAAGACCGGTGCCCACGTCAAGGCGCTGGAAGTCGTCCATGTTTTTGGCAACATGGCCGATATGCCCCGCCTGGCGGCCATTGCCAAGCGCTATCACCTGATCCTGATCGAGGATGCCACCGAGGCCCTGGGCACCCGCTGCACCACCGGGCCGTTTGCCGGCAAGTTTGCGGGCACCATCGGCGATATCGGCTGTTACAGCTTTAACGGCAACAAGATCATCACCACCGGCGCAGGCGGCATGGTCGTCTCCAACCACCCGGACTGGGCCGAGCACGCCAAGCATCTGTCCACCCAGGCCAAGGCCGACGTACTGCAATTTTTGCACGATGAGGTGGGCTACAACTACCGGATGACCAACGTGCAGGCCTGCCTGGGCCTGGCCCAGCTGGAGCGTTTGGAAGATTTTATCGCCCACAAAAAGGCGCTGTATGACCGCTATGCAGCCGCACTGGACGGCGTGAAGGGGCTGCGCATTCTGCCTTTCCGTGAGGAGGAATGCCGCTCCAACCATTGGTTCTTCAGCCTGTATCTGGAAGATTCCGGCCTGGACCGCGACACCGTCATTGAGAAATTGCAGGCCCAGCAGATTCAGACCCGCCCGGTGTGGGCGCTGATCCACGAGCAAGCCGACTACCCCCGCAACGAGGCTTACGGCCTGGACAAGGCCCTGGCCTACCGCAAGTATATTGTCAATCTGCCCTGCTCCACCAACTTGAGCTTTGAGGACTGCGACCGCGTGATCGAAGCGGTGCTGGGGCTGTAAGACGTTTTGTAGGGGGCGGCATCCTCAACGCCCCGCCAAGGCTTCTCCCTTTGGGAGAAGCTGTCACCGAAGGTAACTGATGAGGGGCAGCCTTGCCGCTATTTCCCATCCACGGTCTGCTGCGGCACATCCGCCCCTCATCCGGCCCTTTGGGCCACCTTCCCCCGAGGGGGAAGGCTTTAAATAAACGTAAAAGGGGGATCCACCCTTGATACAAGTAGAAGAACTCTTTATTGAGCCGACCGCCACGGTGCTGGAAACGCTGCGCAAGCTGGACGTGACCGGCCAGCGCATTTTGTTCATTGCGCCGGAGGGCAAGCTGAAAGCCGTCATCACCGACGGCGATATCCGCAAGTTTTTTCTGCGCGGCGGCACGCCCGACCAGACCGTTGACCACGCTGCCAACTACCACCCGCTGAGCGTGCCGATAGCTGAGCGCGGCCGGGCGCGGGAGATTCTGCAAAAAAACTGCATCGACGCACTGCCGGTTTTAAATAAGCGCGGCGTCATCACCGATATCATCTTTGCCCACGGGCTGAATGTGGACAACCGCAAGCAGGTCGATATCCCGGTCGTGATGATGGCGGGCGGCCTGGGCACGCGGCTGTACCCCTACACCAAAATCCTGCCCAAGCCGCTGATTCCGGTGGGCGAGCAGCCCATTGCGGAGCTTATCATGGATCGGTTCCGGGACTTCGGCTGCCACGAGTTCACAATGATCGTGAACTACAAAAAGGGCATGATCAAGTCCTATTTCGGCGAGCTGGAAAAGGATTACCGCGTGGATTTTGCCGATGAGAATGTGTTCATGGGTACCGGCGGCGGGCTGTGCCTGCTGAAAGGAAAAATCGACACGCCGTTCTTTTTCACCAACTGTGACACGCTGCTGGATGTGGACTTCGGCGATATTTACGAGTACCATAAGTCTCACAGAAATCTTGTCACGATGATCTGCGCGTTCAAGCATTACACCGTGCCCTACGGCGTGGTGGAGCTGGGCGAGGACGGCAGCATTGCCGCCATGCGCGAGAAGCCCGAGTTGGACTTTTTGACGAACACCGGCGTTTACGTGGTGGAGCCGCGCGTGGTGGAGGAAATGCACGACGGTGAGTTCATCGGCTTCCCCGACGTGATCGAGCGCTACCGCCGGGCCGGGGAGAAGGTCGGCGTCTATCCCATCAGCGAGAGCAGCTGGATGGACATGGGCCAGCTGGAGGAACTGGAGAAAATGAGACGAAAGTTGGAAAATCAGCAGTAAATAAAAGCCTTCCCCTTTGGGGGAAGGTGGCGCGCAGCGCCGGATGAGGGGCAGCCTGCCGGAAGGCCCCCTCATCAGTCTGCTTTGCGGACAGCTTCTCCCCAAGGGGAGAAGCCACTGCGGAAGGAGTTTTAAAATGCCTGTAACCATCATTGCCGAGGCCGGGGTCAACCACAACGGCAGCCTGGAAATGGCCAAGGAAATGGCCCGCGCTGCCAAGGAGTGCGGCGCGGATATCGTCAAGTACCAGACCGCCGTGCCCGAGCTGGTCGTGAGCAAATTTGCAGAGAAGGCCGAGTATCAGAAGCAGACCACCGACGCCGCCGAGAGCCAGCTGGAAATGATCCGCAAGCTGCATTTCTCGTTTGAGGCGCACAAGGAGCTGAAAGAATACTGTGATTCCATCGGCATCCAGTATCTGTCCGCACCGTTCGATATTCCCAGCGTGCGGTTTTTGGGCACGCTGGGCCTGCCGCTCATCAAGATGCCGTCGGGCGAGATCACGAACCTGCCGTACCTGGAAGAAATGGCGAAATTGCACACACCTGTGCTGCTTTCCACCGGCATGAGCACGCTGGATGAAATCACCGATGCACTGGGCGTGCTGGACGACGGCGGCTGCCCCGAGGTAACGGTGCTGCACTGCAACACCCAGTACCCCACCCCCTACGAGGATGCCAACCTGACCGCCATGCTGGAACTGTACGAGCAGTTTGGTCTGCCGGTGGGCCTGTCCGACCATACGCCGGGCTGGGAGTGCGACGTGGCCGCCGCCGTGCTGGGTGCGCAGGTCATTGAAAAACACTTCACGCTGGACAAATCCCTGCCCGGCCCCGACCAGAAGGCCAGCCTGGACCCGGCAGAGTTCAAGGCCATGGTGAACGCCGTGCGCCATGTGGAGGCCGCCCTGGGTGACGGCCACAAGCACCTGACCGCCAGCGAGGCCCCTAACAAGGCCATTGCCCGCAAGAGCATCGTCGCCGCGCGGGAAATCAAGGCGGGCGAGGTCTTCACCGAGGACAACCTGACCACCAAGCGCCCCGGTGACGGCATTTCCCCCATGCGCTGGCATGAAGTGCTGGGCCAGACCGCCAAGCGCGATTTTGCGGAGGATGAAAAAATTGAGGTGTGATATGCGCACCATCTGCATCGTTACCGCCACGCGGGCGGAATATGGGCTGCTGCGGCCTGTCGTGCAGAAGGTCGCGGCGTCCGACGAACTCGACTTGCAGCTTGTCGTGACGGGTGCGCACCTTTGCCCGCGGCTGGGCGAAACCGTACACGAAATCGAAAACGACGGTTTTCCCATCGCCGCACGCCTGCCAATTTTTACCGACGACGCCGACGAGCCGGTTGCCTGCACGATTGCACGCACCATCAACGTTTTTGACAGCTATTTTGCCGCCCACCGCCCCGACGCGGTGCTGCTGCTGGGCGATCGGTTTGAAATTTTCGCCGTGGCGACCGCTGCGGCGGCGCGGCACATCCCCATTGCCCACATTTCGGGCGGCGACGTGACCTTGGGCGCAGCCGACGAATACTACCGCCACTGTATTTCCAAAATGGCGGCGGTGCATTTTCCGTCCTGCGCCGACAGCGCCGCGCGGCTCGTGCGCATGGGCGAAGCGCCCGACACCGTGTTCTGCGTCGGCGGGCTGGGGGATGAAAACATCCGCACCTTGCCCAAAATGAGCCGCGAAGAATTGTGCAAATCCACCGGGTTTGATTTGATGCAGCCCTTCGCGCTTGTGACCTATCACCCCGAGACTGCCCCCGACGCCGGGTCGCCCGCCGTGCAGGTGCAAGCGCTGTGCAGCGCCATGGACAAGGTGGACAGCGTGTTCTGGCTTATCACCGGGTCGAACGCCGACGCAGGCGGGCAGGTCTGCACCGAAATGATGCAGTCGTTCGCCGCCTCGCACCCGGGCCGCGCGGGCTTTGTGCAAAGCCTGGGCCTGCGGCGGTATCTCTCCGCCATGGACTGCGCCGCCCTGGTGGCGGGCAACTCGTCATCGGGCGTCGTCGAGACACCGACCTTTAAGGTGCCCACCGTCAACATCGGCAAGCGGCAGGCCGGGCGCATGGTCTGCGCGAACGTCCTCTGCTGCGCCCCCGACGCGGCGGCCATCGAGGCCACGATGCGCAAAGCCCTCTCCCCCTCCTTCGCCCCGTTGGCGGCAAGCGCCGTCAGCCCTTACGGCGGCGGCGACACCAGCGGAAAAATCTGCGCTGTATTGCAGCATTTTGACTTTACAAAATCCAAGGTTTTTTATGACGGCCCTGTGCCGGAATTTGACCCCCAAAGGAGCGTTTTGGTATGAAACTTCTCATCGTCGGTTTAGGCAGCATGGGCAAACGCCGCGCCCGGCTGACCAAGGGCATCGACGACGCCATCCAGATCGTCGGCGTGGACACCGCCGAGGGCCGCCGCGACGAGGCCAAGAACCTGGGCCTGGCGGACGCCGCCTATGCGACGATCGCCGAGGCCGTTGCCGCCGAGCACCCCGACGCCGCGCTGGTCTGCACCGCACCGCTGTCCCACGCCGCCGTCATCGGCGAGCTACTGGACAACGACCTGCCGGTCTTTACCGAGCTGAACCTGGTCAGCGACGGCTACGCCGAGAACATGGCAAAAGCTGCCGCCAAAAACCTGCCGCTGTTTCTCTCCTCAACGATGCTGTACCGCCGCGAGACGCAGTATATTAAACGTCAGGTCAATGAATTTGGCAAGCCTGTCCACTATATCTACCACATCGGGCAGTACCTGCCCGACTGGCATCCGTGGGAGAATTACAAGAATTTCTTCGTCGGCAACGCCCGCACCGGCGGCGTGCGGGAGATTTTCGGCATCGACCTGCCCTGGCTGCTCGATGCCTTCGGCGATGTGGAATCCGTCACCGTGCAGAAGGACACCTTGAGTGACTTAAGGCTCCCCTACCCCGACAGCGTGACGCTGCTGCTGCGCCATAAGGGCGGCGTGCAGGGCGTGCTGGCCGCCGACGTGGTCAGCCGCAAGGCAGTGCGCAGCTTTGAGTGCTTCGGCGACGGCATCCACCTTTTCTGGGAGGGCAACCCCAAGGCACTGTATGAGTTCCGCGATGGCGACAAGCAGCCGGTGGACACCTACGCCAGCTTTGAGCATGACAGCCGATACAGTGACAACATCGTCGAGAACGCCTATGTGGACGAACTGACGAACTTTTTCGGCGTCCTGAAGGGCGAGGAAAGCCCTAAGTGGAGCTTTGAGAAGGATTTGAAGGCCATTGCATTGATGGACCGGATTGAAAATTCGTAACCCGGCCCCTACATTGCATCTAAATCAAGACAAAGGGGAACGCCTATGCGTACCATCACCGCGCTGTTTGTGGGGCTGGGCTCCATCGGCACGCGCCATTTGAAAAATCTTGCCAACCTATGCGCTGACCGCGGTTGGGCCTTGCAGGCCGACGCACTGCGCAGCGACCTTTCCCGCCCGCTGCGGGATGGTGTGGCCGAGCTGCTGCACGCCCAGTACACCGACATGGCCGACGCGCCCGCGCACTACGACCTGGTCTTTATCACGAACCCAACGAGCCTGCACGCCGACGCATTGACCCAGGTCAAGGGCCGCGGCGAGGCGCTTTTCATCGAAAAGCCGATTTTTTCTGCCGAGCAAACCGGTCTTGCTTTAGCCAACTATCTGCCCACCGGGCAAAAGGCCTACGTGGCCGCGCCCATGCGGTGGTGCGGTGTGATGCTGGCGCTGAAAGACCGCCTGCCCGCCCTGCACCCCTACTGCGCCCGGGTCATCTGCTCGAGTTATCTGCCTGACTGGCGGCCCGGCGTGGACTACCGTACCGTGTACAGCGCCCACAAGGCACTGGGCGGCGGCGTCACCATCGACCTGATTCACGAGTGGGACTATCTGGTGGAGCTGTTCGGCGTGCCGGAAAAGCTGTACAATTTCAAGGGGACCTACTCGGATTTGGAAATCGATTCCGACGATCTCTCGGTCTACATCGCCAAGTATCCTACGCTGCTGGCCGAGGTGCACCTCGACTACTTTGGGCGCGGATATCGCCGTTCTATCGAGCTTTTCTGCCATGACGGCAGCTATTTGGCCGACTTTGGCGCGGGCACGCTGACCCTGCCCGACGGCACCGTGCAGCATTACGAGGAGGACGTCAACCGCCGCTATGAGCGGGAGATGGAATACTTTGTGGACTACGCGCTGACGGGCAGCGGCGAGAGCTGCAACCCGCCCGCACTGGCACTGAATGTGCTGAAATTAACACTGGGGGAGAATGTGTAACATGAAACGTCTGCTCATCACCATCTGCGGCCGCGCAGGCAGCAAGGGTTTCAAAAACAAGAATTTGAAAAATTTCTTCGGTAAGCCGTTGGTTTACTACTCTTTGAGCGCCGCCGAGCTCTTCATCAAGAACCACCCCGAGCTGGAAGTGGACATTGCGCTGAACACCGACAGTGAGGATCTGGCCAAGCTCGTGGCCGCCGAATACCCAGAGGTCATCTACCTGCCCCGCGGGGCCGAGCTGGGCGGCGACCGTGTACCGAAGGTCGAGGTCTACAAGGACAGCTTCGCCCGCATGGAAGCACGCACCGGCAAGCCCTACGACGCCATGATCGACCTGGATATCACCAGCCCGCTGCGCACCGAGCAGGACATTGAGAATGCCTTTGCCAAGGCGCAGGAGCGCGAGGACCTGCAAATCATCTTCAGCGTCTGCGAGGCCCGCCGCAACCCATGGTTCAATATGTTTAAAATCGTGGGCGACCACGCCGAAATGGTCATGGAGAGCCAATTCACCGGCCGCCAGCAAGCGCCCGAGGTTTATGACGTCAATGCGTCGATTTATGTTATCCGCCGCGCATTTTTGGTGGACAACCCGGACCCCATCCTGTGGCATTCCAAGTTCGGTGTCAGCGTTATGATGGACACCGGCATCATCGATATCGACTCCGAGCATGACTATCTGCTGATGGAGGCCATCGCGCAGCACCTCTACGCCCATTACCCGGAATTTAACGCTGTGCGGGAGAATATTCGTGGCTGAGGACCTGTTTGACCGTGCGCTGGAGCTGGTGATGGACGGCGGGCAGACCCTGCTTGCCAACGGAGGCGAGGTGTTCCGCGTGCAGCAGACGATGGAAATTATGGCCGCCAGCCTTGGTGTGCAGGATTTCCACGTCTATGTGCTGACCAACGGCATTTTTGCATCGGCCCACCTGCCCGGCGGGGAGTCTGTCACGCTGGTGCGGCACGTGCCCACCGTATCCATCCATCTGGGCCGGGTCGAGGCTGTGAACGAGCTTTCCCGTGAATTGGCTGCCGGCAAGCTCGACGTCGTCGAAGCCGAGCAAAAGCTGGCGGCAGCCCGTGCACTGCCCCGGGTCACGCCCCGGCGGGAGGTGCTGGCCTGCATCGCCGGGGCGGCGGGGTTCGCCTATCTGTTCGGCGGCACACTGGCCGACGTGCCGGTAGCCGCCGTGGCGGGCCTGTTGGAAGCGCTCGTCTGCCTGCATTTTGGCCGCCACAGCATCAACCGGATGTTTACGGATATCGTGGCGGCGTTCTGCTGCACGGTCTGGGCCATTGCGGTGCAGGCCGTGGTGCCTGCCGTCAGCGCCAACGCGGCCATCATCGGTGCGCTGATGGTGCTGACCCCCGGCGTCGCCCTGACGATGGGCGTGCGTGACATTTTAAACGGCGACTACCTGTCCGGCTCCATCCGCCTGCTGGACGCGCTGCTGATTGCGGGCAGCATTGCGGGCGGCGTAGTGCTGGGCTGGATCGTCGCCCGCGGATTGGGGGTGGCCTGATGCCGGTCTGGACACATTATTTCGCACATTTTGTGGTGACGGTCATCGCCACGATCGCCTTTGGCATCACGTTTCAGGTACCGCGGCGGCATTACCTGGCCGCTGGCATCACCGGCGCGGTGGGCTGGATGGTCTACATCTTCGGCGTGGAGCTGCTGAGCATGAGCCCGGCCATCGCCACGCTGGTGGCTACCCTGCCGCTGACCGGGTGTGCGCGGTTCTTTTCCATCACGCACAAAGCCCCGGTGACGATTTTTCTGCTGCCGGGTATCTTCCCGCTTGTGCCCGGCGCGGGCATCTACTACACGGCCTACTATTTTTTGCAGGGCGAGCAGGAATTGTTTGCCAGCAAAGGCGGCGAGACGTTCAAGGTTGCCCTGGCGCTGGCCCTGGGCATTGCGCTGATATGCAGCTTGCCGCTGCCGGGCGGGCATGAGAAAATAAAAAGGCCTTCTCCCTGAGGGAGAAGGTGGCCGAGCGAAGCGATGGCCGGATGAGGGGCGGGTCAGCCGTTATTGCACGTTAAAGCGCAGTAACGGCCAGCCCGCCCCTCATCCGTCCGCTTCGCAGACAGCTTCCCCCGTGGGGGAAGCCTTTTTTAGTTTTTACCACAAATTATACGTCAAAATCGGTACGTTGTAGCTTACGCCCCGCATCAGCATGACCAGGAAACACACGCCGCTGATAACATGCCACGCCAGCGCGGCGGCACACAAAACCAGCCGCCAGCACGGGGCGGCTTTCGCCCGCAGCTGCTGCAAAAACACGCTGACGGATTCCAGCCAGAACACCCAGAAGCAGATGAACGGCCCCCACCAGAGATTGGCGTGGTACAGCCGCTCACCGCTTTCCACCAGCAACAGCGCCTCGGCCAGCGAGACGGCAAAGGTAAACAGGCTGAACCGATAGCGAAAGCTCTGCCACGCGGCGCGCCCCAGCAACAGCCCCACCGCCGCCACAAAGACGAATGACCGCGCCAGCCCCAGCACACCGGCCTCGTTGAAGGGGCCCCACAGCATACGGTGGTGGTCAAAGGGCACGGTGAAAATCAGTTTGACGCCGGAGTCGTCCTCGGCAAACAGAACGCTGGCCTGGATGACGCAGAGCGCCACGCCGGGGAACACACTGCACCCCATAATGATCTCATTTTTCAGATTTTTCGCGCGGGTGCGCACAAAATCCACAATCAGCAGCACCAGCAGCGCCGGAGCAAAGGCGAAAATCAGGCTGGCCTTAAAGCTCGTCGCCACCGTCAGCAGCACCGTATAGACCGCGTAGGCACGCAGGTCCAGCTTGCCTCGCATTGTGGGCCAGACACGGTAGAACGCCAGCATTGCCAGCAGCGCAAAGGGGGCTAGCATAATGTAGGTGGTGTTGTGGTAGATCGTGCCGCCGACGGTGCCCTGGTACCAGTAGCCGCCCCTGGGCATCCAGACTGCCGTTGCCAGGTTGACCACCAGGCTGACCAGCAGCCGCACCGGGCGCGGGACGTCCGACAGCGCGGCCCGCAGGCCGCAGGCAAACACCGCCACCGCCGCCAAGTGGAACACCGCCAGCAGCACGGCGATCCCCATGCGCCCAGCCAGATTGTACGCCGGGCCGATGAGCAGCGACACGGTCGAGTAGACCATGCCCCGCTGGGCAAACGCCAGATGCTGCCCTAAATCCGATGTGTAGGGGTCATCCCCGCCGCCGGGCGAGCAAAGCTGCTGGTAGTGCAGCCACACCATGGCTGCGCCGAACGCCGCCAGTGCCAGCACGCATAAAATCGTCAGCAGGGCGTTTTTCTGTTGCTTGTTCTTCGTCACAGTACAATGCCCCACATTTCTTGCAGCAGGTAGCTTTCGGTGCCGATCATGACCGCATAGGAGATACCGGCCAGCATCAGCCCCAGGAACACAATGCCGCTGGCAATATGCCAGGCCAGCGCCCCGCAGCACAAAACCGACGTGCCGGTCTCCACCGGGGTGCGCGGCTTTTTGTGCAGGCGGCGCAGCAGCTGAATCAGCGATTCCAGCAGCAGGATGTCATAGCAGATGAACGCGCCCCACCACAGGTTGCCGTCGTACATACGGCTGCCGGTCTCGGTCAGGCAGATGCCCTCGGCCAGCGAGACGGCAAACAGAAGCAGGCTGAACTTATAGGCGTAAGCGCCGCGCCACTGCCGGAACAGCAGCAAAACCACCGCACCCACGAACACCAGTGAGCGCACCAGGCCGTGCTTGGCGCTGTAATTAAAGACGCCCCACAGCACTTTTTCGGGGTCGAAGTCTGTGGTGAAGATCAGTGCCATGCCGGAATCATCCCCGCCGGTGAACAGCACCTTAGCTTGAATGATGCAGAGCAGAATGCCCGGCAGCACCGTACAGCCGAGCCAGACTTCCCATCGGAGGGCCTTGCCGTGGGTGCGGATCAGGTCAACGACCAGCGCCACAAGCAGGGCTGGGGCAAAGGCGAAAAGGTAGCTGGGCTTGATAGCCGTTGCCACCGTAAGCAGCACCGTCAACGCGGCCCAACTGCGCCATTGCAGCTGACCATGGTGCTCTGCCAGCGAGAGGAAGAGGAAAAACGCGATAAGCGCCAACGGTTGCAGCATAATGTAGGTAGTGTTGTGGTAGATCGTGCCGGTGATGGCACCAAAGTACCAGTAGCCGCCGTTTGGCATCCAGACCGCCTGACAGAGGTTCGCAGCCAGCGACCAGAGCAGCGCTGCGCCAGGGCAGACCTGCGGCACAGCCTTACGGATGGCCCAGGCAAATATCAGCAGCGTCAGCAGGTTGACGGCAGCCAAAAACACCGCCGTGCCCAGGTTGCCGCCGATGGCGAACACGCCCCGCAGCAGGACCGTGACCAGCGAAAAGCCGGTATTGCCCATGGCGTGACCCGCCATGTGGGCCGGGATATCAGAGTAATAGTACCCTGTGGAGAGCAGCTGTTGGTAGTGCAGCCAGCCCATCAGCAGGGTAAAGACCGCTGTGCCCAGCAGCCCCAGGCCCCACAGCAGCCGCTGTTTCTTGTTTTGTGCCAAAGCGGCACCTCCTTGGTGTGTAATGGCTTCCCCCACGGGGGAAGCTGTCAGCGGCTTGACCGCTGACTGATGAGGGGTGGCCTTGCCGATGCAGACCGTTCACGGGTTGCTGTGGCACACGCGCCCCTCATCCGGCGCTGCGGCGCCACCTTCCCCCAAAAGGGGAAGGCAAAGAAATTACTCCAGCCGAATACTCTCCGCCAGCACTGTGCCTTCCAACTGCACCAGGGTGGCGGTTTTTTCGGCGTATACCTCGGTTCGTACTTCTTCGCCGTCCGCTGTGGTGTAGCAAAGCGTGGCCTGCTGCGCCGTACCTGCGGGCAGGCATACGACCACATCCGTCAGCTCATCCAGCGCATTGCCGCTGCCAAGGCCGCACCAGCCGATGTCATAGCGGCTGGTCTGGCCCAGGGTAAAGCCCAGGCGGTAGGCAGTCTCATCGGCGTGGTCCTCGGTGCGCCAGACCTGCAAGGCGTGGGCGTCGGCGTCCTGCTCTCCATAGCGCAGGAAGAACGCGCTCTCGGCGACCTCGTTGCCGCCCCAAATCATGTAATCCGTCACAACGGGCATCTCGGTCCCTGCGGTGTCAGCCGCACCGGCGGCTACCGTCTCGCCAAAGACCGTGTAGGCGCGGCCACCCTCGGCGTAGGCTGAGCGGGTCGCGGCGCGCTGCCAGACCACCGTGCCCGCCATGCCGACAGCCAGCAGGCAGTAGAGCACCGCGCGGTTCTTGGGCCACCAGGTTTTGCTCCGTGCCCAGCGCAGCAGCAGCACCAGCAGCGCCAGGGCCATCAGGCCGACGCCGTAGCTTTCCACCGTCTGCGGGATGTAGCCGTGCCGCCAATCGATCTGCCCCGCCTGCTGATATTTAGGCGAAAGCCCGATGAGCAGCGACGGTGCGGACAGCATGGCAAGGCCGGTCAAGAACAGCAGCAGGTTTTGCTTGCGGTTTGGCAGCTCGTGCAGGGCAGCCAGCGCCGCCACCGCAGCCCCGGCCACCATGACGCTGCAGAGGATATCCACCGGGTAGATCGTGCCGGGGCGGACCTTGCCCGCGAACAGTGCATTGAGCGGGAAGCCCGCCGACATCTGCATGGCCCAGGTCTTGAGCACCGCCGGGATGTCAAAGTTCGGCGATACACCGCCGATTGGCTGGGCATCCCCGGCCAGAACGCCCATCTCCTGCAAGGTGTTGACGAGCCGCGCCCCCAGGTTGAAGGCCAGCGTCACGCACTCGCCCACAAACACCGGAATGCTCAGCCGCAGGGCGTCGCGGGCCTTGTCGGTGTAGAGCCAGGCCAGGCCGAAAATCGGCACAATATAGGTAAAACCAATTTCAAACGTGGCACAGCACTGGAACGCGCAGTACCCCGCCAACACGGCCCACCGCTTGTGCCCGGTATCCTGCAAACGCAGCACAGCCAGCCCTGCCACCAGTGCGGGCAGCAGCGTACTTTGCACCAGTGCACCGTAGGAATACAGGCTGTTGCCGGTGGAGTCCTGCCAGACACTGAACATCATGGGCAGCAGGCAGATACAGGCGATGCCCAGCTTTTTGTTGTGGCTGGCCTTGCCCACGAGCCAGCCGGTCAGCAGGATATCCGCGTAGGTCCAGGCCAGGATGTAGAGCCGATAGCCCACCAGATCACCCAAAAACCAGCTCGTCAGCCCGCGCACCGGCGGCGAGGAGAAGGGCCGGAACCGCCCCTGCTGCAAGCTGAACTGGGTCCACAGGTCGCCGATATAATCCAGCACGCTCTGCCCAAAGGATGTGTGGGTAATATAATAGTAGTTTTGCAGGTTGATGAGTTCATCGTCGCCGCCCAGGGGCGCACAGGTCACGATGCTGAGATACCACCAGCCGAACACGACCGACACAGCGCAGACCAGCGGCCAGAACCATCGTTTTTCCGTCAGTTTTTGCAGTTTCATTGCTCACTCCTGCCCCAGCGGGATATAGCAGAGCTTGCCGCTCTCGCTGATGATGACGTCGTCCTCGGCACAGCCCGCCGCCTGAATCAGCGCTGCCAGGGTGGGCTGCTGCTCGTCCTCGGTGTAGCCGTCCAGATCCAGGTAGATGCCCGCCATGCCCTGGGTGCGCAGCTCAGCCACCATGGCGTCCGGCTCCAACTCGCTTGTGGCCTGATACCAGGCGTCATTCTCGGTGCCGTAGCCCGCGCCGTAGCTGAATTTCAGCGTCTTGCTGTGCAGCGGGCCGCGCAGCAGCGTATAGTCCCACATATTGTTCAGCGGGCCGTTCTCAAAGTTTTTCATGTACGGCAGCTGGAAGAGCATAGCCCCCTCCCCTGCCGCGTCCTCGACCTCGGCCATAAAGGCCGCGTCCTGGTGCCAACTCATTTGCACTTCCTCATATTTCGGGCTGAAAAGGCCCTGCTGCTCCCAGTAGCCGTAGGCCAGCAGCACCACCATAACGAGGATGAGCTTTTTGCGGTCTTTTCCGCTGCGCCGGGCCAGCCGCATTTCCGCCGTCAGGCCGACGGCCAGCAGTGCGAAGAACGCAATGTAAGGGCTGATGCGGTTGTACCCGCGGATGAACCGCACAAAGATACCGATGATGCTGCCAAAGCCGGCAATGCTGGCTAACAGCAGCGCCATGACGTTCAGACGGCTCAGCAGCCAGAGGCGGTCGCCAAGCTGCGGCTTCTCGGTGCGGCCGGCCTTCCAGTCCCAGTTGCGCAGCAGCATGAGCAGCAGCGCCAAAAATCCGAAAATGCCCACGATGCCGAGATAGCCGTAGCCGTTCTCGTTGTACATCGGGCCTTCATCGGTAGCCAGGATATGGAAGTAGCGGCCCATCCAGTTGGCGAGCTTTTGCAGGCCGAAACCGTTGGGCGACAACAGCAGGCTGCTGATGCGCAGGCTGTAAATGTCCGCGCCGACCGGGCTGCGGTAGACGCCGTTGGTCAGGGTGCTGCCCTGGCCGCTGAGGATGCCCAGCACCATGGGGAAGAAATCGGGTATCATCCAGGCGACGATCTCCGCGATCGTGACCAGGCAGGGTACACCCGCACTCCACTTGTGGCCGCGCAAAATCAGGCAGAGCGCCGTGACGCAGAGGAAAAAGCAGGTGAAATAGGGATAATAGGCCGCGCCGTTGTTGGCGATGCCCCAGGCCATAGCCAGGGCCAGCCAGTTGCGCTTATTCTTGAAAAAGCCCTTGCCCGGGCGGTTGAAGCCTTCATCCTCGGCACACCAGAGGCAGAGCAGCACCGAGAAGGGTACGAACTCGCAGGCGGCCAGCATCATATGCCCGGCCATCCGCTGCTGCACGTAGGGCGTCATACCGAAGGTGATGCCAAAGGCAAAGCTGAGCCAGCGGCGTATACCCACCATGCGGAACACGGCGTAGGCCGCCAGCGCGTTGGCAAAGGGGATGACCAGCACATACAGGTTGAACACGATGCCGGTGTCTTTCGTAAACAGGCCAACAAACCAGACGAAGATATCATAAATCAGGTCGTAGTTCGGGTCATATTTGCCCGCGACCTCATAGAACGGCCAGCCCAGGGAGCCGGACAACTCGCCGTAGCTGCGCTGCACCTGGCCCACCCAGTAGATGCCGTCGCCGCCGTAGAGCATGGGCACCGACCAATCGAGCCGCCACAGCTGGAAAAACCAGTATTCGCTGGCCGCCACCGCCGCCAGCAGCAGCGCGACGGTCAGAATTTCCCTGGCCAGGTTTTGTTTTGATTTTGGCATGGGGTCTCCTTTAAAAGTTCTGCCTTCCCCCTGGGGGAAACCTTTGGGGTCATTCCCCTCTCTGCATAGCCTCCACATAGGCGTTGCAGACTTCCTCCGCCGGGCCGTCGCCGCGGATGTGGCCATGGTCTATCCAGATGGCGCGTTTGCAGAGCTGCTTGACCTGGTTGATATCATGGCTGACAAAAAGCAGCGTTGTACCGCCGGATAACATCTGTTCCATCCGCTGGTGGCACTTTTGCTGGAACATAAAGTCACCCACCGACAGGATCTCATCGCAGGCCAAGATATCCGCCTTGACCTCGGTCGCAATGGAGAATCCCAGCCGCGCGATCATGCCGCTGGAATAGTTTTTCACCGGCACATCGACAAAATCCCACAGTTCAGCAAAGTCGATGATATTTTTGAAGTGCTCTTCCATATAAGTGCGGTCGTGGCCTAACACCGCACCGTTCAAAAACACGTTTTCCCGCGCGGTCAAATCGAGGTCAAAGCCCGCGCCCAGCTCGATCAGCGGCGCAATTTCGCCGTTGACGGCGACGGTACCCCTGGTTGGGTACATGACGCCCGCAATAAGTTTGAGCATCGTGCTTTTGCCGCTGCCGTTGCGGCCAATCAGCGCTACGGATTCGCCGGGTTCGATGCTGAACGAGACGTCTTGCAGCGCATAAAATTCATTGAAAAAAAGCTGATGTTTCAGCAGCTTGACGGTATATTCCTTGAGGGTCTCGGTTTTCTCCTGCGCCAGGTTAAAGCGCATCGAGACATCCTCCACCTGAATGATGGGCATGGGGGAAACTCCTTACAGATACAGAATAAAGTTGCGCTGCAATTTGCGGAACGCCGCCAGGCCTACAGCCAGCATGACGGCAGCGCTGCCGATGCAGGCAATCCAGGTGTTGGGGCCGGGCACGGTGCCGTACATGACCAGGCACCGCATACAGTTGATGTAGTGGTACAGCGGGTTCAGCTTAATGATGGGGATCAAAAACGGCGGCAGCGCCGAGATCGGGTAAAACAGCGGCGTCGCGTACATCCAGGCCATCGTCACGATGCCGTAGAGATACTGCAAATCGCGGAAGTAGACAGCCAGCGCCGAGAGCAGTACGGCCATGCCGCAGCAGAACGCCAGCAGCAGCAAAAGCGGCGCCCAGACGAGCAGAATCGTCCAGTAAAACGGCGACCGGGTGATGAGCATGACCAGGATAATGGCCGCCAGGCTGAACAGCAGGTTGACAAAGCTGGACACCACGCGGCTGATGGGGAAAATAAACTTGGGCACGTACACCTTTTTGATAAGGGACGAATTTCCCAGCACGCTGCCCATGCCCATGTTCGTGCTCTCGTTAAAAAAGTTGAACAGAGTGTTGCCGCAGATGAGGTAAAGCGGGAAGTTCGGGATATCGAACCGGAACATATAGGAGAAAACGAGGGTCTGCAGCAGCATCATGAGCAGCGGGTTTAAGATGCTCCACACATAGCCGAGCACGCTGCGGCGGTATTTGACCTTGAGGTCGCGTGTGACCAGCTCCCGGATGAGCGGCCGATATTTGGAAAAGTTGCGCCAGCTGTTATGGAACTGGCCGGTGGATTTTTGCATAGGGATATTGGCTCCTTAGTAGTATGGGGATAATGTCTCCCTTTGACAAGGGAGGCTTTTAGTGGTTACATCTTAAACGGTGCATCATCGGTCAGGCCGTCAGCCCGCAGCATATTCTGCATCACATCGATGTCGGCGCTGACGTCGAGGGCGTCGCTGGCGAACAGGCGGTCGAGCTGGTTTTCAAACGCTTTGACCAGCGTATCCATCGTCAGCTCAATGCGGCGCTTCGACTCCGAAATGTTCTCACCTTCCACGCCCTGGTTGTCCAGCTCAGCGTAGGTGTTCAGCAGCTTTAACGACGTAGGAAGGTAATAATCCATGAACTTGCGCATCTGGGGCAGCTTGTCGGGGTCGGACTTGGCCTGCTCAAAAATTTTGGCCGAGACCGCTTCCAGACGGCTGATCTTGTCGGTCATCTCCTCGTCGGGGATGGCGTCGTTGACCCGGCGCAGCTCGTCGAGGATTTTCTGGTACTGGTCCTTCTCGGGCATCGGATCTGCTTTTTCGACCTTGGGTTTCTTCGCCTTTTTCGGGGTCGGCTCGGGGGGCTTGCCGGTCACGACGAGACATTTGCGGCGCATATCCAGGTAGGCTTCGGGGCCGAACACGCCGTCGTCGATGCAGTTTTCCAGGTGCTTGCAGCATTTTTCATAGCTGCACGGGATGGCGTCGGCGATATCCTGAATGTACATATACTGCGCATCACCGACAATATTGTCGATCTTTTTGCGCAAGCGGCGGCCGGTGCGGATGTGGTGCGCGCCGAACAGGCAGCCCGCGCCCGCCGTGGCCGAGACAAACACAGGCATCATATCCGCCAAGAACCAGCGGATGTACTCGAGATCCCCCGTCAGGGCGTCGGGCAGCCAGTAGGTACCCCCCGGCAGCGCGGCCAGCGCGCCCAGCAGCAGCAAAACGCCCGCCGCGGTCAGGCCGTTGGCAAGGGCCATGCCCGTGCGCTTTTTCTCGGCATCCCGGGGTGCGGCGGCAGTTTTGCCCGCGCTCTCCTTATCCTGCTGGGCGTAGATAGGACGGAACTGTCCCTCCTGCACCGATGGGCCGCTGCGGTAGCTCTGGGTCCGGGTACGGGCTTTCTGCTCAAAGCTGCCCAGCTTACCGTTTTTCATAGCGGCATTCAGGCCGATGAAGATAAAGCCCAGCGGCCACCACACCACAAAGCCAATGACGATGGCCCACCAGGGGAACTGGAATGGGCCGTCCCCGGCGTGGTATTCATTGCGGTTGTAGTTGTTCTGGTAGCGCAGGCCGCTGCCGGAGTAGGGATGATCCGGGTCCGTGTAGCGCGGATGTTCGTTTTCGTTGGGCATGGGTGGCTCCTTTACGGAATATCGTTCAGCAAATTCTTCATATCATCACTTAAATAGTAGGTGCTTCCGGCCTGGTAGGGGTTGTTCTTGCTGTATGGGACGTGGGTACACAGGTAGCTGACCCACTTGCTGTACCCGGACACCGTCAGGTGTACGCCGTCGGGCTGAGAGAAATCGGTCTGCAAATACCCGGCATCGTCGGCGAACTCTGCGTTCAGGTCGAGGTAATAGCAGCCGCGCTCGGCGCAAAGCTGCTGGATGGCCGCGTTGATGACCGCCAGCCGATCCGGTGCCAGGCCCGGGAGGCTGTCGCTGACCTTTTCCTGTGTGGCAGTCAGCACCGACTGTACATAGAACGTCGTGTCAGGCAGCGCCGTGCGCAGGTCGTCCAGCATTTTTCCGTAGTAGGCCAAAAAGCTGTCATCGTTGCCGGGCTGGACAAGGGCGTTTGTACCGATCAAAATATACAGCTTGGCGGGTTGGGCGGCGGCCAGCACATCCAGCGGGACTTCTTCGCCCCGGTCGGGGCTGGTGACGGTGGTACGGTTGACAACGGTGTTGGGGCTGATGCCCTCATACCCACAGATCAGCGCACCACCCACATCAATGTTGTACTCATTGGCGCAGAAGCCAGCGGTGAGCGAGTCACCCAAGAAGGCTGCGTCGGCGAACCAACTGGTATCCACCCGGCCAAACTCCGGCAGGGCGGCGGGCTTTGCGGGCAGCGCCGTGTAGGTGTAGCCGGTATCAGCGGTCTGGCGCTGCGGGCCGACGGTGCCCCAGTTCAGCGTCTGGGCGTTCTGGCTGCCGCTGTCCCCCGCCCCGGCGTAGGGCAGCGGGGCCACCAGGCGGGTGCCTGCGGGGTCTGCGGTAGGCAGGGGCGCGGCTTCGGTCTCGCCCTTCATGCTTTTGGGCAGCAGCACCGTGATGATGCCGGACAGCACCAGCACGCCGCCCACCGTGCCCAGCAC
>ENA-OZIC01000548-OZIC01000548.1-human-gut-metagenome-genome-assembly--contig:-NODE-548-length-20279-cov-9.860858_pt1 | contig 20279 bp, 25 predicted proteins | sample MGYA00244056_ERZ653704 | MGnify/ENA primary metagenome ERZ653704 (study PRJEB26926, sample SAMN06165229) | human gut metagenome | biome: ENVO:00009003; feature: ENVO:2100002; material: ENVO:00002003... | reverse complement strand
TACACGCGTAAGATCGTCGGCAGCGTCAGATGTGTATAAGAGACAGGTATGGGAGCATATAGTTAATCTGCTTCTTAACTGAACCATATACAACTATGCATAATATAATATTAAGTACTATATCTAATACCGTAGCAAGCCCCATAATAAACCATAATGGCTCTGGTGCATTGAAAAGCTGTGCCATATTAGCTGTATATTCTGTCATAACTTCTTCTGCAGATAATCCACTTGAAAGCATATCCTCTACAACCTTCTGTAACCCACTTGCTGATATAGCCTGCGCATATACGTAGTATGAAAGCACAGACAGACCATACATCATAACCGCATCTCCCAGTGCAATGCCTGTACCAGCCAGTATAACATCACCTGCACGGTTATATTTGTCTGCCATAAGCTTGACAGTAAACCATCTTGCTATTGCAAGTCCAACTGCGAATACAATATTATATACTACTATATATGAGCTTGAATTATATGTGAAAGACATATCCACACTTGGAATAAGTCTTATAATGCTCATAAACATTTGTGAAAACATAAATCCAAATATTACATACGAAAGTAATCCAAGAAGCAAAGGAATAGCTCTTCCTTTCCATCTCTTAGCTGTAATTATTATCGCAACAATCAGAACGGACAAAACAAGAATCGCTCCTGCAACTAACATGCTGACTGCGCCAGAACTTACTGTCTGTCCAAAATCAATATCAATATTTTCCATAAAACCTCCAATTAAATTTTTGAACACTTACTATAAGAAAGTTATTCTTCACTAACTATAAAAAAAGACGGTCAATATCCTGTCTTGACCGCCCCCATAATCCTATTGTGTAACAATATATCTTTCTATATATAATATAAAAAAGGCACACTGCAAACAACCGATTATAATTTTGTTACATTAGTAGCCTGAGGACCCTTAGCGCCTTCTGTTACATCAAACTCAACCTGAGCGCCTTCCTCTAAAGACTTGAAGCCTTCCATGTTAAGTCCAGAATAATGTACGAATACATCCTTTCCTGACTCATCACTGATAAAGCCGTAACCCTTCTGGTTGTTGAACCACTTAACTGTACCCTTCATTTCAAGTACCTCCAAAAAAAATCTTGATGTTTGAAACACCTTACTAATATTACCATTTCAGGTACCCGCTGTCAATGAAAGATGGCATTTTTACTACTGTTGCAACTATTGCTTAGCCTGTTGTTTTACAGCAAAAGTTGTCCTGCTGAGTTCCACTTTGTCATCACCTTTTTGTGCAACTGTAACCAGATCATCCTTCTTAACTTTTGCGCCTTTAACCCTTAAAAGTCTGTCACTTATTTTCTCTGTGGCATATTCCTTTCCATTAATAAGAGCACAGCTATAGTCATTAAAATGATTTCCCTCTATAAATACGGTATCTCCATAATTATAAACATCTGTAATCTCTATATCATCAATTCCCATCTTAAGCTCTGTCGCCACATATGGGGTATCTCCACCATATATTTCCTTCTTGCCATAAAGAATGTCATATTCAAGGATTTTAAGATTCTTAAGATATTCATCTTCCGGAAGATTTTTCTTAGACTGATGATATTTCATAATATATCCCTCAGACATTCCAAGTCTTTCCATTACATATGCAGATAACTGATATGCCTGAATATCTTTATTTTGTTTGTCCATCTGGAAATTACTCCAGATAACATACTGTGTCTGGAATTTATCTCCATTAGTAAGCATTTCGTCTGTAAAATCAAATGTAGGCAGATGATCTCCATATAAAACAAGTATAGTTTCCTCATCTCTCTCCGACAATTTATCAACAAGCTCACCTATAAAATTATCCATTTCATGAATCTGGTTGACATAATATTCAAATGATGCCTGCTGTTCTGCAACTGGAAAGTTAGTAACCTTAATTTCTGGTGTATACCCTTCCATTGGTGTAGACGGGTAGTCGCCATGTCCCTGTACAGAAATTGTAAAAACATAATCTGTACCAGATGTTGAATTAAGTGCTTTATCAATTTCATCTGTCAGCACATAATCCTTTGCCCATCCCATAGGCGTCTTTTCAAATCCATCCATGTATTCTATAGATGTAAATGTATCATATCCTAAATGTGAAAACACAAGATTTCTGTCATAGAATGTTCCATCATTATTATGAATAGCATGTGTTGAATATCCCAGCTTCTTAAGGTCATACGCCATTGACTCACATACCTTTGATTTCATAATTGTCCTGTAAGGATATTCCCCCGGACCGAAATCATCAATATTAATCCCGGTCTGTACTTCAAATTCTGTATTACATGTTCCTGCACCAAAGCATGGAACTGACAGATATCCTGACGAATACTCTGATATAAGCTTCTGGTAATTAGGCAGTGGATTCTCTGAAAGAGTGATTCCCTTTACATGTGTTGGATCAAAAAAAGACTCAAGCTGCACAAATATAATATTAGGAGTCTTATCATCTGCTTCCGGTTCAACATCATCCAGATCTTTCTTCAATGATTCCATATATTCTTCTGAATATTCTCCAGATTTCTTAATTCCCCGGTCAAGTACACTGCTTACAAAGCAATGGCTAAAACCATATTTCTTATATGCCTGCGCAAGGTTTCCAAAATGACCTTCAACTGCCCCTGTAAAAAGAAGCGTAATACCAATCCCATAGGCTGCAAGAAATACCAGCACAAGCTGGACTCCGGCATATGCATAAAACTTAGTCTTTTTTATAGTTACTTTTATTTTAGGAGCTTTCCTCCACAAAAATACAAGTCCTGTTATTACAGCAATAACCAACAATGCTATCAAAATTATCTGTACTATGCTTACATACAATCCCGCAACTTTAATTGCATCTTTAATAAGATAAAAATCCATTGCTGTAAACGGCGTTTTTCTTGAGGATAATATTATAAAATTAGTCAATGACAGTCCTATCCATACAACCGAAATTACACAATATGCAAATATCCTTCGTGTAAAAAACAATGCGATTGTCATAGTTGTCATTATAATTAATGTATTATATATAAATATAACCGGATGCATAAATGGGAATGCAAGTCCCATTATTCCTCTTCTGTTAAAACATTCAACCACCAATTCCAGTATAAGCGAGTATACTGCTGTATGAACCAGATCATAGGTCCAAATCTTCTGTAAAAAGGTTTTAACTTTATTCATAATGATTGTACGCCCCTTTTGTGCTAATTGTTTTTAATAGCCTCCAATACATCTCTTGTTTTATTTTTTAATTTGGCACTTGCCGTTCTTGATAATAATATAGAAGAACCATACTGTTTTGCCTCAGCATTATTGCCACATTCAACCGCCAGACTTGTGAGCAGATAATATATAGTCATCTCATCCATTCCCGCTATAGGCGGATACTCTGTCTCTAACGCCTGCTTAAAGCCCTTATAAGCATCTTCTAAATATTCGTGCTCATAGTTATAGTATTTGTCAATATCAGACTGAGAAGCCCCATTAGCCTTAGCCTCTTCAATTTCTCCCCTGTAGAGCCAGGCAAGCTTAAGACAAAGATATGCGCTTTCACTTATCTTACCACCTGTTACCATTTCTGTAAGCATTGCCATCTTGCAGCGCCTTACAGCTCTTTCATACGAATAGGTTTCAGTTTCATTCTCCTTTGCCTTAAATCTTGGCTCGACATTTTCACGTATTGCCTTTCTCTGCTTAGGTGTAAGATGACCGTAATTACGCTGCGCGGCAGCATACCCACAATGAGGGCAGAGTATTATGTCATATTTGCATGTATCTATACCCTCATATAAAGGCTTAAGCACTGCGTCTGTCCCGACAAATCTTGCTTTTCCGGTTCTTACCTGCTTTGTTTTAAATTCCTTCCCACATACATCACATTTGATTGTCTTATCAAAAATATAATCTGTTTCCTTCTTTTGTCCAATACCTTCCATCAGGATAACCTCACTATTTCTGTAATTTGAATGAACTCTTAAGTGAAACTATCCTGTTAAATATAGGCTTACCCGGCTCTGAATCTTTATTATCAACGCAGAAATAGCCATTTCTTACAAACTGGAACTTATCTTCACTTACAGCTTTCATAAGCTCTGGTTCAAGATAACACTCTGTAAGAACAGTCTTAGAGTTCGGATTGATATTCATAGAACCATCTTCTTCGTTATAAACACCCTTTTCTTCATCTACGATATTCTCGTATAATCTGACTTCTGCTTTACAGCCTTCTGTAGCAGAAACCCAGTGTATTGTTCCCTTAACCTTACGGCCTGTGAAATTTCCACCCTTAGTCTCAGGATCATAAGTACAATGTACTTCTATAACCTTTCCATTCTCATCCTTGACATAGTCAGTACATGTAACAAAATATGCATTCATAAGACGCACTTCATTACCAGGGAAAAGTCTGAAATATTTCTTAGGAGGCTCTTCCATGAAATCCTCTCTCTCAATATAAAGTTCCTTTGTAAATGGAACTTTTCTTGTTCCCATCTCTGGATTTTCCTGATTATTAGCCACTTCCATATATTCAACCTGGCCTTCAGGATAATTATCAATAACAAGCTTAACAGGATCAAGAACAGCCATCATTCTCTTAACCTTAAGCTTTAAATCTTCTCTTATACAATATTCAAGCATTGGATATTCAACTGAACCCTGTGCCTTAGTAACACCAACAAGCTCAACGAACATCTTAATAGCTTCAGGAGTAAATCCTCTTCTTCTTAAAGCTGCAATAGATACAAGTCTTGGATCATCCCATCCGTCAACAATTCCATCTTCTACAAGCTTCTTAATATATCTCTTACCTGTTACAACATTAGTAAGATATAACTTTGCAAATTCAATCTGCTTAGGATTCTCCTCTGGAGATGTCTTATAACCGGTCTCAATTACAACCCAGTCATAAAGAGGTCTGTGATCCTCAAACTCAAGTGTACATATAGAGTGTGTAATTCCCTCTACTGCATCTTCAATAGGATGTGCAAAATCATACATAGGATATATGCACCACTGATCTCCTGTTCTGTGATGTGTCATATGTGCAACTCTGTAAATAATAGGATCTCTCATGTTAATATTAGGAGATGCCATATCAATCTTTGCTCTTAAAACCTTCGTTCCGTCTGCATATTTTCCTTCCTTCATCTCCTCAAAAAGCTGAAGATTCTCTTCTACAGAACGGTTTCTATAAGGACTTTCCTTACCTGGTTCAGTAAGAGTTCCTCTGTACTGTCTAATCTCCTCAGCAGACAAATCATCTACATAAGCTTTTCCCTTCTTGATAAGCTTTACAGCTGCTTCATACATCTGTGGAAAATAATCTGATGCAAAAAGAACGTCTCCATTCCACTCTGCGCCAAGCCACTCAACATCCGCCTTAATTGAATCTACAAATTCAACCTTTTCTTTAGTTGGATTAGTATCATCAAATCTCATATTAAACTGCCCGCCATATTCCTTTGCAAGTCCATAATTCAATAATATAGACTTGGCATGTCCAATATGAAGATATCCATTAGGTTCTGGTGGAAATCTTGTAATGACCTTTTTGCAATGGCCACTCTCAATATCCTTATCTATAATCTGCTCAATAAAGTTCTTAGAAAGAGCTTCGTTTTCCATGTTAATCCTCCTTGTTTTGCGAAGCAAAATCCATGTGCTTATTGTAAGCACATTCTCCTCTGGTGAGGAGAGGATTTTTCCTCCTTGTTTTCGTATTTAAAAGGGTAAAAATTATTTTACCCTAAATTCTTACATAGTTCAACCAGTTGTTTAATTATACTGGTCTTTATTCATTATAATATCATACAGCATCTCCACAGTTTCTCTTATCTGCTTTCCCTGCTCATTAAGCGTAATATCTGCATATTTCTTATAAAGTGCAACCCTGTCAGCATATATTTCTTCTACAGTTGTCTTTCCATTAGACACAACGCCTCGTTCTTTAAGGCTTCCAAGTCTTTCCTCGAGCGATTCTGGTGGAAGTTCAAGATAAACCACAGTACCAATATCCTTAAAATGTTCCATTGCCTCTTTTCCATATACAGCACTCCCACCAGTTGCAATAACCGTGTGGTGCGGACTGATTGAACAATTCACTTCATTTTCAATCTGTATAAATCCTGCATCTCCGTGCTTTTCAATTATTCTTTCAAGAGTCATTCCCTCTCTTTGCTGAATAACAAGATCCGAATCAATGAATCCAAATCCTATCTTCTTGGCAAGTACTACTCCAAGCGAACTTTTTCCACTTCCCGGCATTCCTATAAGTATAATATTATTCATGTGTACCTCCATATGCCTGAGATTTATCTTGTACAGCAGTCGTACATTTTCTTAAGCTCATCAACTGTAAATGTATAATGTGAATTACAGAAGTGACAGTTAACCTCAATTGGCTCACCATCATCAATCATCTTCTGGATTTCTTCTTTTCCTACACTGATAACAGCCTTGCTTACTCTGTCCTTAGAACAGTTACAATAAAACTTTGTTGGTATAGTATCAAGAATCTCAAGCTCCATATCCCCAAGAATATGTTCCAGAATCTGTTCAGGAGTCATTCCTTCCTCCAGCATGGCTGTAACGGACTTAATCTCCTTAATTCTTGCCTCAAGCTTATCTATAAATTCATCCGTTGCTCCCGGCATAAGCTGGATAATAAATCCTCCAGCCTGCTCAACAGTATTATCCTTATTCATAAGAACACCAAGTCCTACAGAAGATGGAACCTGCTCACTGTTAGCAAAATAATAAGTAAGGTCATCTGCAATCTCACTTGTAATAAGAATAGTATCACCGACATATGGCTCTTTAAGTCCAATATCCTTAATTACGCTTAATACACCAATTCCTACCGCATCTGCAATATCAAGCTTTCCATCCTTAAGCGGAAGCATAACCTGTGGATTGCCGACAAATCCCTTAACCTCCCCCTTAGGATTAGCTGTAACAGTCATACTCCCAATCGGACCATTGCCCTTAATCTGTACAGTAAGAATATCCGCATCATTTTTCATCATTGTGCCCATCATCGCACCACCTGTAAGAAGTCTTCCAAGTGCAACAGTTGCAATAGGACTCATGTTATGTCTTTCTTTTGCTTCTTCAACAAGCCCTTTAGTTGTAGCAGCAAATGCTCTTACCTGTCCACCTGCCGCTGTGGCTCTAACAATATAATCACCCATAATTATCTCCTTATTATTTCTCAATCACAAAATATAATCTTTCCGACTTATCGTCAGGCATATCCTTAGTAAATGCATTATACACATTTTTCACGGTAAGTCCAGCCTTATTAGCTGCACCTGTAACCTCATCTATAGTAAAGCCATGCTGATAGTGCTGTTCTTCAAATCTGTCAAATGTACCATCCTCATTCTTAACAAACACAGCAAGCTCATATTCATTATTGCGTTCTTCCTCATCATAATAGTTGTCCCATATAAATGCGGAATCTTCCCTGTTCTCAGCATATGTATTCTCAGCAAGTATATCCCTAAAGAAATGTATTGTCTTTAAATCAAATATAAATACACCGCCTTTTTTAAGGTTCTCACTAACACATGCAAATACACTTTCAAGGTCAGGAACAGATGTAATATAATTCATGGAATCCCCTATACTTATCATACCGTCTACTTCATAAGGCACTTCGAAATCCCTCATATCCTGACATGTATATATAACCTGCGAACCCTCTTCAAATGTTTTCTCGGAAGCAATAGACAGCATATCTTCAGACATATCAAGTCCAACACAGTCATAGCCTTCCTTAGCAAGCATTCTTGTAACAGTTCCTGTTCCACAGCCCAATTCAAGCACTGATGAATCACCTGACACGCCATTTTCCTTAAGGAGAGCAATCATGTACTGTCCCCATTCCTCATATGGAATATTATCCATATACTCATCATAAACATATGCAAAGCCTGTATATGCATCCATTATAATTACCTCTTATCATTCCTATACTTAACATTAAAATGACCTGCCATTATCTGGCAGGTCTTAGTGTTTAAAAGCTATGCATTCTTTCCACAGCACTGCTTATATTTCTTTCCGCTTCCGCATGGGCATGGATCATTTCTTCCGATTTTCTTGCCCTTAACAACAGTTCCAGAAAGTTTCTGCTTCTTGTAAAGGTCTTTTCTTGTCTGCTCATCAAGAAGGTTATCCCACTGTGGCAATTCATAAAGCCAGTCAGCCTTGCAGCCTACCATGTTATAATAAAGTTTTTCCTTGTCATAATCAAGACTAACTTCTGTATTCTCATCCATAGTTTCAATTGGATTAGGAGTCTTTAAGCTGTCATTGATACCATCAAGGAATCCTGTCATAAGAAGCACCTCAACGCCAAACTTCTCTGCTAATTCTTTAACAGTTCCTTTAACTACTGTATCAGGATTGGCAAGAATCTGTTCGTAAATTGCCTTCTCCTGATTAAAATATGAACCCCAGAATTCTGAAGCGTTCTTCTGATCCATCTCTGTCTCGTATGCGAGTTTTCTCCATGTTTCTAATAATGCCATGTCTGATTGTTACCTTTCAAAATATTAATTATGTGTACTGGTTGTATGTATAACCAGATGAGTATGAATACAGTCCATTAGATGTATAAGAATTCTTAGTAGATAATTCTGATAACTGTGATACTGCATTACCATATATAGTTGAAGCCTTGGCAGATATTGTCTGTCCAAATGATCCGGAATCCTTGAATACCGACTTAACCACAGCCATATCTGAAGCCTTTAACTTATCCTCGTCTACCGTCAGCTTATTATCTGAGCCGACAGATATACCAATCTTCTTAAGAAGATCAGCATTAGCCCTTGTATAATTCACCATATTAGATGCACTGTTAAGCACATATCTGCTTGAAGAATCTGCTGTAGATGATACTAAAGAATTATAATCCTTAACAAATGAAGATACTGCCTTTGCAATCTTATCAGTATCATATTCTTTAGCTGTATTGCCATCTTTATCTGTCTTATCAACTTTAGACCACAGAGAGTACTTCTTAAGTTCTGATGCTGAATCCACAAGTGATGCTGCGTTGTCTCTGTTTACCGTCGCATTATTCTTCTGTATATCAATACTCTGTACCTTACCGGTATTCTTATTGGCAACCGCACCATCCGTTGATTCAGAAGCCTGATTGCTGTAATACTTCCTCATCAGTTTGCTATAAGAGCCATTCTTTATTGAATTATAAGTTGTAAAATCAATGCCATATGACAATGATGTTCCACTAGACGAATTATTAAGTCCTGCGAACAATGCTGATATTGTACTGGCATTATAAGCATTAATTGACATATGCATACCTCCTTGTCTATTGATTCTGTTTCCTAATAGTTACATCGGCCTCCATGCCTCATTTAATTATAACATTTTTTATCTGTTACGCAACATTTTTATAAATAACTTGAGCGGCATGCCAATGTAATGTATATTATTAAGTATCTGACATTGGAGGTCTTATTCATGAAACGATTAAAACGATTTGCTGCATTAACTGCAGTCATACTCTGGGGCATAATGATAATCGCCACTTTAATACTTGCATTCATAGACAATGAGGCATGTCATAAAGTATTTACAGGTCTGCTCTTCACAGACATTGTATTTCCTGTTGTAATATATGCAATGACACTTGTATACAAGATTCTTTCAGGAAGGAATAAGCAGTAATTTTATTGCCTTCCTTCCATAATCTTAATTGTAGCGCTTGTTCCGAGCCTGTCAGCTCCAGCATCTATCATGGCAGCTGCTGTGTTGTAATCTCTTATTCCGCCTGCCGCTTTAACCTTACACTTTCCTTCTACATGGGCTTTCATAAGTGCAACATCACTTATTGTTGCGCCTCCTGTAGAGAATCCTGTTGAAGTCTTGACATAATCAGCTCCTGCCTTAACAGACAGTTCGCACACCTTAATCTTCTCCTCATCAGTCAGAAGACAGTTCTCGAATATAACCTTTAAAACTTTTCCTGCACATGCATCCCTTACTGCTTTAATATCTTCATACACAGCATCATATTCACCTGTTTTAAGAAGTCCTACAGGTATAACCATGTCAATCTCATCCGCACCATCTTCTACGGCTTTCTTAGTCTCATAAGCCTTAACATCTGTGCTCATGGCTCCCAGCGGAAATCCAACAACAACACATGTCTTAACATTACTTCCAGAAAGACATTCCTTTGCAAATGCTGTATATATTCCATTAACACATACTGATGCAAAATCATACTTTTTTGCTTCTTCACATAATGTACGGATATCATCCTTAGTCGCTTCCGGCTTTAAGTTAGTGTGGTCAAAATATTTATTAAACTTCATATATCCCTCCAATTACCTATAAAAAGACCGTATCTGCAAAACTGTTGTACTGCAGATACGGTAATGTTAAATGTTATTATTTAGAAAATTTACTCTTTCTGTGGATAATCTCATGTCTTCCAGGGCCATTAGATACCATTGTGATAGGGGCTTCAATTTCCTGCTCAATAGCCTCAATATAGTTACGGCACTCAACAGGAAGTTCTTCATAGTTAGTAATTCCTCTGATATCTGACTTCCAGCCTGGCATAGTCTTTAATACCGGCTTAGCCTTCTCAAGCTGTGGAGTAGTTGGGAAATCCTTAGTAATCTTTCCATCTATCTCATATCCAACGCACATTGGAATCTCATCAAGATATCCAAGTACATCAAGAACTGTAAGAGCAACCTCTGTTGTTCCCTGCATTCTTACACCATAACGTGTAGCAACTGCATCGAACCATCCCATTCTTCTAGGACGTCCTGTAGTAGCTCCGAATTCACCACCGTCTCCACCTCTGCGTCTGAGTTCATCTGCCTCATCGCCAAAGATTTCGCTTACAAATGCTCCGGCACCAACTGCTGAAGAATATGCCTTAACAACTGTAACAACATCCGTAATTGATGCAGCCGGAATACCAGCACCAATAGCACCATAAGGAGCTAATGTTGATGATGAAGTTACCATTGGGTATATACCATGGTCAGTATCCTTAAGAGAGCCTAACTGACCCTCAAGTAAGATCTTCTTTCCATCTTTAAGTGCCTGATGTAAAAATGCTGATGTATCACATACATATGGCTCAACCATCTCTTTATATTCCATAAGAGTATTGAATATCTCTTCTTCGTTAAGAAGTGGCTGATGATAGAGATGCTCAAGCATAACATTCTTTAATGTACATACATTAGCAATCTTTTCCTTAAGTTCCTGCTCGTCTCCGAATAATTCATTAACCTGGAAACCAATCTTAGCATACTTATCTGAATAGAATGGAGCAATACCTGACTTAGTAGAACCAAATGACTTACCAGCAAGTCTTGCTTCTTCATATGTATCAAATGCAACATGATAAGGCATAAGAATCTGTGCCCTGTCTGATACAAGAATCTTAGGCATTGGTACATTGCGGTCTGTAAGGCTCTTTAATTCCTTAACAAGATATGGAATATTAAGAGCTACACCGTTGCCAATGACACTTGTTGTATGGTTATAGAAAACTCCCGAAGGTAAAAGATGGAGCGCGAACTTTCCATAATCATTAATAATAGTATGTCCCGCATTAGCTCCTCCCTGGAATCTTACGATGATGTCTGATTCTTCGGCAAGCATATCAGTAATCTTACCCTTTCCTTCATCACCCCAGTTAGCACCTACAATAGCTTTTACCATAGCGTCCTCCAATCTGTTTTAAAAAACACAAACATTAAATTAAGCTATTGACGGGAATTGAACCCGTGACCTCTTCATTACCAATGAAGTGCTCTACCCCTGAGCTACAATAGCATGTGTCTTAACACACCTATTCATAATATTATAGGTTGGTTATTTTGTCAACTTTATTCCTTATCCTTTGTATAGCATTATCTATAGATTTTGGCGGCTTATCAAGCGTCTGCGCAATAGAAATATAATCTTTGCCAGACATATATAATTCCAATACATTTTTCTCAAAACCACTTAGCACACTGTATAATTTATCTTCTAAACTTTCAGCATTTTCCTGATCAATAAAAAGCCTTTCCGGATTCTGTTCCTTATCAGACTTTAGTACATCCACCAGCTTTACCTGAGAATCATCTTCTGGATTGACCGGCTCATCAAAAGAAACATATGTATTAAGTGGTGTATTCTTCTTTCTGTTAGAAGCTGTAACCGCATTAAGAATCTGCCTGTTTATGCACATTCCTGCAAATGTCATGAAAGATGCATCCTTTTTCTTATCATAGTCACGGACAGCCTTATAGAGGCCTATCATTCCCTCCTGGATTAAATCATCACTGTCTCCTCCGGCAAGAAACATAGCCTTTGCTTTCTTTCGCACTATATACTTATATCTCTCAAATATGTACTCAATTGCCTGCTCATTACCTGCCCTGTACATATCAATAAGCTCTTCATCAGGATACTCTTCCATATGCTTCATAAAAAACTCCCTAATTAAGTCTCTGACGGACTATTTCGTATGCAAGAACACCTGCTGCAACTGAGGCATTCAAGGAATCAATGTCACCCTTCATAGGAATTGATGCGATGAAATCACATTTGTCCTTAACAAGACGGCTTACTCCATTGCCCTCATTACCTATAACAAGGCCGATAGGTCCTTTGAGATTAAGATTATACATTGTCTCCCCGCCCATATCAGCGCATACAAACCAGAGTCCCTGCTTCTTAAGTTCCTCGATTGTCTGTGAAATATTAGTAACCTTGGCTACAGGTGTGTAATTAATCGCGCCTGCTGATGTCTTGGCTACAGTTGCTGTAAGTCCGACAGCTCTTCTCTTAGGAATAATAACTCCATGTGCACCTGCAAGGTTGGCAGTTCTTATAATAGCACCAAGATTGTGAGGATCCTCTATCTCATCAAGAATGAATATAAATGGATCTTCTCCCTTTTCCTTAGCTGATGCAAGTATATCATCAACCTCTGCATATTCATAAGCTGCACCAATGGCAACAACACCCTGATGATGTCCTGTTCCTGCAAGTCTGTCGAGTCTTTCCTTATCAACATAATTGATAATTGCATCTGTTTTCTTTGCTTCTCTGACAATACTCTTTATTGGTCCATCCTGACAGCCGTCAAGAATAAAAAGCTTATCAATAGTTTTACCAGAGCGGAATGCCTCTAATACAGCATTTCTTCCCTGAAATGTTAATTCATTGTATCTCATATATTTCTCCTTAATATTAACAAAGCAGAATCCAGTTATCCATTACAGATATGGATTCTGCTTTGCCGGCTCTACTTTAACTCAAGGCTTTCCAGTCCTGCTTTAACCAGTTCCATCATCCGCTCATACTGCCCACTAAGATACAGATATCCCATAAGAGCCTCAAAACCCGTTGCCCTTCTGTAATCTCCAATGCTTGCATTCTTGGCAGATGTGTATGACTTTGCATTACGTCCTCTCTTATACACAGCTTCCTCATGTTCACTGAGCATTGGCTCTATTACACCTATCATGGCAGATTGGCATTCAGCCTTAACAATACTGCTCGTTTTCTTGTTAAGCTTATTAACCTGCATATTCCCCTGTTCTATAACCCATGTCTTAATGACAAGGTCATATATGCTGTCCCCGATATATGCAAGAACAAGAGGTGATAACTGCGAAGGCTCTGTATGCTTCATATCCAGGCCTTCATATATGCATTTTACAAGGTCGTTATCTAGGCTCTGCTCCATCTTACGCCCTCTCTTGTATCCTTAAGAACAATTCCCTTTGCTAATAACTCATCTCTAATTTCATCAGCTCTTGCAAAATTCTTATCTTTTCTTGCCTGCTGTCTCTCGGCAATAAGTGCCTCGATATCCTCATCAAGCATTTCTTCCTTCTTGTCTGTCTTAAGTCCAAGAATATCTGTGAGAGTTGTAATCTTCTTCATAAGAGTATCGATGTATTCCTTGGAATTATCTGAGCTTGAATTAGAGTTAGCAAGCTTTACAAGTTCAAATATAGCTGATATTGCATCTGCTGTATTGAAATCATCGTCCATTGAATCTTCGAATTTCTTATAAATGTCATCTATAGAAGCTATTATCTTCTTCTCATCCTCTGTCATTATAACATCTTTGGCATTCTCTGACAGATGTCTTAAATTATCAACTGCAGTTAAGATTCTGTCTAATCCGTTCTTTGCTGATTCCATAAGGTCATGACTGAAATTAACAGGATTGCGGTAATGTGCGCTTAACATGAAGAATCTTAACACTTCAAGGTCATATTCCCTGCTTATATCTCTTACTGTAAAGAAATTGCCTAAAGACTTAGACATCTTCTTGTTATCAATATTAAGAAATGCATTGTGCATCCAGTACTTAGAGAATGGTACTCCATTAGCTGCCTCTGACTGTGCAATCTCATTCTCATGGTGAGGGAATATTAAATCCTCTCCACCTGCATGAATATCGATTTCGTCAGCAAGATACTTCTTAGACATAACAGAGCATTCAATATGCCAGCCTGGTCTTCCGTCACTCCAAGGTGATGGCCAAGATGGCTCTCCTTCTTTCTTAGGCTTCCAAAGAACGAAATCAAGTGGGTCTTCCTTCTCATCCTCACCTGTAACCTTAAGACTATGTGCCTCATCTCTGTGTCCTGCCTCCAAGTCGTCAATATTCTTCTTAGATAGCTTTCCGTATTCTGCAAACTTTCTTGTTCTGTAGTATACGGTTCCATTGACTTCATAAGCATAACCCTTGTCAATAAGAGTCTGTATCATATCAATCATTCCACCGATTTCCTGAGTTGCAAGAGGATGTGTTGTTGCAGGCTTAATATTCATGCCCTCCATATCCTTCTTACATTCAGCAATGTATCTTGTTGAAATCTCCTCAGCAGATACACCTTCTTCATTAGCTTTCTTAATAATCTTGTCGTCTACATCTGTAAAGTTAGATACATAATTAACATCATATCCCTTGTACTCAAGATATCTTCTTACTGTATCAAATACAATCATAGGTCTTGCGTTACCAATATGAATAAGGTTGTATACAGTAGGTCCGCAGACATACATTTTAACCTTACCTTCTTCTAATGGCTTAAACTCTTCTTTTCTTCTGGATAAAGTATTATAAATCCTCATGTCAGATTTCCTTTCATAATCACACTTTAGTTATCATCATACGAGCTGCGGCTTTCATTGACGCTGTTTTCAAGGTGTGCAAGTCTCTTCTTAAGTCTTGCGTTCTCCTGCTTTAAGTTCTCGATATCCTGCATAACAGGATCTGGAAGATGTATCTGGTCTAAATCATCAAACAGTCTTACGCTATCCTGAATAACAACTCTTCCTGGAACACCAACCACTGTAGAATTCGCTGGCACATCCTTTAATACAACAGAACCCGCACCAATCTTGCAATTATCACCTATGGTAACTGAGCCAAGAATCTTTGCTCCTGCTCCTACCATAATATTATTTCCCAGAGTAGGATGTCTCTTCCCCTGTTCCTTGCCTGTTCCTCCAAGTGTAACGCCCTGATAAAGTGTTACATTGTTACCGATAATAGCTGTCTCTCCGATAACAACTCCATGTCCATGGTCAATAAAAAGTCCTTCGCCAATCTGCGCTCCCGGATGTATCTCAATTCCAGTCTGTCTTGCAGTTTTCTGTGAAATCTTTCTTGCCTTGTAATATTCGCCCTTAAGATATAACTTATGGGCTTTTCTATATTTAAGTATTGCCTTAAAACTAGGATAAAGATATACCTCTTTATCCGACTTGATAGCAGGGTCTCTGTCCTTTATTACCGCTATTTCCTGCTTTACATAATCTCTATATTTCATAATCTGTTAATCCTGACTTTTCTATTCTTAATTATATTATATGAATTAAAGCTGCGAATGTATTGTCAGTTCTATTTGTTCTGACAGCCCATGCAGCCACCACAGTCAGATCTACAGTTTGTCATATCAGCCGCACCATATATATAATTAGAAACAGAATTAAGTGAGCATATTGCCTGTGAAGAAATACCCTCTCCACTTCCGGTAAATCCAAGTCCTTCTTCTGTAGTAGCCTTAACATTGACTCTGTCAACATCAATCTTTAAAGCATCTGCGATATTCTTTCTCATATCATCAATATATGGGCGCATCTTAGGTTTTTGTGCAATAATAGTAGCATCTATATTTTCTATAATATAATTAGCCTCATCTATCTTCTTTCCAACCTCTTCCAGAAGCTTGATACTTGATATTCCCTTGTATCTGTCATCTGTATCCGGGAAATGCTTTCCTATATCTCCAAGTGCAGCTGCACCCAGTAATGCATCCATAATGGCATGAAGAAGCACATCTGCATCAGAGTGTCCAAGCAGACCTAATTCATATGGAATCTCAACTCCGCCCATGATAAGCTTACGGTCTTTAACCAGTTTATGAACATCATATCCCATTCCAACTCTCATATAGCTCCTCCTTAATCTTGATTGCAACATTAATTGTTTACCTAGTCCATATAAGTAAAGCACATTTTAGCTGGATTATCAAGTGAAATTGACACCAGCTCACTTTACCTTCTTATATCCACCAGCCGCCTCAATATCCACCACTTCAAACACAGTCAGCACATCCCCATGCACCTTGAATCTGATATCAAAGCCTGAAAATGTTACCCCATAAGCCCTTGTCTCGTCTGTATCATAAGCTGGTCTTGGGTCCTGCTCTAATATTTTAACCGCAGCTGTCTGTTTGTTTTCCGGCATTATTGCAAGCAGGTCTGATGGAAATATCACTTTAAGATTTCTGTTATAAGTGGCTGCCGTAAATCCTTCTTTTGCCTCTGGGTGTGAGTCTGTAAATTTTACATACGGCTTGATATCGTATATCGGCGTACCATCAACCATATCCACCCCTGAAACGAATAGTACCGGTCCTTTATCTGCCGTATATTCTATGTGCTCTAATTTCACACATGACATCCCAATATCATTCGGTCTGAACGGCGACCTTGTTGCAAATACTCCCATTCGTACTTTCCCGCCAAGTCTTGGAGGAGTTACCGTTGCCGCTATAGTTTTCTTCTGCGACTTGGAAAACTGCCATAAAACCCATATATGTGAAAAATCCTCCAATCCTCTGAAAGCCTCTGGTTGTCTATATTCTGGTTCAAATGTTATGACACCTTTTAATTCCTCTATCAATCCACTCTGTCTTGGAATCCCAAATTTTGTTGGAAAATCTGTTGAAATGTGACCTATTATGTTCATTTTACACCTCCGGATTACCACTTTTTTTATTGACCTGCCCCATAAAAAGAACTAATATTAATTTATTATAGAAAATATGAGGTCTTTAGTCACAATGAAACTCAATAATCTAATTGTTAAAATATTTTTAGGTATATATCTTGTAATAATTATAGCCGGAATCATAGTCTTTGAAAACATCGGTTTTGCCGGTGGAGGTCTTGAAAAAAACATTCACACTGCCAGCAATTCTGAAACCCAGCCAGTTACTGTTAAAGATATAAATTCAGAAACTATATCTAAGACAACCCCTGCCGCAACAGTTAAAGAAACTGCTTCTTCTCAGGATGTAACAAAACAGGAAACCACCGTCGTGACTGAAACTCAGACAGTAACCGTAGCATCTGAAACATCCTGTGAATCCTCCGAGCCTGAAACCGTTCAGACTGAAGTCCAAAACACACAGCCTGCAACAACCGCCCAGCCATCGTATACATTTGCAAACGGACGCATAACCAATACATCTGCTCTTAAAAGTTACCGTGTGACAGGTGCTTCCTATGTCAATATGCATAAAGACAAAAACGGCAGCCACTCCTTTGCAGTTGTGCCAGGAGGGACTACCGGTTCTATATTATCTGTTGGTGCTTATTACACCCTTATTGATTATAATGGTACAAGCGGTTATGTATACAATTCATACCTTAAAGTGTATTAGAATTAAAACAATACAAAGCTGAGTGCAATAACTGCTATACCAAGAATTATTCTGTACACACCGAACACCTTGAAATCATGCTTCTTGATGTATCCCATAAGGAACTTAATTACGAATACTGATACAAAGAACGCAACAAGGCAGCCTACAATAAGAACTATCCACTCAGTTCCTGTCATAGCCATTCCCATAGCAGCATATTTAGCAATCTTTAAAAGACTTGCCCCGAACATTACAGGTACTGCAAGGAAAAATGTAAACTCAGCCGCAACGCTTCTTGATACTCCGATTATGAGTGCTCCGATAATTGTTGCTCCCGATCTTGATGTACCCGGAAATACTGCTGCAATAAGCTGGAACAGACCTATTATTATTGCTGCCTTATAAGTTATCTCACCTATACTTCTGATTGCCGGTCTGCTGCCTTTCTTTGCATTCTCCACAACTATAAAAACTATACCCACAACGATAAGTGCAATAGCAACAGGGATTGGATGATAGAATAATTCATCTATCTTATCATCGAAAATCAATCCGACAATCGCTGCCGGAATACATGCAATAATAATCTTAATCCACATTGCAAGTGCGCCATCTTTCCAGGCTGCTTTCTTACTGTCCCCAGTCTTCTTCATATAAAATGGCCACAGCTTATTCCAGAACAATATAACTACCGCCATAATTGCTCCAAGCTGGATAACTACCTGAAACATCTTATAAAAATCTGCGGATACATTAAGTTTGACTACCTGGTCAAGCAGAATCATATGACCTGTGCTGCTTATAGGCAGCCATTCTGTAATTCCTTCGACTATACCGAAAAGAATTGCCTTTAAAATCTCTAGTAACATGACTATCTCCTTAATATTTAATTATTATGCTTCATTTTTACCAGTCGCCTCTGCAAGTTCTCTCTTATATCTTGCAAGCTGCCCCTCAGTATTCATTATCCTTCTGCTCTGTTCAGATATTGTCTGGTTAAGCTGTTCTATTGTTTCTGTCTGGTCATCTTTCTTTCCTGCAACAACAACCATTCCAAGACACACAATAACAAAAAGCCCTACACCAGCCATGGTACATATACTCTGTCCTATGAATATAAATATTCCGGTTCCAATAAGAATAAGTAATCCGGTTATTCCAAGAATAACTATCTTTAGTCTGTCTGATTTCTTCAAAGCATTTCCCTTCTTTCCGAAGCATTTGCTTTGTATTATATACCACTTATGCCTTTCTGCCAAGACTAATGCCTAAGCTTTCAGCCTGTCTTATAAGTTCATTATCTACATTAACCATCTTCGTTTTACCTGCAGTCTCATCTGATATTGCACCCTCAGCCATTGCGATTATAGTAAATTTCTTACCCTGCTTTTCATGCTTTCTGATTGTATTCAACACCTCATCAACATTATATGGAATTTCAGGTATAAGTATGATATCAGCACCGCCTGCAATTCCTGAATGAAGTGTAAGCCAGCCTGTTTTATGTCCCATAATCTCAACAATAAACACTCTGCTGTGTGAGGCTGCCGTTGTATGAATCTCATTTATAGTTCTTGTCGCAACATCTATAGCTGACTGAAATCCAAAGCTCATCTCAGTTCCTTCTATATCATTATCAATAGTCTTAGGAAGAGTAACGACATTTAAACATTTCTGCGATAAAAGAGCCGCCGTCTTATGTGAACCATTTCCACCAAGCATTATCAGGCAGTCGAGTTTTAAATCCTTATAAGTCTTAATCATGCCTGCAACCTTATCTCGTCCTTCCACATCAAGCTCATTGATATATTTGAAAGGTGTTCTGCAGGCAGTTTGGTGCAACAAGAAGTTGGTTAGAACTATCCACCGTTTCTCCCTTCTGCAAAGCAGCAAATACTGCAGCCGCATCCGCACCTATCTCCTCATTAGCTGTAACAAATGACGCTTCATTTAATACTCTCTCATTAAATGCAAGCCATGACAGCTCCCTGTTTGTGTAACATACTCTCTGTGTTGTTTCTTTAGTGTTTATGCTCATTGCCCCATTCTCCTTTTCCCGAAAATAGTCCAAAAACTTTTTCTTGATTTCTGTGAATTTCATATCATTCATCATTTTTTCTTTTAACCACATCTTTTCTTTGTCAATAATTTTATTGTCACACTGGTATGTAAAATCCACTATCGGGGTTATGTAAAACATATGTAAAGTAATTGTAATAAAGACAGCCTCAAGGCATAAAAAAAGCAGCTTACGCTGCGAATGATATGCCCCCTGTCAAGTAGACAGGTTAAATATCTAAAATGAAGTGTTGCTAA
>ENA-OZIC01000543-OZIC01000543.1-human-gut-metagenome-genome-assembly--contig:-NODE-543-length-20442-cov-7.786972_pt1 | contig 20442 bp, 16 predicted proteins | sample MGYA00244056_ERZ653704 | MGnify/ENA primary metagenome ERZ653704 (study PRJEB26926, sample SAMN06165229) | human gut metagenome | biome: ENVO:00009003; feature: ENVO:2100002; material: ENVO:00002003... | reverse complement strand
GACCCCAACATTAAAAGTGTTGTGCTCTACCTGCTGAGCTAGCGAATCAATCCTTATTTGCGAATCAGTTATTTCCTGATTGCGGGTGCAAAGGTAGTTACTTTTATTTAATTTGCAAGCATTCCGTAGAAAAAAGTTTCAATTATTTTTCCTCGTTATGGCTTGTTTCTTGATTATCAGTAGTTTCTACTTCATCATATTTTATCTTTTCTTTGTTGATAATAAAGCGTTGGTAGTAGGAGAGCATCAAAGTTGTTAGTGGCAAGGCGATAATCATGCCGAGCATTCCCATTAATGAACCCCAGATAGAAAGAGATAAAAGGATGATGGCAGGATTCAGTCCGGTAATTTTTCCCATGATTTTGGGGACAAGGAAGGTATCCTGTATGATTTGTACGATTGCAAAGACGGCTAATGCACATGCAATGATAATCCAGAAGTTCTGTCCGGTGTCGGCAGCTTTGAGAATTGCCAATAAAATGGTGGGAAGGAAACCAATGATTTGCAAGTAGGGAACCATATTCAATGCTCCGATGAAAAGTCCCAAAGCAATAGCCATGGGAAAATCGATAATTAGGAAACCAATGCTGAAAAGGATACCTACGCAAAAAGCAACCAAAGCCTGTCCACGGAAATATCTGTTCATACCATCCTGTACGTCGTGAACCAGGTTGGAGGCAAACGTACGGTATTTATTGGGTAGCAGATGTAACCATCCTTCAGCTATTGCTTCGTAATCCAATAATATAAAGATTACATATAATAATATAATGAAGGAGGCAAGGATGCTGAATAGAATGTTGAGAGATTCTGCAAGCAAAGTCCACACTCTGGGGACGGTATCCTTGATTGCCGCCAGGATATTCTCTTCACTTAATACACGGTTCAACGCCTGAAGATCAATGTTCTCGTGGATAAATTCAGAAAGGTTCTTAGGTACATTGTTACCGGCTCCATTGGTGAGGTAAGTCACCAACAAATCGTTCATTCTGCCTATTTCCGAAATCATCGGCGGCACTAATAGGTAGAATAAAGTGACTCCGATAACCGTAATGAGGAATAAGGAACAGAAGATGGAAATAATGCGGCTTTTTAATCGTAGCTTATACTGGAAGAATTTGACTAACGGATAGACCATATAAGCTATCAGCCACGCAATAAAGAAAGGTAATAACACTCCGCTAAGACGTTCCACGAGCATTAATATTCCTACAACTAACACACATCCGATGGAACCGCGTATAAAACTGTCGAATGTTATCTTTTTCCTTTCCATAATCTGTTTCTTTTATAGGGTTTATACTTTCTGCTCATCTTCCCCTCGTGCACGGAGATAACATTCCCTGCACAGAGGCTCATATTCGGCTGTTTCGCCTAAAAGAACCTGTTTCTCATTCTTGACTGTACGATGTGAGAAAGAAGCCAGCTGACCACATTTCACACAGATCGCATGAACTTTGGAGACTTCATCGGCAATGGCGCACAATTGTGGCATAGGTCCGAACGGATTTCCTTTGAAGTCCATATCCAATCCTGCAATGATAACACGGATGCCATTGTTGGCAAGCTGGTTGCATACATCAATCAAACCACTGTCGAAGAACTGTGCTTCATCAATGCCTACTACATCTATCTCAGAAGTAAACAGTAAAATGCTGGCTGACGAATCAATAGGAGTGGAGGCGATAGAATGGCTGTCGTGAGAGACTACGTCTTCTTCTGAATAACGGGTGTCGATAGCAGGTTTGAATATCTCGACACGTTGTTTCGCGAATTTCGCTCTCTTCATTCTGCGAATCAATTCTTCTGTCTTTCCGGAGAACATAGAACCGCAGATTACTTCGATCCGGCCTCTTCTTCTAGTCTCCTGTATGTGGTCTTCTGAAAATAATACCATGAGATTTTGTGTTTTCTTGATTAAATAAATATGTGGACAAAGGTAAGCAATTCAATGTGCAAGAACTGTTAAATTATCCATTATTTTAAGTTATTGCATAAATTATTCCTACATTCGCACCGTATAAACAATGGACTGACATGAAACAGAAGCTATTAACAGATATTGAGTTGGATGTTCATGAGTTGAAGTATCTCATGGATTCATTTACTAAGGAGCCGACTCCGACTTTGTCTGAACTGTTGAAGCGGAGCATTACACGGATGCAGGGGCGTTTGGACGAACTGCAGCAGGAGGTGGATGCTGTTCAGGTAATTTCTCCGTCAGCTGTGGAAGAGACAGCGGAAGAGGAGGATGAAGTTGCCGGGTCTGAAGAGGATTCCCCCGTGATTATACAATCTCTCGAATCGGTTGTTGTGAAAGAAGATGAGGAAGGAGAAGCCATTGTTGCGGAAGAGAAACCTGTCGTAATAGCGGCAGCTGCAGAGACAGCAGCAGCAGAAGAAGAAGAAGAAGAAGAAGAAGAAGAAGAAGAAGAAGGGAAAAAAGAGGAATCGGCAATTGTTGAGGAACCTGTCGTTGAAACTGTTGTGAAAGAGGAAGAACCTAAATCGGCTGTGTTGGGAGAAAGTCTCAAACTGTCTGCCGGCTTGCGACATGCTATCAGCTTGAATGATTCTTTCCGTTTTTCTCGTGAACTGTTCGGAGGCAACACTGATTTGATGAATCGGGTTATCGAACAGATATCAGTAATGAGTTCCTACAAGACTGCAGTCGCATTTCTGTCCTCGAAAGTCGAATTGAATGAAGAAAAGGAGGCGGTGAACGACTTTCTGGAGCTACTAAAGAAATATTTTAATCAATCAGTATAAAACAAAAACAAGATGGGAAAGCTATATGTGGTGCCTACGCCGGTAGGGAATCTGGAGGACATGACTTTTCGGGCTATCAAAGTCCTGAAAGAGGTCGATCTGATTTTGGCGGAGGATACACGTACTTCCGGTATCTTGCTGAAACACTTTGAAATAAAGAATGCAATGCAATCCCACCACAAATTTAATGAACATAAAACGGTGGAAAGTGTTGTTAATAGAATAAAGGCAGGTGAAACGGTGGCACTAATTTCGGATGCCGGAACGCCTGGAATTTCCGATCCCGGATTTCTGGTTGTTCGTGAATGTGTGCGCAACGGTATTGAAGTGCAGTGCTTGCCGGGAGCAACCGCTTTTGTTCCGGCACTCGTAGCATCGGGATTGCCGAACGAGAAGTTCTGCTTCGAGGGATTTCTCCCCCAGAAGAAAGGACGGCAGACACGACTGAAGACATTGGCGGAAGAACACCGCACGATGGTGTTTTATGAATCACCCCACCGTCTGTTGAAGACGTTAACACAGTTTGCCGAATATTTCGGTGCTGAACGTCAGGCAACCGTGTCGCGTGAAATATCCAAACTCCACGAAGAAACAGTTCGGGGCAGTTTGGCTGAATTGATAGAACACTTTACCGCTACCGAACCCCGGGGCGAGATTGTGATAGTATTAGCAGGAATAGATGATTAAATAACTTCATTAAAAAACGTAAAACGTAAACGTATGAAAAAGTTAGCTGTTTTATTTGTATGCGTAGCCTTGTTGGCTTCGTGTGATGGCTTTAAAGGTGGAAGTAAAGACCTGAAAGCTGAAAATGATTCTCTTTTGATGGAACTGAACCAGCGCAATGCTGAACTGGATGATATGATGGGGACTTTCAATGAAGTTCAGGAAGGTTTCCGTAAGATCAATGCTGCCGAAAGCCGTGTTGACTTGCAGCGTGGAACCATCACTGAAAACTCTGCCAGTGCCAAGCAACAGATTGCTTCTGACATCGAATTCATCTCCAAGCAAATGGAAGAAAACAAAGCGCAGATTGCAAAGTTACAGGCACAGTTGAAGAATAGCAATTACAATTCTGCACAGATGAAAAAAGCTGTTGCCGCTTTGACTGCTGAATTGAACGCTAAACAACAACGTATCGAAGAGCTTCAAACAGAACTGGCTTCCAAGAATATCCGTATTCAGGAATTGGATGCTGCTGTTAGCGATCTGTCTGTAGCAAAAGAAACTCTGGCCGCAGAAAACGAAGCGAAAGCTAAAACCGTTGCTGAACAGGAAAAGAGCCTGAATGCTGCCTGGTTCGTATTTGGTACTAAATCTGAGTTGAAAGCTCAAAAGATTCTTCAGAGCGGAGACGTGTTGAAGAGCGCTGATTTCAACAAGGATTATTTCACGCAGATCGATATCCGTACAACCAAAGAAATCAAGTTGTACTCTAAACGTGCTGAATTACTGACTACTCATCCGACCGGTTCTTATGAATTGGTAAAAGATGATAAAGGCCAGTTGACATTGAAGATTACTAATCCTACTGAATTCTGGAGTGTATCCAGATACTTGGTTATCCAGGTAAAATAAGGTAGATATCCCTTTTGAATTGCCAATGTGCTGATTCCTGGATTAAAGAAATTAGCACATTGGCTTTTTTGTTTCTTATTATACGCATAACTACTGATGAAATATAAAAATCTTTTTTTTGATCTTGATGATACCATCTGGGCTTTTTCTCAAAATGCCCGTAACACCTTTGAGGAAGTATATCAGAAATATTCGTTCGACCGCTATTTTGATTCATTTAATCATTATTATACTCTTTATCAACAAAGAAATACCGAACTCTGGGTTGAGTACGGTGAAGGAAAGATAACGAAGGATGAATTGAACAGCCAACGTTTCTTTTATCCTTTACAGGCCGTGGGAGTGAAAGATGAAGCGATCGCTGAACAGTTTTCGAGAGATTTTTTCGCTATTATCCCTACTAAAAGTGTTTTAATGCCTCATGCAAAGGAGGTATTGGAATATCTTGCTCCCAAATATAACCTCTATATCCTTTCCAATGGGTTTCGTGAATTGCAATCACGTAAGATGCGTTCGGCAGGAGTGGACGGGTATTTCAGAAAGGTGATTCTCTCGGAAGATCTCGGAGTGCTGAAGCCTTGGCCGGAGATATTCAATTTTGCTTTGTCTGCTACTCAATCCGAGTTGCGCGAATCCTTAATGATTGGTGATAGTTGGGAAGCGGATATAACCGGAGCGCACGGAGTAGGGATGCATCAGGTTTTCTACAATGTGACAGAACGGACAGCTTTCCCTTTCCTCCCTACTTATCACATCCATTCCTTGAAAGAATTAATGGATTTATTATAGGTTTTCTGGATTAAGTCGTATTTTTGTTGCGTTTTAGTTTTGCATAAAATACGATATAATCATGGATAGTACGCTTCTGCCTTTCGCCTTACTTTGTTTCACTTCATTCTTCACGTTGACCAACCCGTTGGGAACGATGCCTGTCTTTCTTACCATGACTCATGGTATGACGGATAAAGAACGTCAGTCTATCGTACGTCGTGCTACTATTGTGTCGTTTATTACATTGATGGTATTTGTCTTTGCCGGGCAGTTTCTTTTCAAGTTCTTCGGTATCTCTACCAATGGTTTCCGTATTGCCGGCGGGGTGATTATCTTCAAGATAGGCTTTGATATGCTTCAAGCCCGCTATACACCGATGAAGTTGAAGGACGAAGAAATCAAAACGTATGCGGATGATATCTCTATTACTCCTCTCGGTATTCCTATGTTATGCGGTCCCGGAGCGATTGCCAATGCAATCGTTTTGATGCAGGATGCGCATTCTTATGAAATGAAGGGGATATTGATCGGTACTATCGCCCTGATTTATCTGCTGACTTTCTTTATTCTTCGTGCTTCCACGAAATTGGTAAAAGTCTTGGGTGAAACGGGTAATAATGTGATGATGCGTCTTATGGGACTGATTTTGATGGTGATTGCAGTGGAATGTTTCGTTAGCGGATTGAAGCCGATTCTGGTGGATATTGTGAGAGAAGGAATGATTCCTTGATGAATAAGAATATGAGGGACGGAGAGTCCCTATAATGAAACTTGCCCCTGTTACAAAAAGATTTGTAGCAGGGGCAAGTGCTTTAAGATATGGTTTTTAGACATTTAGCATGTCTTTATGTGACCTTTCTGTGGCTATTTTCCTTTGGGATATACATAATGTGTATTTGCCCATTTGTTCCATTCGTCTACCAGTTGTTTTAGAATCTTGGGATTTTCTCTGGATAAATCAACACGTTCTGTACGGTCTTTCTCCAAGTTGAAAAGTTCCCATACTTTAGAGTTCTGGTCTTTAACGGCTTTCCAGTTTTTCCACCATACTACACAGTTGTCAAAGTGTTCACCAAAAATATATTCGTGCAATTCGGTGTCTGTATTGGTTAGTATCGGTAGCATGCTTGCGCCTTCCAAAGGAATGATCTCATTTCCTCCGTGATAAGTCTTCGGATAGGTCGTTTCCGCTGCATCGATGAAGGTTGCCATAATGTCGGGCAGGAAAGCTCTGTTGTGTCTTATCTCGCCATTGTATTTTGCATACTTGTCGGGCCAGGAAATAATCAATGGAGTGGAGGTCCCGCCTTCATACGCTCTTACTTTATACTTACGGTATGGAGTATTGCTAACCTGTGCCCATGGCAGACCATAAGACGGGTTGACCCATTCATCCGGATTATTAATCATATCGATGGTTCCGAAACCTTTCTCACGATGAGGCTCGGCACATGCACCATTATCCGACAAGAAAATAAGTAAGGTGTTATTCAGTTCCCCTTTTTCTTCCAGATACTTTATTAACCGTCCCACATTATAATCCATACAATGAACTTGTGCCGCATATACTGACATTCTTCTATCCAGTTCTATTTGTTCATCTTCGGTCAGTTCGGACCATTGGCGACCCTCCCATTGAGCAAGATCCCAATTTTTGTCCACCAATCCCATTTTAATCATACGTTTCAAACGGGCTTCACGTACTTTCTGCCAACCTTTCCGGTACTTGCCTACAAACTTGTCTATATCCTCCTGTTTAGCATGTAACGGCCAATGGGGAGCGTTGTATGCCAGGTAAAGGAAGAACGGATTGTCATCTTTGGGGCGTTCGTCGACAAATTTAATCGCATAATCAGTAAATGCGTCAGTAGTGTAATAAGGTTGTTCCGGTGGAGGCAACTGTTGATTGTCTAAAGTCAGATTGCGATCTCCATGAGGTTGCAGATAACTGCAAGCTCCTGACAAGATACCATAAAAATGATCAAAGCCACGTTGCAACGGCCATTTTTCCTGTCCGTGCATGCCTACATGCCATTTCCCCGACATATAGGTGTGATAACCGGCTTCTTTCAGCACTTCTGCTATGGTGACCGAATTACGGTTCAAGTATCCCATGTATCCGTGCACTCCATGATCTTCGGCAGAATGAGGATCTTCGGACATCATTCCGATACCTGCCTGTTGGGGATAAAGTCCGGTCAGTAGACTGGCACGGGAAGGGCAGGAGCGTCCTGTGTTGCAGAAATGGGTAAAGCGTACTCCTTTTTTTGCCAGATTATCTAGATTGGGCGTAGGAATTTCTCCTCCGTAGCACCCTAGATCGGAATATCCCATATCGTCCACCATGATTAAAACAATGTTGGGCTTTGGGTCATTCTGGGCTGCTGCATGTAGGGACAGTAAGGATGCAGTTCCCATTAATAACATGTTTTTGTTTGTCATATAATTTTGTTTTATTTTTTTTGTCAGTATATTTATTTAATAAATATACTGACAAATTATTTCTTAGATGAATTATTTCAGTCTGAAAATTTCTGAATAGACAGCTTGGTCCGCTCCGTTCGCTTTTACACCGATGCGGGCGAATAGGGCTTTGGCTGACTGTACATTCTGGTTACTCGTAATATCCAGCGAAATATTTGTTACTCCGGGATTTATATTGGATAAATTTTGCCGGGCTATATTCGTGTTCTCGTCAACAAAAGTTGTTTTGCTGACGAGTAGCATTGCCTGGCTTATCTTGGCATCCTGTACTATTTGCTGTATATTGCACGTGCCGGATACGATGTTGTTATCTAATGTGATATTTTCGTCTGATATTGTAAAATAAGGGGTGACTTTTACTTCACATTGTGTTTTTCCTTTTACTTCCACATATATGGTATCGCGGTTATTCACCCAGGGACCGTTTTTGTCTTTAGTTACCAGTTTGTACGGACCATCGAAAAGTACTGCAGAGAAAGTTCCGTCCTGTGTGGCATACACGGTGATAGGATCATGGTTGGCATAACCATCCTGATACAATTGTAGTTGAATACCTCCGTTTGTACCTTTCAAACCGAGTTGTTTTCCCTCATACGTGATTTTCCCTTCCAGAAATGATTCGGGTTCGTCGTAATTGTCTAAACCGCAACTTACGGCAAGCAGGGAAAGTGAAAGCAAAGAAAATATAGTTCCTATTTTTTTCATTGTTTTACAGTTTTATGTTTTACTGATACGGATTTTTCACTAATAACGGGTTCTTGTTGAGCCAGCTGTTATCGAAGAAGTTATAATAGTTCTTCATCTGGAAATAGCGGGGGTAAGGAACCATGTAGGCTTTCTTTTTGTCGAATACCCACATCTTGTCATTGGCGCTGCCCGGATCATTAACCTGATAAGGGAATAGTTCGTAGAGCTGCGCATCCGGATTTTCCGAATTACCATCCCAGATTTCGTGAGCCAGGCGCCAACGTTTCAGATCCCAGTAACGATGATCTTCCAATGCAAATTCCACCCGATATTCGCGGACAATATCTTCAAATGTGATTGATTCCAGTTCGCTGATGCCGGCGCGTGCACGAACAGGATTGATGTAGTTCAACGGATCATCTTCTCCGGTTTTATTGAGCTCATAAGCAGCCTCACAAGCTATCATATATGCTTCTGAAATACGGAAACGAGGATACCACATGGTACTCATCTTCGAATTGGTAGAAGCACCGATGGTTTCGTCCAGGAATTTGCGGAAGAAGAAACCTGTTTTGTTTATACGGATTTCATTTGATTCCATTGGTCCGTTGATAGAAGTTATCAGGCGGTTATTGTCATCGTAAGAATCGGCTTTACCTATGATTTCTTTCCAATTTCCGTTTCCGTCGGGCACTTTCTGACCGGCTTGCAACACTACTTCACTACCTCTGAATTTGGCTCCCGGATAAAGTACGGTTCCCCACAACCGGGCATCTTTATTGGCAAAGGCATCTTCCGGCCGACTGTACATGATGTAATTTCCGGATTCATCCTTAACTTTGATTGTGCCGTCGCGGTTGTCTTTGTATTCAAATGCTTCTACCAGATTTAATACTGCGCCGGAATAACAACGTTCCTGATCTTCTGCTAGAGAAGCGGGAATATTCTTTTGTGTGAATCCATGGGTGGCTCCTGGATATGCATAATCTTTGGCCCAGATCACTTCATGATTATTCTCTTTGACACAGACTGCATTATAAAAATTCTGTCCCAGATCATTACGAACCGTTATGTCCAGGTTATAATAGGCAGAAGCTTGAGTTATCACTTCTTTGGCTGCTTCCAATGCTGTTTCGTAATATGGGGTAGCCATTTCCGCCGGAATACCGACTTCATTTCCTTCTGTGCGTATAGGAGCAACCATCTTGTTATTGTAGTTGGCCAATGATCCTGCATAAACGGCAGCACGTGCCTTTAACATCAGGGCAGCCCAACGTGTGGCACGGGCGGCATTGGTGGTGGGCTTTGTAGGCAGGTAATCTGCGATAGTGGCACATTCATTGATGATATAATCGTAGACTTCTGATTCTTTGGAACGGGGAACAGCCAAACCTGAAACATCCATCCCTGCCTCATATTCGTATACGTTATCATTCACAATAGGTACACCGCCTAAACCTCTGCACATACTAAAATATGCCCAGGCGCGTAAGAAGCGAATTTCGCCTTCATATCGCAATTTCTCTGTAGATTCAAGTACGGTTGTAGCTCTTAATCCCGCCAGGAACTGATTTAAATTACGAATATATTTATATGGATAAACTCGCCATTGATTGTCACTGTATTCCTGCATGTTATCACGGGCACCATCAGTCACGCAACCGTCGTCCACTTTAGTAAAGCTGGCGGGAGTGGCAAAACTTTGTCCCCAATTCTCTGTATCTCCATAAAAACCGGCCAATACGGAGTTTATCATTTTAGCATCGCTGAAGATCTGGTCATTTGTCAATATCTGATCGGGATCACGATCTAAAAAATCAGAACAAGATCCTAATATCAAAGTTAAACCCAATAACAGGTATCCTTTTATATATTTCATTGCTTTTAGAATTTAAGTGTTAAACCCAGATTGATAATTCGCATACTCGGGTAAGCTGTTCCGTTACCGGCTGAAACTTCCGGATCGATAGGTACATTGGTGAGTGTAAACAGGTTCTGTCCGGCAAGATATAACCTTAGACTGTTAATTCTGCATTTTTGCAGCCACTCTTTGGGGAAGGTGTAACCAAATTCCAGATTACGCAGTTTTAAATAACGGACATTGTACTTCCAGAAAGAGCTATCCCAATAATTACTATGGTTATTGGCATTGTTTCCGATTAATAATGTCGGGTATTTGCCAGGAATCATTTCACTGTTTGCATCAAAGATATCAGATAGTCTCCATGTATCTTCCATGTAGTAAGCCGGGTTGTTTCCATTATTGTTAAATGGAATCTTTTGGATTAATGACGGATTCCAGGTAGACATTCCCGCACCGGAGAAATCCAATGCTAAATCGAAGCCTTTCCATGCGAATGCAAGGTTAAAACCGAAGTTCAGAACGGGTGTGGAGTCTTCTTTGTATCCGATGGGGCGTTTGTCCATATCGTTGATTATGCCATCCCCATTTTGGTCGACGTACTTGATATCACCCGGGCGTAATGTCGTATTTCCTTTCTGGTCATTGTCAATCGGCCACGACGCAATCTCTTCCCAACTTTGGAACTGGCCATCTGCCTCGTATGCCCAGTTGACATTCCCGAAACGGTGCCATGTAGAATTACGATATTCATCCCATGAATTACTGAACTTAGGATTATACTGCTCCCAGTTGTAGAAACGGGAATAGGTGAAATTGGCACTGATAGAATAGTGAAAGTCATTGACCTTATCACTCCAACGTGCAAGCAAATTATATCCGGTATGAACATTGGAATTGAGATTTTCCTTGGGACGCTCAAAGCCCACTTCTTCCGGAAGTAATACGTCGTCACGGGAAGCCGGAATACCGGTTTTGATACGTCTGAAGAAATCTACGCTTCCTGATAAACGGTTATTCAGGAAAGCAACGTCGAGACCAATGTCCAGAATTTTAGCCTTTGCCCATGAGAGCGTGGTAACAGGCAGGTTTCGCGGGGTAGTACCAATGATATAGGAACCGTCGATTACTCCTCCTCCCTGTTTGTAATCGTAACCTGTCATGTAGTCGAAAGCACTGTAGCCGTCAACGTTGTCATCTCCTACCAATCCATAAGATCCCCGTATCTTTAAATCGCTGAAAATAGAAGCTATTTTTGATTCCTTCCAGAAGTTTTCTTCTGATATTCTCCAGCCTAATGAGGCGGAAGGGAAGAACCCCCAGCGATGATTGGGCGGGAATTTCCATGAACCGTCATAGCGTGCAGAGAAGTCTATCAGATATTTGTTGGCGTAGTTGTAGTTGAAACGTCCCAGCCAGCCTAAACGTGCTTCCGTATTGTTGCCAGTATCTTCGTATTTGTCAATCGTATCATAATAGATCAGATGCAATGAGTTGGAAGCCGGGATGGCATGGAGCCAAGACTTTGGAGTGTCTCTTTTTATTGCTTCGAAACCAATTACCGCATTGATGGAATGTGCTCCGAATGCTTTTTCATAAGCCAGTTGAATGTTTGAAGTCAACTCTTCCACATAAGCATTCGTCCTTTCCCTCCAGGCACTGGCACGCCCACCTACATCTACATATTCGTCCGTTGCTTCGTCATATCTATAGACACGATAGGTATATTCTTGATTGTTAAGTAATTCGCTTGCAAAATAATATCCGAACAAAGCTTTGGCTTTAAGTCCTTTGATAATTTCATACTCTGCGTTCAGGTTTAATTGGGCCATTCGCCAAGTGTCTTCAAAGGTTCCGCTTTTCTCAAAATTCAATAATCCGAAGTTTAAGCCATTGTCAGAGCCTACTGATGCCGGATAGTTAGGATTGTCATTGGCAAACGGACGGACAGTCGGTAGATTGCGGTAGGTAGCTGCTGTCGGGTTTGAATAGTCGTCAGTTCCCGGTACACCCGGATTTTTCAGCTGTTTGATACGTCCGTTCATGTTCATGCCGATTTTGAATTTATCAGTGACCTGTGCTTCGACATTCATTTGTACGTTGTATCGTTTCATACCGCCATAATTGCGAATGGCAGATTCCTGATTCATGTGTCCGACACTGAAATAATAATTGATCTTGTCCGAACCTCCGGAAACATTGGCATTGACATAATATTGCGGAGAAGTCACCCAGATGTAATCATACCAGTTAAATGACACATAGCCTTTTTCTGTACCTTGACGCCATTTCTCCAGATCTTCTTTACTATATAAACGGGACGTTTTTCCCTGAATTGTTTCAGACTGTATGTAATTCTCTACATACGTTACGGCGTCTGCCGGTTCCGGTAAGCGTGATACATGTTGCCAGCCATAATAAGTATTTAACGTCACAGTGCTCTTGGTGTTTTTCTTTCCTTTCTTGGTTGTTACAACAATGACCCCGTTTGCAGCCCGTACACCATAAATGGAAGCAGAGGCATCTTTCAAAATAGAAATGGATTCGATGTCATTAAAATCAATGTTGTTGAACTGACCTTCATCGGACTGCACGCCGTCAATCACAAATAAAGGTGTTCCCATATTACGGATTTGCAGGGTAGTGGCATTTCCCGGGCGACTGTCTGCAGATCTGTAGTTCAATCCGGCTACCTTTCCGACCAGTGCTCCGGAAGTGTTTACCGCTGAAGATCTGCTTATATCATCAGCTCCTACGGAGGCAATAGCTCCTGTCAGGGTAGCCTTCTTTTGAGCAAGGCCAAAGCCAGTCACTACGACTTCATTTAATAATTTAGTGTTTTCTGCCATTATGATTTTGACATTTGTCTTTCCGGAAACTACGGCCAGTTCCTTAGTCTCATATCCGATATAAGATACTTGCAGTTGTGATTGTACCGGAACTTTTTCTAAGGAGAAGTTACCGTCAATATCAGTGATGACCCCATTGGTAGTTCCTTTCACTAACACGTTTGCACCAATTATAGGATTGTCCGCAGTGTCTACTACACGCCCTGTTATGCTCTGTAATTTTGTCTGTTGTGAAGGCAGGTCGTCAGATAATACAATCTGGAAATTAGGCTTAATCAGATAACTGAATGGAGCCTGCGAAGAAAGGTCCTTTAAAACCTTTTCTATACTGCTATTCTGTGCTTCGAGAGAGACTGGCTTATTGAGATTAGCCAACTCTTCATTATAGAAGAAACGATATTCACTTACTTTTTCTATCTGTTTTATCACCTTCTTCAGAGGTTTGTCTTTCATGGTGAGAGTGATCTGCCCCATGACACTTAGACTACTTGATAAAAATATAATAATATATAATATTCGAGAAAAGAGATGCTTGATGTTACTCATTTTATAGGAAATTAATCATTAAACAATAAAAAAGATGTAACTTTACAAGCTGAAAATCGGGTGTATATACCCTCTGACACTGCCTTCCGCCAGTTGTCAGTATCAGAGTGAGTTTCCAAGGTCCGATTTAAGCTTAAAGGAGATAGTCCTGACCTTGTCAGGCTATCTTTTTTATGTTCTACTGGAACTATTTCATACGCATTGAATTTTAAAGGTTAATAATTAGGAATATATTGGGTTACCTATTGCCTAGTATTATGGTATCTCCACGAGTTTCATAAGTGATGGGAGAGGTTAGGCTAATCAGTTCGATTACATTATCAAGGCTATTGTTGCAGATCACTCCCGAGAAGCAATATTGCTTGATACGTTCGGATTTAAATGCTATTTGCACATTATACATTCTGTTAAGCAGTACGGCAATTTCTTCCAGTGTTTCTCCATTAAATACAAGATCGTTATTTCGCCACATTTTGGCATACGATGAATTGTCCGGTTTATGTATTGCCAGTTTGCCCGATCTTCGTTCGAATGTGGCATTTTCGTCAGGAGAAAGAATAACATTATCTCTATCGGAAGAAACACGGACCGAACCGGAGAAAAGTGTTGCGATGATTTGAGAATCTTCCCGGTAGGCTTTTACATTAAAAGTAGTTCCCAAAGCTTCTACATTCATTCCTGCCGTTTCTACAATAAATGGTTTCTCCTTATCCTTAGCTACTTCGAAATATGCTTCGCCTATCAATGACACCACTCGTTGAGTGGCTCCGTAATTCGCATTGTAATGCAGTTGAGTATATGAATTTAGCCAAACGACTGTACCGTCCGGTAAGGTAATATTTGCCCGTTGTCCTTTTCCTGTTTGGACAAGATAGCTCTTATCCGTTACTGTGGGTTCTGTTTGAGAAACTGTATATAAATGACCTCCTATTCCTGCTGTTATGATTAAAAGAATGACTGCTGCATACTGAAATAAACGCCTGATTCGCATTGTCCGTTTCTGCTTTCGTCTATTCAACTCTTGTACGGCATTATGCATTTGACTTTTGACCCGTTCAAACATACGTCCTTGTACTTCGGCAATGAGCTTGTTATTAGAGCCTTTCCAGGTTTCCTGATAATAGTTGGATAACTGCTCTTTTGCTTCCTGACTGTGGAGCCAGTCAGATAGTATTTGTTCTTCATCCGGAGAGGTTTCTCCCCGCATAAAACATTCTAATAATAATATATTCGTATTCTTCTCCATGGGCTTTTATTATGTATATCTCCATGGAGCCAAGAATCCTTACAGGGTGCAAAGATTTTACTCTGTATTTAACACTATTTAAAATTAGAAGAAAGAAAAAATAGAGCCAAAGCTACAATTTCATTGGCTAATTTAGAACGTAAGAAATGAAGGGCACGATATAATTGCGTTTCAACTGTTTTTTCTGACAAAGATAGTTGGGCGGCTATTTCTTTATTTGTCAGATGTTGTTTCTTGCTCATGAGGTAGATTTTCTTCCGGGAAGAGGGTAGCTGTTCTACCAGCTCGTCTATATATTCTTGTAGGGAGTCGGTGTCAACATCTATTTCAAAGTGCTTGTCGGCATCAGTTTGTTTGATTGAATCCAGAAAACGTTCCGAAAGTAGCCGTTTTTCTGTTTCCTTATATACCATGTTGCGTGCTATTGTGAAAAGATACGCTTCAAAGCCTTCTTCCGGTTTGATATCCTGATGTCTTTCCCAGATCTTCAGAAATACATTTTGAGTGAGGTCCTCTGCTAGTATTTTATCATATAGAAGGGAATGAATAAAATGAAATACACGGGGATTATATTTCCAGAAAATAGTGTCGAAAGCCTTTTCGTCACCTTGTTGTAGGAGTGATAAAGTGTGTGTGTCTATTTTCTCTAAAAAATGATCCATATATTTAGTGTCTTCAATCCTTTTCAGAGGAAGTTTAAAGAGTTATCATTCAAAAGCTACTTTGTTTATAGACGAAAATAAATACTCTTTATATTTAAAAAGTATATGTAAATAAACCCGTAAACCATTGGCAAATATAAGGAACATTTTTTATTTTGAATTACTTTTATAGAGAAAATGTGTTTGTCGGCAGGATGAATGAAAAGAGTATGCTCTATAAAATTACATGAAATAAGAAAGGGGGAGAGTGGGATTTTTGTATAAATAATAAAGGCTTTTATTATTATAATATAAAGAAATGAGACTGAATTCCCACCTTTCCCCTGGAGAATTCAGTCTCATTTATATGATTCAAGTCAATGGATTATCTGCTTCCGCCTGCCCACCAAACATTTTCACTATACACATATTGTCCGTTTCCGTATGCTGCTTTCACTTCGGCATTCGTTGTTGTGTCGCTATTGCCATAAGGACAACGTAATGGGAAAGAGTTTGGATTTTTTAGCTCAATAAAGTTTTCGCCTAGTCCTTTCATTCTGCGAACATCATTGTAAGATTCTGTCGCTTCACCTGAAGCTCCCCATAATGCGAAGTATTTTTGAGTCATTGTTGTTTTCAAAGGTTCAGCTGTATATTTGGCCTCTATCGTATTGTCAAAGTAACTTTCGGCTTCAGCTTCCGTAATACTGCTTGCTGCATTGATGAGTGTTTTGCCCAACTCTTTTCTTGAAATAGTAAAGCTGTTTTCCGCATTTAACAGTCCAGCCACTACTGCATCTTTTAATGCACTTTTAGCATCACGTTCCAATCTGCACAGAGCTTCTGCTTCCAGGAATTTTAATTCATGATAACTCAACAACAGTGTTGGTGCTGATATAGAATACATAAATAAAGAAGTTCCATATTTGGAAGTGCCTTGTTCTGGTGTACCGTTAGGCGCATATACGGCGTTGTCTGCGGTTCCCGGAGCTTGTTCTTTTCCGGAGGTACCCTGTTTAGTGATGAAAGCTCTGGACAGACGTGGGTCATTGTATTCTGCCAGTTTGCTTCTCATGCTTTCGCTTGCACCTAATCCGGCACGTGCCACAAAGAAACCATAAAGCGGATTTATGTTATTAGCGTCATATACGTCGAATGCTGCTTGTTCTTCTGCGCTTTCGAAAGAGTTATTTACATATTCCAACACCTTCTCCATATCCGCGTCTTTGTTGGCAGATCTTTTAAGAAGATGCATCGTGTAGCGTGCTTTCAGACCATATGCTAACTTAAGCCATTTTTCAGCATCACCCTGGTACAGCAAATCTTGAGCTTCCGGGTCTATCAGATCTTCTTTCTGTAAGTCTGCAATGGCATCATCCAGATATTGCATTGCTTGGGTATAGATTTCTTCTTGCTTATCCATTTTAGGAGTTAGATAAACAGGAGAACCGTTTTCGTCAATTAATGCAGCCTGACTACATGGAGCATCTCCAAACATATCGGCTATCAATGCGCAATTATAAGCAGCCAACACTTCAGCCATACCCTTGGTTACATAATTCCCATGGTCTATGCCTCCCTCGCTGCATTGATTGATAATGATACGGGCGGATTTCAATGTTGAATACAGACCATTCCATGTATTGTTGAAAGTGGAAGATGAGGTCGGTTCGCTCTCTCTGGTTTCTGCATAATACAATTGGTTGTCAACACCTACTTCATATTCAATGTAAGCAGATAGATAAGTATTGAAATCACCTCCTGCATTGGAAAATGCAGTAGAGGTTATCACATCTGTCAGAATGAATCTTGCGGCTACGCTTTGCGTATGGCCGTGGTCCTTGTTGATTCTATCCATTGCATCTTCCGAGCATCCGGAAAAAACAACTGATAAAACAGTAGCGGCAAAAATACCTTTAATTATATTATATGTTTTCATCTTTCTTTTTAGCTAATTAGAATTTTACATTAAATCCAAAACCATAGCTGGCTGTTCCCGGAAGAGAGAAACGTTCGAATGCACCTCCCATGTTGTCATTACCTTGTGAAGCTTCCGGATCGAAACCTTTCATTTCAGACCAAACCAAAATGTTGCGGGCAAAAACATTAACGTTCACATTCAGCCATTTCTTTGAGAAAACCGGATAACTTACAGATAATTCACGCAATTTGATATAAGAATTATCATAAATGTAAGATTCGTCAATTGATCTTCTTCTGGTGAAATATGCTTGAGCATCTGTTACTTTTATATCATTGGGGGCATAGATTGAATTACCATCCGCATCTTTTCCTGTTTCTTTAACAGCGTTTTCTACAATGAATTCGTTTTTACGCATATCACCTGATAGCTTGCTTACACCGTAATAGTTCATTTCACCTGCGGTACCACTATACATTTGTCCACCTTGTTTCCAGTCGAATACTGCGGAAATGCGGAACTTGTATAATTCAATGTTTGTATTGAAACCTAAACGGAAATCAGGAGATACAGTTCCAATCACCGCATCTTCTCCCTGCATAGGAAGTCCGTTCTGGTCTACTACAATCTTTCCTTCGTCATTACGCATGTAGCTTTTTCCATAAATTACAGGGAATTTGTCACCAATCCCGGCACGTACCTGTGGAGTTACAAATCCTCCTAGCATAATACTTTCTACTCCTGGAGCCAATTCGTCTACGTAATTGTCGATTTTGGAGAAGTTGAAAGCAAAGTCAAGCTTGAAGTTTTTGGTATCTACCGGAGATATGCCCAATGTCAATTCATGAGTGTTTGTATGAATCTTACCTCCGTTCATAATCATACTTGAGGCACCAGTCGAACCTGCCAAAGGAACTTCGAATATCTGATCTTTTACATTCTGACGTGAATAGGTGTAATTCAAAGTAACCAGTCCGTTTAAGAAAGTAAGATCAGCTCCCAACTCGTAAGATTTTGTATTTTGTGGTTTTAAGTTAGGGTCATACACCTTATAATATGGAATATAAGCCATTGCTCCATTAATTGGATAAACAATCGGATTTCCCATATAAAAACCACCACCATAAGATGGAGTATAGTAATAGCTTTGAGTGTAATCACCAGCCATACCAACTTCCGCATAAGAAGCACGTATCTTACCGAAGGTTAATATGTTATTCTTCAGGGGAGCCAGTTCTGTGAAAATGAATCCCAATGACACCGAAGGATAAGTGAAAGAACGATTGTCACGTGGCATACTTGAAACGATATCATTACGTATACTTCCGCTTAGATAAAGCATGTTTTTCCATGCTACTGACAAGTTTGCGAAATTACCAACAGTTCGTTTCTTGTTGTATAGGCTCTCATTGGAGAATACAGAAGCATTATTCAGATGATTCCAGCCCGGGAAATTGAAGTTCATGCTATATGCATATTCATATTTTGTCTTTTTATCAACAAACTCATTACCAATCAAAGCGTCCAACGTCCATTCTTCGTTAATGTTCCATGTATAGGCAGCAGTTAACAGTGAATTTAGCTCATTAACGGTGTAATGGTATTCTGAATCTTCACCTGTAGGCGCCCAAGTACTTCCATATCCGTAGATTTCAGAATAATTGGTAGTATAAGCGTCATCACCAATCTGGTATTTAATATCCAGTTTGTGGTTGTCAGTTCCAAATTTAGTGGTGTATTTCACGAAAGCATTTCCGAAGAAACGTTGTGAACGTTCAGAGAACTGGTTATTGTCAACTGCCCAATATGCATCGTCGATCCAGCTGTCTCGATATGTATTTTGTGTGTAAGGGTCGCCTTCTATGTGAGAAGGAATACCGGCCATATTATAGCTGACGGGTGCATTATAGATCGTAGCAACCACACTGGTGTTGGCTGTAGACTGTTTGGAGATTTTTGAAGTCACAAAGTTTCCATTAAATCCGGTAGTCCAGTTAGGATGGAGTTGTGCTTCGGCGGACATTTTCACGTTATATCTATCCATACCGGTTGATGGAACGATACCATTACTGGTGGTGTTACCCAAAGAAAAGGAGTAGTTACCTTTGTCGAATCTCTGGGCTACATTGACGTTATTGCTCCAAGATACACCTGTTTCAAAAAAGTCCTTCATGTTGTTATATGCTTGTGGAGTAGCCCACGGATTCATGCCGGCAGCTGCAAGTTGAGGAACATAGTATTTTCCGGACTGTTTACCATATTGGCTGGTGTAACTGTTGTCTGTATTTCCTCCGTAGGTAGGGTCGTTAGCTAATTCGGAAATCTTAGGACCCCATGCGAAAGGAGATGACGGATCGAAAGTACCGCCTGAACCTTGTGCATATTCTTGTTGCAGTTCCGGAAGAGTTGAAATCTTATCAAAGGAAAGGTTAGTACTGAAAGTAATAGTCGGTTTTCCTTTATCTGCTCCTTTACCACTTTTGGTGGTGATAACGATAACACCATTGGAAGCTCTCATACCATACAAAGCAGAAGCGGCTTGTCCCTTTAATATATTGATACTTTCTATATCATTAGGGTCAATGTCGACAGCACGGTTAGCATAGTCCGTTCCATACGCTCCATCGGTAAGAGAAGTACTCACATCTGCGGTAGAAGCGATAGGCATACCATCAATTACATACAATGGAGTATTGTCTCCGGTGAAAGAACGAGAACCGCGAATCGTGATCTTTGAAGAAGCCCCCGGCATACCTGATGATGGGGTGATGTCAATACCTGATACTTTTCCTTGTAAGGCTCCCGCTAAATCTGTATTAGCAGCACGTGTCAACGCATCCGATTTGACGTCTTGTACGGCATATCCCAATGCTTTCTTCTCACGTGAAATACCCATAGCGGTAACTACTACTTCGTCTAGCTTTTGGGCGTCAGCCTTTAATACAACTCTCAAATTTGGCTTAATAACGACTTCTTGTGTTTGCATTCCGATATACGAAATCTGCAAAGTCTTTGCAGAACTAAATATTTTGTATATTATTGATTATCAATGATGTAATATCTAATGTTTAGGCGTGGAGAGCTTTTTC